>ERZ808240.4338-NODE-4338-length-12667-cov-2.869886_pt1 | contig 12667 bp, 10 predicted proteins | sample MGYA00521084_ERZ808240 | MGnify/ENA primary metagenome ERZ808240 (study PRJEB31516, sample SAMN03275571) | gut metagenome | biome: mammalia-associated habitat; material: feces | host: Papio cynocephalus | place: Kenya | collected 2012-08-06 ... | reverse complement strand
ATGCGTTGGCGTTGACGCAAAGAAAGTCGGCGACAACAAGTGGACAGTTTATATAAACGGCGGCAGAGTGGATATGCGCATGGATCTTATCGATTGGGTCAAAAAGTGCGAACAGCTTGGCGCAGGTGAGATATGCCTGAACTCTATCGATACAGACGGCGTAAGGGGCGGATTTGACCTGCCTATGCTTAAAGCCGTGTGCAGTGCGGTGAAGATACCCGTTATCGCCAGCGGTGGAGCAGGAAAGCTTTCAGACTTTGCGGAAGCTTTTCTTGAAACTGACTGCTCAGCGGCTCTTGCGGCAAGTCTTTTCCATTTCAAAGAGCTGACAGTACAGCAGGTAAAGGACGATTGCAGGAGCAAGGGAATTATCGTGAGATAAGGAGAAAAATAATGAACCCAATAAAAGTTGATATAAATGATCTTGACAAATACTTTGTAAAAAGCGAGCTTACACCTGCTATCGCATTTGACGTTGATACAAAAACGGTGCTTATGCTTGCTTATATGAATAAAGAGAGCCTGAAAAAAACACTTGAAACAGGCTATACTTGGTATTGGAGCAGATCGAGACAGGAATATTGGAACAAGGGTGCGACTAGCGGTCATCTGCAAAAGGTAGTTTCTATCTATGCGGACTGCGATAACGACACCCTGCTCCTTAACGTAAAGCAGACAGGTGCGGCGTGCCATACAGGCTCTTACAGTTGCTTTTTCAATGAGATATATAATACGGAGGAAGAATAAAATGACAGTTTATCAGGAGATTTTCGAGGTAATCAAACAGCGCAAGGCTGACTATGAAGCAGGCAAGGCGCAGGAAAACAGCTACACAGCTTATCTTTTTGACAAGGGCGTAGACAAGATATGCAAAAAGGTGGGCGAGGAAGCTACAGAAACTGTTATCGCCGCAAAGAACGGTGATAATGACGAGCTGAAAAACGAGATAAACGATCTTCTCTATCACGTTATGGTGCTTGCGGCAAATCAGGGACTTGAGTGGTCTGATGTTGAAAAGGTACTTGACGAGAGAAACGAAAAGATAGGCAATCTCAAGAAATTTCATCAGGTAGACAAGAACACCTGATAGGGAGTATCCAAAGGCTCTGCGTTCATGCGCAGGGCTTTTTTGCTTTATGAGAGGATTTTCAGAAATTTAAGCACACAAAAGCCCTTTGCCGAATAGAATATATCGAAGTAAAAAAACTTCCATGAGAATTGATTTTGTAGGAGGATTTACTATGAGCGATTTTAACGGCAAACCTTTCAAGGAAGCAATGTGTATCGAGGCTATGCGTGTGTTTGATTCATGCTCGTCACAGGATTGTCTTGAAGATCTTGAATTTACGTTCAGCGAGGCGGATCAAACTGTGATAAACTCAGCGGCGTATATTAAAAGCACCTGTATCGACGTAACGGACGTAAGTTTTGCAATATCACCTGTGGCATTCAACCACGGCTTTTACGCAGTTGACGTTACTTACACATTCAGGGCGCAGATAGAAGCATATGAAGCGGCAGGCGCAGCTCCGACAGTTGTTTACGGCACGTCAACATTCACAAAGAAAGTCATACTTTTCGGCAGCGACGGCGGCACACAGAGATTTTCCACCTGCGAAGCAGATCAGGTGGTCACCACATCACCTACAAGCGGCTGCTCATGCTGTTGCTGCACAGCGGCAATGCCATGTGCATCTGTAAGCGTAGCGGCGCCAATGTGTCTTGACGCAAAGCTTATTGCAGAGCCAGCGCCAAGCGAGGAGAAAAACGTTCTTATCACTATCGGACTTTTCGCTATCATTCAGCTGTCAAGACCAGTGCCTATAATGGTGCCGGTATATGATTACTGTGTACCGGGCAAGGAATGTTCCACAAACAGTGACAGTCCATGCGAGATGTTCGAGAAGATAGCATTCCCGACGGTAGAATTTTTCCCAAGGGGACTTGAAGAGCCGCACTGCAAGGAAGAGAATGAAGCAGAGGGCCAGGGCGAAGCTCAGGGATAATATGTGATTTACGGGGGCGGAGTTTTCTGCCCCTTTTTGTTTTGCAAACAATGCAACATTTTCCAACAAACCATGTAGGGGACGGCGCCCTCGACGTCCCGTTTCGGGGAGTGGCACATTTTGGCTTTATCACAAAGTTGTGTAGATGTGCCGTGTGGGAAACGTTGTACCATGCAGTGTTTGAAACAATGTACCGAACGTTGTGCGAATAACGCAGGATTGAACGGGCAAACGGGTGTGGGACGTCGAGGACGCCGTCCCCTACATTTTGATATTTTACAATACAAGGTTGTTAAACCAACGGGCGACCCAAGGTCGCCCCTACGGATTTACCACCACATTCTACCGCCGCAAAATCGCTTCGCTCTAAAACGCTTGACAAGAAGCCCGAAAAGATTTATAATTAAAAGGAATGTACGAAATGAAATGAGGATATCAATGACTGAGAATTTTTCGGAAATAATAAATGAAGAGACCGCTCCGCAGAAGCTGCTTCAATGGTCTGGCGAATACGAGAGAACTTGCGGTCACAAGCCGCTTGCCCTTATACATTCATACGGCTGTCAGCAGAACGTCAGCGACGGTGAGAAGATAAAAGGTATGCTGTCAAAGGTGGGCTATGAGTTCACGTCTGATGTGAACGAGGCTCAGCTTATCCTATACAACACCTGCGCCGTAAGAGAAAACGCCGAGGACAAGGTGTTCGGCAAGCTTGGCGACCTTAAACATCTCAAAGAGAACAACCCCGAGCTTATTATAGGTATCTGCGGCTGCATGGCTCAGCAGAAGCACGTTGCCGAGAAGATAAAAAAGACCTATCGTCAGGTGGATCTTGTTTTCGGTACTTTTGCATACAACGATATGTACAATATGCTGTGGGAGATAATCTCAAAGCATGATAGGATTTTCAATCTGTCAGAAAATCATGTTGACATAAACGAGGACTTCTTGCAGCTTCGTGACGATAAGATAAGGGCGTTCGTGCCTATCATGTATGGCTGTAACAATTTCTGCACCTACTGCATAGTGCCTTACGTCAGGGGCAGAGAGCGCAGCAGAAAGCCTGAGTCCGTTATCGCAGAGGTAAGAGCCTTGGTGAAAAACGGCTATAAGGAGATAACACTGCTTGGTCAGAACGTTAATTCCTACAGCTATGGTTTTCCTGAGCTTTTAAGAGAGCTTGACAAGATAGAGGGCGACTTCCGCATAAGATTTATGTCAAGTCACCCAAAGGACGCAAGCCACGAGCTTATCGACGCCATACTTGAGTGCAAAAAGGTGTGCAAGCATCTTCATCTTCCTGTGCAGGCAGGCTCAGACAGAATTTTGAAGCTTATGAATCGCCGCTACACCACGGCGGATTATCTGAAAATAATCGACTATGCCAGAAGCAAAGACCCTGAGTTTTCGTTCACAACAGACCTTATCGTAGGCTTCCCAAGCGAAACATACGAGGAGTTTTGCGAAACTAAGGAGCTTATCAAAAAGGTAAAGTATGACAATATCTATTCTTTCGTGTATTCAAGAAGAAGCGGCACAAAGGCTGCTGAAATGGAGGATAATATCTCAGATAAGCAGAAAGGTCTGTGGCTGAGAGAACTGCTTTTGGAGCAGAGAGAGGTGTCCTCAGCATGGCTTTCAAGATTTGTGGGAAGAACCGTCACAATTTTGCCAACAGGCGAGGGCAGAACTGGCGCTGACTATCTCACAGGCAAGAGCGACGAGGATATAATCGTCGAGGTGAAAGCGGATAAAAAATATATCGGTAAATTCATTCAGGTTCGCATAACAAAGGCAATGAACTGGGCTTTGAGCGGCGAGCTTGTTGAAGATAAATAACAGCTTCGGCTGAATAATATTTAAAGGAGAATTACCATGGATGTAATCGAAATGACAAGACAGCTTGGACAGGCTATTCAGGAAGACGAGAGATACAAGGCTTATATGGAGGCTTGTTCTATCAATGATACAGATGTTGAGATTCAGAACAAGATAGGCGAGTTCAATCAGCTCCGTTCACAGCTCAGCGTTGAAATGCAGAAGCCTGATAAGGACGGCGAGAAGATGACAGCTCTTGACACTCAGATAAGAGAGCTTTATGACGAGATCATGGCTATGCCTAAGATGATCGCATTCAACGAAGCTAAGGAAGTTATGGATAAGCTTCTCGGCTCTGTAAACTATATCATCTCAATGGCTGCAAACGGCGAAGACCCAATGACTTGCCCAGAGGAAGCTCCTCACAGCTGTTCAGGAAGCTGCGCATCATGCGGCGGCTGCCACTAATTTAGGAAAAAAGAATAACAGTCAGGGGGAGCTTATCCCCCGTCTGCCCGAATCTGAAGCCCACTTCAGACTGGGGCGGATAATTTCTATAGGGATATGGCGCAACAATGTGTGTTGAACGAATATCATAATGGGACGTCGAGGACGCCGTCCCCTACAGACACGGGATATATGCGTGGATAAATTTACGAAACGGAGTGAGTTTGAGTGGAAACCAAAGATATAGATTTTTCAAAGCTGTCACCTATGATGAAGCAGTATTTTGAAGTAAAGAACAAATACAAAAACCATATACTGTTCTACAGGCTGGGAGATTTTTATGAAATGTTCTTTGACGACGCTATCATTGCGTCAAGAGAGCTTGAACTGACTTTGACAGGCCGTGACTGCGGACTTGAAGAAAGAGCGCCTATGTGCGGTGTACCCCACCACGCCTGCGACGTTTATCTGAAAAAGCTTATTGAAAAAGGCTACAATGTGGCTATCTGCGAGCAGACCATGGACCCTGCCATGTGCAAGGGCATAGTGCCGAGAGAGGTCATAAGAGTAGTCACCCCTGGTACGCTTATAGAGAGCAGTATGCTTGATGAAACTTCAAACAACTATATCTGTGCATTTTATATGAGAGCAAAGGAAAGTGCTTTGTGCCTTGCGGATATTTCCACGGGCGAGGTGCATTTGTTTGAGTTCGAGGGCAAGGAAATGACAAGTGCGGCTATAAACGAGCTGTCGAGATTTTCCCCTGCGGAGATACTTATAAATGACGCTTTTCTGTCAAATAAGGAGCTTTCAAGCTTTATCAGAGAAAAGCTCAAGACCAGCGTTCAGCTTTTGGAGGAAAATGATTTTTCTCCTGAGATACATACAGAAGAAGTGCTGAAACAGTTTTCCACAAACAGCCTTGAATCTATCGGCGTGAAGCCTGACACAGTGGCGGCATTTGCAGTGTGCGGACTTTTTGCGTACATACACGATACACAGAAAGCCCTTGTGGGTAGATTTTCCGAGATAATAAAGCATGACGCCGATCCTATCATGACTATCGGCTTCACTGCAAGAAGAAATCTGGAGCTTACAGAAACCCTCAGAAATAAAGAGAAAAAAGGCTCGCTCCTGTGGGTGCTTGACCATACTAAAACATCTATGGGCAAGCGTATGCTCAAATCGTTCCTTGAACAGCCCCTTGTAAATCCTGCAAAGATAATCGACAGACTTGACGCTGTTGAACAGCTCACAATGAAGCCTGTTGAGCTTGGGGAGCTTAAAGAGATACTCGGCGGCGTGTATGACCTTGAAAGACTTATGACAAGGGTAATGTATAAGACCGCTACCCCTAGAGATCTTAAATCACTGTCTTTGACAGCATTGAAGCTTCCTGAGATAAAGGAGCTTCTTAAAAGCTTTGATTCAAAGCTTCTCACGGATTGCAACAATAAGATATCCACCCTTGAAGCAATCTCAAACCTTGTTGAGAATGCCATTGTAGACGAGCCGCCTGTTAATGTCAAGGACGGCAACGTTATCAAAGACGGCTTCAACGAACAGCTTGACGGTCTGAGAAATATAATCTCAGGGGGCAAAGGCATAATCGAGGATATCGCAGAGCGCGAAAGAGAAAAAACGGGTATCAAAAACCTGAAAATAGGCTATAACCGAGTTTTCGGATATTATATCGAGGTAACAAAGTCTTATTATGACCTTGTGCCTGACAACTATATAAGAAAGCAGACCCTTGCAAACTGCGAGCGTTTCATCACAGACGAGCTTAAAGTCGCAGAGAACACTATCCTCGGCGCAAGCGACAAGATAGTAACTCTCGAGCAGGAGATATTTGCAGAGATAAGGGATTTTGCCGCAACTCAGCTGAGATTGGTGCAGGAAACTGCCACGGCAGTGGCGCAGATAGACGTGCTTTGTTCTTTTGCAACTGCGGCGGTGAACAATAATTACACAAAGCCTGAGATAGCTATCGACGGCGTTATAGATATCAAAAACGGCAGACACCCAGTTGTTGAGCTTATGCAAAAGGACGAGGTGTTCGTGCCGAACGACACCTATCTTGACCTGACAAGCAACAGAATGGCGGTCATCACAGGTCCGAATATGTCAGGTAAATCAACTTATATGCGTCAGGTGGCTCTTATCACCCTTATGGCGCAGATAGGCTGTTTTGTGCCTGCGGACTATGCAAAGATATCTGTAGTCGATCAGATATTCACCCGAATAGGCGCTTCTGACGATCTTACCGCTGGACAGTCCACTTTCATGGTGGAAATGAGCGAGGTGGCAGATATCGTAAAGCACGCCACCAAGAACAGCCTTGTTATCCTCGACGAGGTGGGCAGAGGTACTTCCACCTTTGACGGAATTTCCATTGCAAGGGCAGTGTCGGAGTATATCTCCACAAACAGATCAATGGGCTGTAAGACCCTGTTTGCAACCCACTATCACGAGCTTATAAGCCTTGAAAAAGAGCTTGAGGGCGTGAGAAATTTCTCTGTTGCAGTAAAGCGTCAGGGGGACAGCATAAAGTTTCTTAGAAAGATAGTTCCGGGCGGAGTTGACGAAAGTTACGGCATAGAAGTGGCAAAGCTTGCAGGTCTGCCGAACAAGATAATAAACAGAGCCAAAGAACTTCTCGAACAGCTTGAAGCGGAGAACAAAAAGGCAAGACTTGCCGCTCAGCAGATAGAAAGCGACCAGATATCTTTTGATAAGATAAGCGACAGTATCGTTACCGACAGGCTGAGAAAGACCAACATAGACGAAATGACCGACAGCGAGCTTAGAGAGTTTGTGAAAGACTTGCTGAGATATGTTTAGGTGAGCGTTATGAAAAAGTGGTATGACGAGGAATACGAGTTTGAAATAGAGGTCACGGGCTTTCTCCGTGGCGACCATACTGAAATGTATTGCCGAAACGGCGAGGAGATAGGGGATAAATATTTCTGTACCTATGGCTGTCCTGTAAATAAAGACGGCTATGGAATTTGCAGTAAAACCATGATGATGTTATACCCTATTATGGAAGCTGTCCGCAGCGGAGGAGATCTCACGAAAATAGGCGGCGACAGCAAGTATACAAAAACTATCGTCTGTCCTGACGGCTGTGTCATGTTCCGCTTGACAGCAAAGCCAACAGGCAAAGAGAATTTTCATACAGGCGGCTTTTGGAAAGAGCCATAGAAAAGGATAGAAAAATGTCAGAAATAAAAGTTCTGAGCAAGGAAGTTTCCGAGCTTATTGCGGCAGGCGAGGTAATAGACAGACCTGCTTCCATAATAAAAGAGCTTCTTGAAAACGCAATAGACGCAGGTGCGAACGTCATAACCGTGGAGATAAAAAACGGCGGCCGTACCTATATAAGAGTGACGGATAACGGCAAGGGTATCTCAAAAGAAGATCTGCCTATAGCCTTTCTTCGTCATGCAACAAGTAAGATATCAGTTAAAAATGACCTTGACAGCATTATGACCCTCGGTTTCAGAGGCGAGGCTCTGGCGTCGATATGTGCAGTTTCAAAAGTGGACGTGCTTACGAAACGTCCTGAGGAGAATTACGGCACGCATTATGTTATCGAGGGTGCAGTGGAAAAGACCTGCGAGGAGTGCGGCTGTCCTGACGGCACAACTTTCGTTGTCAGGGATATTTTCTATAACGTGCCTGCAAGGCTAAAGTTTCTGAAGAAGGACGTTTCAGAGGGCAATTTTGCCGCAGATCTTGTTACAAAGCTTACTCTTTCACACCCTGAGATATCCTTCAAGTTCATTAGGGATAATAAAGTTGAGATATTGACCGCAGGGGACGGCAAGATATATTCCGCAGTTTATTCAGTTTACGGTAGGGATTTTGCAAACTCCATGCTTGAAGTTGACTATACATGGCAGGGTATGCACATAACAGGCTTCACTGTGAAGCCACTGTCTGCAAAGCCAAACAGACGTTTTCAGAATTTCTTTGTGAACAAAAGATACGTTAAATCAAGAGCCTGTGCGGCGGCGCTTGAAGAAGCCTACAGAAATCTTCTTATGACAGGTAAATTCCCTGCTTGCGTGCTTTATATAGATATCCCGCCGAATACCATAGATGTAAACGTCCACCCTACCAAAATAGAAGTGCGTTTTTCAGACGAAAAGCTTATGCACGAGGCTGTGTTCTTTGCGGTGAAAAATTCCCTTATGAAGAATGACAGACCTAATGAGATGCACCTTGAAAACAAGCGCAATTTCACCGACAGAGAGCTTTTTGATATACCTCAAAAGGATAACAGCGTTCAGCTGAAATTCGCCATGGGGGATAATACTCCAAAGCCTAATGCGCCAAAAGCTGAAATGCCTGCACCAAAGCCACAGGCAGAAAAGCAGTACGAAAATTCGTACAGCTATCAGAAGCCTGCACCTGCGCCTACTTTGAAAACAGTCGAGAGCAGGAGCATTACGCCTGAGGAGAAAGAAAAGCTCAGCGGCAGTGACGATATGTTCCTTGCAAGCCTTGAACAGCCTGCCAAAAAAGAAACAGCCGTAACAGAGCTTTCAGGTCCTGAGCCGAAGCCTCATAAGGTGACGGTGGAGGAGATAAACAAAGCTATCAGCGAGATACCTCTCCCGGAAGAGCCTGACGAGCAGAGCGGTGAGGCTTTCAAGTTCATTGACGCTCAAAGCTTCACAAAGAAAAAGCCTGTTTCCGTTATCGTGGAGGAGGAAGAACCTGAAAAGCCAAAACCTGTTGTTGTGGGCGAGCTTTTCAAAACCTATGTGGTTGCACAGGTGGGTGATGAGATGATACTTATGGATAAGCACGCCGCCCATGAGCGATATATTTTTGAGAAGATAAAAAGCGACGCCGAACAGCTTGAAACGCAAATGTTTCTCGAGCCTATCATGGTGCTGCTTTCCTATGACGAGTATGACGCTCTCACCGCAAATCTCGATAAGGTGTCACAGCTTGGCTTTGAGATAGAGCCTGACGTTGCGCCGACAGTTGCAGTAAAGGGCGTGCCTATCATACTAGGCGATGATAACCCTGCGGATATAATCAGCGACCTTGCAAAGAATTTTATCGAGAACAAGCTCAATCCGCAGATAGAGCTGTTTGACGACCTTTATCATTCTATCGCTTGCAAAGCGGCGATAAAGGCGAACGATACCAACAGCGGAATAGAGTTGCAGGCGCTTGTGAACGCAGTTTATGGTCAGGAAAATATCAGATATTGCCCTCATGGCAGACCTGTTATGATAACCCTCACAAAAAGAGATATCGAAAAGCAGTTCAGGCGAGTTCTATAAATATTGCAGGAGGCGAAAGCTATGGAAAATAAAATACCGCTCCTTGTCATTGCAGGACCTACCGCAAGCGGAAAGACCGCTTGTGCAGTGGAGCTTGCAAAGATTTTTGACGGCGAGATAGTTTCCGCCGACTCCATGCAGATATATAAAGGTCTTAGTATCGCCACCGCAAAGCCTACCAAAGAGGAAATGCAGGGCGTGCCTCACTATCTTATAGATTTTCTCGAGCCTGAGCAGGCTTTTTCCGTGGCTGATTATGTGAAGCTCGCAGGTGAGCGTATCAGAGAGATACACAGCCGTGGCAAACTGCCTATACTTTGTGGGGGAACAGGGCTTTATATAAGTTCCCTTGTGAACAATATAATCTTTGACGATACCGAAACAGACGGCTCAGTTAGAAAACGTCTTGAGGAGGAAGCCAAGTCCTTGGGCGGTCACGTTTTGTGGGAAAGGCTCAAAGAGGTCGACCCAGAAACTGCGGAGAAAGTCCATGAAAACAACCTGCCAAGGGTCATAAGAGGGCTAGAAGTCTATGAAACTACAGGCATACCGCTCTCACAGCATAAGGTGAACAGCCGCCGTGAAGAGTCGCCATATAACGCCTGCATTATCGGTCTTACGGCTTCTGACAGGCAGTACCTCTATGACCGAATAAACCGCCGTGTTGACGTAATGGTGGAAAACGGACTTATAGATGAGTGCAGAGCCTTTTATGACAGCTTCACCCCTGCCACTGCCTATCAGGCGATAGGCTATAAGGAACTTGTGCCGTATTTCGAGGGCAGAGCCGAGCTTACGGATTGCCTCGACAAAATCAAACAAGAAAGCCGTCATTATGCCAAAAGACAGCTCACTTGGTTTAGAAGAGTTGACGGAATTAAGTGGGTGCAGACAGATAATTTTGATAGTTTTCAAAAAATTATAGAAAATATCAAAAATATTATAGCCAAATCGGAAATTATGTGATATAATATAAGTTGAAAGACTTTATAGTAAAAAAGCAATACATTGCTGTAAAAATTTTTTTAGGAGTGTTATTTATGAATAAGAATCTTAATCTTCAGGACGTTATACTCAACCAGATCAGAAAAGACAAGATTGCATCTACATTTATCCTTATGAACGGCTATCAGTTCAAAGGCGTTGTAAAGGGCTTTGACAGCTATGTTGTAGTTCTCGACTGCGAGGGCAAGCAGAACATAGTTTATAAGCACGCTATCTCAACTATCGTTCCGTCAAGATATATCAACATTCTTGACGCCGCAGGCAATTCAGATATTTAAGAGGGAAGCATAAAATGAATTCTCTGACCGTTAAAATACTTACCGGTCTGCTTTCTGTACTGATAATCACCACTATCGGCAGTCAGATATACAGCGCCCTCACCGAGCGTCATGACGCCGAGGAAGCCGTACTCGTTACAATAAACGAGGATATCGCTTTCAAGGGCGTTATAATCAGAGACGAAAAGGTCGTCACCTATGACGGCGGCGGAGTTTTGGATTATACCTATTCCGACGGCAGCAAGATATCTGTTGGCAATACCATAGCGTCAGTTTATTCTTCCGAGGACGCTGTTACGGCGAAAAACAAGATAAAGATACTTGAAAGCGAGATAGCCGCCCTTGAAAGAGCGCAAAATCCGGGTACGACGAATTACGTTCAGCCTGAAACGCTCAAAAGCAAGATAGATAAGGAATATAAAGAGCTTCTCTCGTATTCTTCTCAGGATAATTTCTCCGAGTTTGCAAAAACAAGAGAGGATATGTCCCTTGTGATGAATATTTATAATATCGTCACAAAGACCGAGAAAAGCTATGACGATAGGATAAGCCAGCTTCAGGCGAAAGTCAAGGAGCTTGAGAGCCAGACTTCCGGCTCGGACAAGACTATCACCGCCGACGAAACAGGCTACTTTGTTTCCTATGCAGACGGCTATGAGAGCGAGCTTACTACGGAAAACGCTTCACAGCTCACTGATAAGGATATCCAAAAGGTCATCGACCAGCCTAGTAAGGACGCTCCAAACGCCATTGGCAAAATGTTCTCTGACTATTCGTGCAGGATAGCAGGCGTTATGGATAACGATAAAAGGATAACCGAAGGCTCGTGGCTAAAAATGGCTCTCAGCACCACAAAGAACGTCTATGACGTTCAGGTGGAGTCTGTTAAGCCTTGCGAGGACGACGAGAACAAGGTAGTTGTCGTGCTTTCCTGCGACAGACTTGACGAAGCCCTTGTGGAATCAAGGGTGCAGTCTGCGGAGCTTATCTTTGACGAGTATCAGGGTCTTAAAGTCCCAAGAAGCGCAATACGTTTTCAGGGAGATCAGAAAGGCGTTTATGTTATACTCGGCAAGGACGTTACCTTTAAGAAGATCAACGTTATTTACGAGGGCGATGATTATGTGCTCTCTGAAAATACCTCAGACGAGGATTATCTGCTGCTTTACGATCAAATTTTGTTAGAGGTGGTATCAGATGAAGATGTGCAGCAAAGTAGATCAGACAGCAACGCTGTCACCTCAGGATAATTATTTTCCAGAGGTTCTTGAAAACTGTAAGGAAATATGTTATAATGTAGAGAACGCCAAAGCAAAATGGCGTAAGCCTGATGAAGATATCAGGATAATGGCTGTCACAAAGACAGTGCCGCCTGAAAAGGTGAATTTTGCCGTGGCTCAGGGCTTTAAGCTGCTGGGCGAAAACAGGGTGCAGGAGTATCTTTCCAAGAAAGACGCTTACGATAAAAGCGCAGAAGTGCAGTTTATCGGACATTTGCAGACCAATAAGGTGAAATATATAATCAATGATGTTACTCTGATACAGTCTGTGGATAACCTGAAACTTGCTAAGGAGATAAGCAGACTTGCAGTGAAGAATAATAAAACTATGAACGTCCTTGTGGAAATAAATATAGGCGATGAAGCTACTAAAAGCGGTGTTTCAGCAAATATGGCTGAGGAGCTTGTAAGACAGACCGCACAGCTGCCTAACGTTTCCGTAAAGGGTCTTATGGCTATCCCGCCTGTTGGCTCAGGAGAGGACGTTTTTGAGAAAATGCACGGTATTTTCCTGAGAGTGAAAGAGC
>ERZ808240.4337-NODE-4337-length-12667-cov-27.394228_pt1 | contig 12667 bp, 7 predicted proteins | sample MGYA00521084_ERZ808240 | MGnify/ENA primary metagenome ERZ808240 (study PRJEB31516, sample SAMN03275571) | gut metagenome | biome: mammalia-associated habitat; material: feces | host: Papio cynocephalus | place: Kenya | collected 2012-08-06 ... | reverse complement strand
TCCTGGGCGTCAGGGACGCCGCTTGAACTTTTATAAATTTAACGAACTATTGATCTCAGATACAAAATGTTTAAATCCACATATCAAGTATCGGGATAAGTATTTATCACACAGCAAATAAAAAGCTTGGATGGCGGAGGTGGAATAAGGGGTGATCACCCCTTATTCCACCTCCGCCGCGAGGCCGCCTTCGCCCGTCTCCTTATAGAGCGACGGCAAATCCTTCCCCGTCTGCTTCATCACGCGCACGACCTGATCGAACGACACGCGGTGCAGCCCGTCCGTGTAAGACGCATAAATGTTCGCGTCCAAAGCCCGAGCCGCCGCGTAGGCATTCCTCTCGATGCAAGGAATCTGGACAAGACCGCAGACGGGGTCGCAGGTCATGCCGAGGTGGTGCTCAAGCCCCATTTCGGCGGCATATTCAATCTGAGCCGGTGTGCCGCCCATCAGCTGGTTCGCGGCGGCGGCCGTCATCGCGCAGGCGACGCCGACCTCTCCCTGACAGCCCACCTCCGCCCCGGAGATGGAGGCGTTGGTCTTCACCACGTTACCGACAAGGGCGGCGGTGGCGAGAGAGCGGACTATGCGGCGGTCGCTGAAGTCATAGACTTTCTTAAGATGATAGAGCACGCTCGGGAGCACGCCGCAGGAGCCGCAGGTCGGGGCGGTCACTATGATGCCTCCGGAGGCGTTCTCCTCGCTCACGGCAAGCGCGTAGGCAAAGATGAGCCCTCGGGTGCGCAGCACATCCTTGTAGCCCTCGGCCCGGATGAAATACGAGGCGGCCTTTCGCCGCAGGTGCAGCGGTCCGGGGAGCACGCCCTCGCGGTCAAGCCCTCGCTCGATGGACTCCTGCATCACCTTCCAGACCTCAAGCAGGTAGTCGTTGATGTCCCCGTCCTCGATTTCCTCGACATATTCCCAATAGGCCTTCCCGTTGCGGTTGCACCAGCCGAGAAGCTCGGTCATCGTGTTCAGCGGATAGATGTCCGGCGATTCGACGCCAGGCAGCTGGTCACAGCGTATGGCGCCGCCCCCGACGCTGTAGAATGTCCATTCGTCACGCAGCGAGCCGTCATCCTCCACAGTCGCAATCGTCATGGCGTTCGGATGCTCGTCCAGAAACACCTTTGGAAGCCACTCTATCTCCACCGGTCCGGCCTGCGAAAGCACCTCATTAACAGCGACATCAGTAAGATGCCCCTTCCCCGTCGCCGCCAGAGAGCCGTAGAGACGGACATGAAAGCGGCGGGCGTCTCCATGGTGCGACAGATAAACCCTCGATGCCTGATGCGGTCCCATCGTGTGGCTGCTGGACGGTCCCTTCCCTATCCTGTATATTTCCCTGATTGACTTCATTTTCATCCCTTAAGAAATTTTCAAAAAATCCCCTGCCCGGGGCTGCCATTTCCAATTCTCCGCAAACCTTAGATTTGCAGAGTGATTCACTGCGCCAAGGAATGCGGTGCAAATTTACAAACTATATGTGCATATCACAAAACAGACAGGCCAGATTTGTGGCCTGTCTGCATGAGAATCGTCCTCCAAACGAGGAGGGGCGGCGAGTGCTACCTTGTCCAGCCGGCGGTCCAGTCGTCGTCGGCCGGCACTGCACCTGCACCGTCAACCGTTCCGACATAACGGGATGTGAAGGTCAGTTTCTGATCAACCTTGTTCCCGGCGGCGGTGAAAAGTTCATCGGTATAGACAACCGCAGTCACTTTATCGTCGCTCTTTACCTTGCCGGAGATAAGCACGTTGCTGAATTTCGACTCGCCTGAGACGAATGACCTGACAGTCTGCTCGGTCTCAAGGGTGAGCGGGTTTGGCTTGCCGGTTACAAGAGTGTTGGAGAAGCTTGCATAAGTGCCGGCGCGCAGGCGGATTCCCCTTTTAGCCTCAGTGCTGTTGTTGCCAATGAGGGTAACATGATCAAGAACCGGATTGGAAACAGGTGTTGCGTCCACTGCCTTTCCGTTGTTGTCGCACTCGAAGAGGCAGTCGCACGAAGGGTCGCTCTGGTAGGCTACAAGGTACTCGCCCTTGCCGTTCCAGCCTTCGGTCCAGTCAAAGCTGTCATCGGTGCAGTCAACAACCACGCAGTGGTCAATGTTCACGCTGCCTCCGAAAAATTCGATTCCGTCGTCAGAACCATCGATGCACTGGATGTATGAGATGGAAGTTCCGTTGCCCACACCGTAGAGTGAGAGGCCGTTTGCCTCATGCTCGGAGTCAAGAGCATAGCCGGAATACTCAATTCGCACATACTTCAGCGCTCCGGAGTTGTCGTCCTCCTTATGGCCGCCATACGGCGCGTTACCGATTTCAGAGGTGTTGCCCTCACCTGCATTGCTATGAGCACGTCCGCAGATGTGCACACCGCCCCAGGCTCCCTTTTCCTTTCTCTCTGCAGTAAGTACTATCGGCTCATCCTTCGTTCCGACAGCGTTGATTTTTGCACCCTGCTCGATGAGGATGTAGTTGATTTCGCCATTGTCCTTGGCGGTGATGGTCACACCTTTTCCGATGGTGAGTGTGGCCGGTGCCTTGACCTGGAGGCTTCCGACGAGAGTGTAGGATTTTCCTGCCTCAAGTTTCAGATCTTCAGCGACATAGCCCTTAAGTTCTGTCGTTTCCTGATTCTCTTTGTTGGTCTCCTGCTCTTTCTGGCAGGCGATGAGCGCTGCGGCTGCGATTGCCACCGCTGCGGCTGACTTGAAATTAAAACACTTCATAATACTTTTTTATAAAAGGTTTATCTTTTGATTTCTCTTTTCATCCCCGTATTTTTTCGACGGATTCATCAGAATGTGTATGATGCCCCGAGACTGATACCCGTTCCGAGTCTCCAGCCTTCCACATCGACCGTCCGTCCTGCGTTCGGAATCTCCTGTGTGAACCTCACGGAAGAGTTCAGCATATTCTTCAGACCGAGGCTGATTGTCAAGTATTTATTGAACTTGTATGAGCCGGAAAAGTCGAGGCTGTGGAAAGGCATCTGCTTCGCGTCTCCAAGTCCGAGTATGCCCACCGCGTGGATTCTCGGCCCCTGCACGCTGTAGAGAAGCGTCAGCGCGAGCGAGGAACCGTTTTCAAACTGGGGCGCATAGCTGATGTCGGCGTTCACGAGATAGGGCGAAGCTCCCTGAAGCGAGCGCTCGCTGTTCGTGTAAGCCCCGCTTTCAGGAAGCTTGACGTTCGTGAATATGTAGGACGCGTTTCCGCTAACCGTCAGATTCTTCACTATCTCCTTCCTGAACTCGGCCTCGACTCCGGCGGCAAGCCCCTTGTCGGCATTCTGGAAAGTCTGTTCTATCGCCCCGCCGGAAAGCCTCTGCGTGCGCTCAATCGGATTGTCGAGGTACTTGAAGTAGGCCGTCGCCGCGACCATGTCGTTTGACCGGCTTCCGAAAAACTCATACCGCAAATCGGCATTCCAGTTATAGCCGTTTCCGAGTTCCTCGTTTCCTCGAATCTGAGTTCCTCCGAAGCTCTCCTGATAGAGGAACGGGGCCATCTCCACGAATGACGGGCGGGTGATTGTCCTTGACAGCGCGAGCCGCAGCGCAGAACTCTCGTTCATCGCGAATTTCACGTTCAGTGCAGGAAAAAAATCCGCCGCGTCGAGGTTTCTGGTCCTGTCCTCGACGTCATCATTGTAATCGACGCTCTGTCTTGACAACTCCATTCTCAGTCCCACGTTCAGGAACCACTTCTCGCCGAACCTCAGGTCAGAATCCGCGAATGCCGCACCGATGAGGTTGGATGCCTTGTAGCTGTCACGGCTGTGCTGCTTACGGTCAATCCCTATGAGTCCGGACTCGATGTTCGCGTCATTGATGTACGCATCCATATTCTCGATGTCTTCGATCTTGTCCGTAATGCCGCGCATATTGTAGTAGAACCTCGTCGTTCCGAAACTGCGAAACTTGTCCTTCACGGCAAGACCGAACGAAAGCTTGTTCCACTCGTCGAAGACCCGAGATGCGCGTATGTCAGAAACGATTTCATATTCAGAGAGTTCGCCGAAATATCTTTGTGTCTCCTGCTGGTTGAGATTGAAGAATCCGAGGCTTCCGTCCGCATTCCTGCTGAACATGACCTGTCTTCTGTCCGGCTCGTCGCTGGATGTCGCGCAGAACGACGTTCCCCAGTCCAGAGTCCATTTCCCACCACCGAGGGTGTGTTTTCCGGTGAGCTGAAGATCGTGCATCGTGTAGAAATGCGACACCGAGTTGCTTCCCAGAAGGTCGTATGTCTCAAGATGATCTGTCACGTTGCGCCTCTGATAGTCGGTCACGGCATTGCGGGCGAAGAAATATGTCAGCCCTATGCTCTGCTGCGGTTTGAAGGAGTATTCGAGATCCACGAGAGCCGCGATGTTTATTTTCGACTTGTAACTGTCATAGCTGCTTTCAGTGCAGATGAGCCCCTCGGAACTTGCCTCGTATGTCCTGTAGTATGCGTCCTTGAGTGTTTCCTCGCCGGAGCGGATGCTTGCGCTCGCGAGCAGATTCAGTTCCTGCTCGCCGAACTTCCAGTTCCTTCCGAGGCCCAGACTTCCGTCAGCATCCGGATGGGATTGTCTGTTCTTGACCTGAAATCCACTGTTAAACAAGGAGTTATGTTTGGCATATTCCCGAAATTCGGAATAAGACGATTCACCGACCTCCTTTTTCATCCTCGGAGTGACGAACAGGCTCTTTCTGTCCATCTGCTTGAAGTTTCCGATTGTCCCGAAATAACCTCCCGTCGAGAATGACATTGAGAAAAAGTCCTCGCTGCGTCCCTTGCTCGTGCTTATGTCAACATGCGCACCGGAATAGTCCGCGAAAGTGCCGGCCTCATAGACCTTGCTGACCGTGATGCTGCGGATCGTTGATGCCGGGAATATGTCCAGCGGAATCAGCTTGTTGTCGGGGTTCGGGGACGCGATCGGCAGTCCGTTAAGGGTTGTGGTGCTGTAGCGGTCTCCAAGTCCGCGGACAATCATCTGCCCGGCGTCCGCAACCGAGATTCCGGACATCTTCGACACGCTCTCCTGCGCGTCCGACAGTCCTTTCAGTGCCATTTCCCGCGCCCCGATGTTCTCTATCGCGTGGGAGGACATACGCCGCTCGTTCTGCAGTGCCGATATGGTCTCGAAACTTTTTCTCGCCGTGACCGTGGCATTGTCAAGCAGCGCGTTGTCGGGGTGTATCCTTATGCGCAGTGTTCCGTCAGTTTCGGAAAGAATGTCCGCTGTTTCAGTGACCGTTGATATGTCGCCGTTATGTACTTTTATATGTACCGACACCGGAGAATATCCGATGTATGAGACCTCAATGTCATATTCACCGTCCTTCATCGGCATTTGGGCGATGCCGTCCACGTCCGTCATAGCTCCCGCCGTGCTTCCCTTCACGAGCACGGCCGCTCCGATCAGCGTCTCGCCGTTTTCAGCGTCAGTCACAAGAAATCTGGCGCTCCGTCCGTCACCCATTTCCGAAATTGTCTCAAATTTGCTTCGAATGGCATTCTCCTCTGCCATCATGACCGTCTCCCGGCCTGAGAGCGCAGCCACTGAAAGGACTGCAACCAATGTAATTTGCCTTATTCTCATATCGCCGGCAAAGTTAGTCCGGGATAATGACATCTTTTTTACACATCGGTTGCGATAATGTTACGACAGGTTACAATTCGATTAAGCCGGAAAAGCGAGCTCCCGACCAACCGAAAGGCAAGCGCCCAGCCAAGCGACAGGCAAGCGCTCTCAAACAAAAAAAAGAGAACGGCTAAAAAACTTAGCCATTCTCTCAGAAAAATCACCTCTGAGAAAAGGGGTGCATAAAAAGATGGGATGCAAGGCGGACGGTACAATCCTAAGACGCATCAGCGTCGTGCGAAGAACAACGAAGCGAGAGCCTTGTGCGATAGTGTGCACGGAGCACCACTTCCCCTTCGAGGGGACGGGAGGGGTCAATTAGGATGGTGAGGATTTCATCAAACCGTCCAACGAAGCAGACCGCTTTCTAGGCGCCCTTTTCAGCCTTAATTGCTGCCTGCGCAGCGGCCAAGCGCGCAATCGGCACGCGGAACGGTGAGCATGAAACATAGTTCAGACCAATCTTGTAGCAGAACTCAACTGATGCAGGGTCGCCGCCGTGCTCGCCGCAGATGCCGCACTTGAGGTCCGGACGGGTCTCGCGGCCTTCCTTGACAGCGTAGTCGATGAGCTTGCCGACAGCCTTGGTGTCGAGGGTCTTGAACGGATCGGCGTCAAGAATCTTGTTGCCGAGGTAGTCGCCCATGAAGGTTCCGACGTCGTCACGTGAGAATCCGAAGGTCATCTGAGTGAGGTCATTGGTACCGAATGAGAAGAATTCTGCGGTGCGGGCCATCCTGTCAGCGGTGAGGGCTGCACGCGGAATCTCAATCATAGAACCGAACTTGTACGTGATTGTCTGATGGGTCTCGCCCTCAACCTCAAGTTTAATCTTCTCGCAGATTGCCTTCTGGAACTTGAGCTCGCGCTCTGAAATGGTGACAGGAATCATAATTTCAGGCATAGGGTGGTAGCCCTCCTTGATAAGCTCGGCGGCAGCGGTGAAGATGGCGCGGAACTGAGTCTCGGAAATCATCGGGTAGGTGATGTGCAGACGCACTCCTCGGTGACCCATCATAGGGTTAACCTCATGGAGAGCCTCGCCTCTCTTCTCGATTTCCTGCTCGTTGATGCCGAGTTCCTCTGCAAGTTCCTCCCTCTTCTCGTGTCCCTGCGGAACAAACTCGTGGAGAGGAGGATCGAGGAGACGGAAGGTGACAGGCTTGCCGTCCATCACCTTCATAGTGCCCTTCACTGCGGCCTTGATGTAAGGCTCGAGTTCCGCGAGGGCAGCGCGACGCTCGTCATCAGTCTTGGAAAGGATCATCTTGCGGAGCTTTGCAAGAGGAGTCTCGGAGTTCTTTCCGTAGAACATGTGCTCGATACGGAACAGGCCGATACCCTCTGCTCCGAATGAAAGGGCGCGCGCGGCATCCTCCGGAGTGTCGGCGTTCGTGCGCACGCCGAGCGTCCTGTATTTATCGACGATTTCCATGAACTTCACAAAACGAGGGTTCTCGGAAGCGTCCATTGTGTCAAGCTTGGTCGCATACACAAGTCCCTTCGCACCGTTGAGGCTGACAGCATCGCCTTCCCTGATGACTGCGCCGCTCTTGAACTTCGCGGTCTTTGCGGCAAGGTCGATGGTCATTGACTCGCAGCCGACGATGCAGCACTTGCCCCACCCGCGTGCAACGAGCGCGGCGTGTGATGTCATGCCGCCCTTCATTGTGAGGATTCCGGCTGCGGCACGCATACCCTCGACATCCTCCGGCGATGTTTCCTCACGGATGAGGATGGCCTTGATTCCCTTTGCAGCGGCGGCCATTGCGGCCTCAGAAGAGAAGACTGCGACACCCACTGCACCGCCCGGAGAGGCAGGCAGACCGTTTGCGATTGCCGTGGCCTTCTTCTCTGAAGCCGGGTCGAGAATAGGGTGAAGAATCTCGTCGAGCTGGGCAGGAGCCACGCGCATTACGGCGGTCTTCTCATCAATCATGCCCTCCTGGAGCATGTCCATTGCCATATTGAGCGCAGCGAGACCGGTTCTCTTGCCGATGCGGCACTGGAGCATCCAGAGCTTGCCGTCCTGAATCGTGAACTCGATGTCCTGCATATCGTGGAAATGCTGCTCAAGTCGAAGACGGATTTCGTCGAGCTCCTTATAGACCTCAGGCATCGCCTTCTCAAGAGACTCAAGGTTTGCGTTGTGAGGGGTCTTGGTCGCCTCGTTGAGAGGATTCGGAGTGCGGATACCCGCAACGACATCCTCGCCCTGGGCATTGATGAGCCACTCGCCGTAGAACTTGTTGTCACCGTTCGCCGGGTTACGAGAGAATGCAACACCGGTAGCGGAAGTGTTGCCCATGTTTCCGAACACCATTGACTGAACATTCACCGCCGTGCCCCAGTCGTCAGGAATGCCCTCGATTTTCCTGTAGGCGATTGCGCGCTTTCCGTTCCAGGACTTGAACACGCCTCCGATCGAGCCCCAGAGCTGAGCCTCCGCCGTGTCAGGAAAATCAACTCCGAGCACTTCCTTCACACGTGCCTTGAACTTGTCGCAAAGATCCTTGAGTTCCTCGGCGGTAATCTCCGTGTCGGACTTATAGCCCCTTGCCTCCTTGAGGTCTTCCATCATCCTGTCGAGCTGCTGGCGGATAGCCTTTCCGTCCTCAGGCTCGATGCCCTCTGCCTTCTCCATGACGACGTCTGAGTACATCATGATGAGACGACGGTATGCGTCATATACAAAACGAGGATTATTTGTCCTCGCAATCATGCCCGGAATCGTCTCGGAGCAGAGACCGATGTTAAGAATCGTGTCCATCATGCCCGGCATTGAGCTGCGGGCGCCGGAACGGCAGCTTACGAGAAGCGGGTTGGTCTTGTCACCGAACTTCATTCCCATAATCTCCTCGGTGGCCTTCATCGCGTCGGCAACCTCTGCCTTGAGTTCGTCAGGATAACCGCCGCCGAGAGCATAGTACTCCGCGCAGCACTCTGTCGTGATTGTGAAACCTGCCGGAACAGGGATGTTCAACAGACACATCTCGGCAAGGTTTGCACCCTTTCCGCCGAGAAGGTTTCGCATTGATCCATTGCCTTCAGCGGTTTTGCCGCCAAAGCGATAGACACGTTTTTTGTTGTTTTCCATAAATACTTTGATATTTAGATAATTATATATTGTTCCGTAAAAATTCGCGTCGCGAAATTAACAAATTTTGCGCTAATTAAGAAATTATTTTTAATCCTCGCCTTCGGAGGCCTCATTAAGAAGAGCCGACAGAATCCTATCAACCCCATTGCTATCGGGAGCCACCTCCACTCCGACGACCGAAGAATCAGGGCGTCCGACACGGTAGTATGCCACGTCCTGAAGGAGAAACTGGGAATCTATATAGTCGCCGTCATTGTCAGAAATCTGAAGCAGAACGCCCGGAATCTCGGAAAAGAGAACCTTCATCACATCGGTTTCACCGCAGGCCCCGCAGATTCCGTTGAGATTCAGCCGCACGCCAGCCCCGGAATCCGCCGCGAGCTTCATCACCGCCGCCGCAAGCCCTCCGTCACAGACTGTCCTCGACGCAAGCACTACGCCGTCTGAGACGAGGTCGCGCACAACCTCATAGCAGTCAATGAGATAGTCAGGGTCCGAAATCGCGGGAGCCGGTCCTCCGTTGCATCCCAGAGTCTTTGCGAAGAGCGAACCGCCAAGCTTCGGTGAACAGGTGTCGAAGGGAACATACACAAGGAACGAACCGGCATTGCAGACCAGACGGGCGGAGCACATCCTCTCGTCCCCCATCCACACGTCGCGGTTCACGTCAAAGTTCACGTCCGCGCTCCCGCCCACGGTCCATAGCCGGTCCTCTGCGGGGGCGTCATCATCCTCCCAGTCCTTGTCGGGAACATCCTCAAGCTCCGCCTCGTCCTCAATGTCGTCATCCTCATCGCCATAGGAGGCGAGCGTAGCGAAATAGGAATTGACGCACTCCCCTTTTCCGTCCTCATACAGATAGCCCTGTACCTCGACTCCGAGGTCATAGACATACTCGGTCACAGACTGCACGGAATTGTAGAACGCGGCCATGTTCCCCACCGGTTCAGAGTTCCAGCCCCACTCTGCCCATATCCTCAGGTCCTCCAGACGGAACTCTCCGTCCAGCCAGAGAGTGTCAATCAGAGCCGACGCAACCCTCTGGCGGGCAAAGCTTTCCGGATAGAGGACATTAAACGCCCTGTCCTGCGCGGCGGAGGCAGCATCCGTCACGGCCTTCACGGCCGCAGGAATGTCCTCTCTGGAGTAGACCATGTTTTCCGGCGGGAGATCCACTGTCTCGTCCCAGATCTCCGCAAGTCCGCCGGCCGAAGCCCCGTCTCCTGAGGCGTCAGACGGGAGCATGCACTCGCCTAGCATTTCCGCCGGCGTCACGTCGCATTTCACGCCGTCGATGACATAGCTCGAAAAAAGAGCGTCCTGATTCTGTTTCATAAGCTTTATGTTATAACCACTGAAACGGTTAATTCCACTAATGTTCCTTTTCTCCGAAAAGCCGCTTCATATCATTGCTCAGGTATGCGGCAGCCTGCCTTTCAGGGATGAATTTCCAAGTTCCGAGAACGGAGGCGTCGTTGAGTTCCCCGGATGTAAGATGCGGCGTGACGGTATCGACATAGCGGCTGACGGCAAGCAGCGAGGGGCGGACGCGGGAGGAGGTGCAGGTCGAGCCGAACCATGTCCCGTGGACATCGTTGGTACTGAAAAGGTCAAATTCATAGACTCCGTCCTTCGGGCCGCAGGACGCGAGAACCACGGAGGAGACGATGATGGCAAGAACTGACAACTTTTTCATATATTTCCGTATCATAAGAGGATAGTTTTACTTTCTGTTGATCGTGGACAAACCATATTCCCGAATCGGTTTCCTTTCCGAGGGTCATTCCCTGACGGAGGCCCGTCTCTCCCGGGCAACGCCAATCAGCTCGTTCAAGTTGAAGACGAGCGAAACCATCTGGTTGGTCCCGGAGTACTGACGTCTGTGGAAATGGAAGAAGAGCGAGGCACGGAGATGGAGACCGGCGCATATTTTCGGGGCATAGTAAATCTCCAGACGATCATAAAGCCCTCGCTGTATGTCAGAGGTACCGCCGTCTGCAACGTCTTTCCAGCCCTCCCGACGCGGGTCCACAAGCCCGTAGAACGGGTCGCCGAGGTAGAAGTTTCCTCCGTAAGGGACGCCGGCGGCATCGATGTGGTGGCTGTAGGGCATAAGGTTGCGTCCTATGACAAAACTGTTGCTCAGACCCGCACCCCAGTGCTGGAGCGTTGTGACAAGTTCCCCGGCATACGGGGCGACACAGTGGCCTATGTTGGCACGGTCGCGCTGATAGGTCTGAATCCATCCGCATTTGAGCGAAAGAGCCTGAATGCCCGACAGGGGCGCGAAGTCAAATGTGACATAAGGTTCGGCGAGGACATTGTCATTCACCTGCTTCACGACTTCGGAGCAGGCATAGTGAAGCATGTAGGCCTCCCAGCCCAATTTCAGCCACTTGAGCGGCCGAACCCTGCATGAAGCGAACACCATAAACTCTTCCCGGCGCGTGCCGTCCGCCACCCCGATCCAGTCGCAGCCGAGTTCAAAATAGGATTTGGGGCGTTCCCAGCTGAGGAGCAGCCCCTCGAAGCGGTTGTCATAGAATTTCAGATAGTCGGAGAAAAAGAGCGGGGACCAGTCCCCTTTCGAGAAACTTCGCGGCAGCAGTCCGGCAGAGAGTCTGAAGTCGGTCTCACGGAACTTCATCCCCAGCTGATACCAGAACATGAGGCTGCAGCGGAGTTCCTTGTCCGAGGTCCCGAACTGCGACAGGGCATCCACCCCGGCCATGAGACGGTGCGAGGTGCCACCAAGCCCGGCGCTGAACCCGACGGACGGCGCCAGACGTGCCCCGAACAATGTTTCCGAGTCCTGAAAGCCGCTGCGGTCATATTCCCTGTTGTCGAACCGGAAATCGAAGTTCACGTCATACTCGAAACGGGCCTGCGCCGACGACGTCAATGCGAACGCCGTCACAAAAATGAACGATGCGAAGACTTTTCCTACCATATTATATATGACACAATCATGTCGCGACACCCCGGAAAGACGGGATTACCCTTTCGTCTTCCGTATATCCTCGCAAATTTAGCGTTTTTTACGATGATTTTGACTAATTTTGTGATATATACGGAGCGGAAATATATTTCCCGATTCCACCGTTGCATCCGAAACGGCAGGAAGAGAATAATTTAGTTACGAAAACTGAGCATGAAACTTACGACACCCGTTGAATTTCCGAAAAGCGGAGTCACGATTTCCTGCGGTGACAGGATTATGAGTCTGGGCAGCTGCTTTGCCGACAGCATAGGCAAGAAACTGCTTGAAAGGGGCTTTGATGTGTGCCTCAACCCGTTCGGGACGCTCTACAACCCGGCCTCGATTCTCGACAGCATAGAAAGGCTTGACAACGGGGCGCATTTTACGGAGAATGACTGCGTCCGGATGGGGAGCGGCAGCACGAAATGGTGCTCCTTTCATCATCATACCCTTGCGGCACGGGAGACAGCCGAGGAGTTCCTTGCATCCGCGAACGAGGCTCTGGACCGGTCATCCGCACTCTGGAAGAGCTGCAACAAAGTCCTGGTGACGCTCGGGACCAGCTGGTGCTACCGCTTCATAGGTAGCGCGGCCGGCCAAGGCGACGGCATCGGGCACGGAGGCAATGAAGCCGTTGAAAGCGGAATCATCGTCGCCAATTGTCTGAAAAGGGACGCGAAAGAGTTCAGGAGGGAATTTCTGGACGCGGCCGAGACAGGGCGGATTATCTGCGACATCGTCCTGAACCATCCCGGCAAACAGTTCATCTTCACCGTGAGCCCCATCCGTCATCTCAAGGACGGTGCGCACGGCAACCGGATCAGCAAGGCGAACCTGCTCGTCGGGCTTGACGAGGCGATGCGGAGGGTTTCCGGACAGCCGACTCCCCAGTTGCCGACATCCCGGAGAGCGGGGACCGGGGCAAACGAATCCTCAGACG
>ERZ808240.4336-NODE-4336-length-12670-cov-3.679429_pt1 | contig 12670 bp, 12 predicted proteins | sample MGYA00521084_ERZ808240 | MGnify/ENA primary metagenome ERZ808240 (study PRJEB31516, sample SAMN03275571) | gut metagenome | biome: mammalia-associated habitat; material: feces | host: Papio cynocephalus | place: Kenya | collected 2012-08-06 ... | reverse complement strand
CTTCACAGCCAGCTTGTTGTCTTCCGCCAGCGCGGAGAGGAAGCTGTACCCTCCGTCCGCGCCGAACCACAGCGTGTCGCCGGTGAACAGGTACTGATCGTCGATCAGATACACCATGTGCCCCCAGGTGTGGCCGGGAACCAGAAAGCACTCAATCCGGATGCCGTCAATTTCAAACACCTGCCCGTCCCGCAGGAGAACCTTTTGATTGCGGATCGTCACCTGCGGCAGCTTATAGAGATGATAGATCACCTTCCGGCGCACCTCGCCGGTGAGGTAGCGGTTTTCAGTCTCGCCAACATAGATCACCGCGTCCGCGAACAGTCCCGGGCTGTCGGCCTCCACAGCTCCCACATGGTCGGTGTCCTGATGGGTGATGAGAATGTGCCGGATGGACTTCGGGTCAATGCCCAGCCAGCCCATCTTCTCTTCCAGCCGGTCATAGTTATAGCCGGCGTCAATCATGACGGCGGCGCCGCCTTTGCAGAAGAAGAAAATATTTGCCGCCCACTCCCGCACGCAGGCCACATGCCCGTCGATCCAGCCGGTGTTCAGGGGCTTGAAGATCTCCCTCCCCCGGTATATTCTGCTCATTTCCTTCTTCTGAAACTCAGTCGCTTTTCTGGACACGTCGTTCCCTCATTTCCGGGCCAGGACGCAGAGCCAGCCCTTTTCGTTTTTGTGGATCTGAATATCCTGGAAACCAGCATGCTCCAGCATGGCTTTCAGCTGAACATCCCGATAAATGGTCATGCCCCCGATCTTCTCCGTCCACTTCTCGTCCTTGTCTGACTCTCCGCCGCATTCATTGCAGATAAAGAACGCTCCGCCCGGCTTCAGAATCCGGAAGACCTCCCGGAAGCTCCGCAGAAGATCCGGCCAGAAGTAGACCGTCTCAAAGGCCGTGACCAGATCAAACCACGACGATGCAAAGATCATATTCTCCACGCTTCCCCGCAGGATGGCTCACCGGCCGTCCAGAACGGCGCTCTTATTGACTTTCTGCGCTTTTTCCACGCTGACATCCGAGTAGTCAATCCCCTTGACGATGCCGTCAGGGCATTCCTTCAGCAGCTTTTTGACGTTGGCCCCGCCGCCGCAGCCACAGTCCAATACCCTGGCGTCAGCGGGAATCTTCAAAAACTGAAAGCCCCACTCCGCCAGAGCGTGATGACCGAGGTTCATCATGGAGACCATCATCCTTCCGCCAAGCCCCTCCGGCTTGCGGGTATTTTCAAAAAACGACATTGCACATTCCTCCTGAATCCATTTTTAAAAAAGGCCGCGATTCGCAGGCTTCCGACTCCCGGCAGGCGGCCCGCGCAGCGCTCTTTACATGATCAAGTTCAACACGGGCGTACACGGCGTCCGTCCGCGTTTCAGGCCGCGCTCCGCTTCACAGGGCAGCCCGAAAAATCTCATCCGCCCCGGAAGCCGCTGCCTGTCAGGCGATCGCACCGCGAACCATGTCCTTTCGTTCCATCGCGCTCTGCCCGTTCAGCCTGTCAGGAATTTTTCCGCATACCAGCAGAATTTTTCGGGGTAGATCATCACCAGTTCCGCGTGGGCCATCTTCGGGATGCCGTGGATACGGGCCTGGGGAAAATATCGCTTGATGAAGCGGATGCTGCTTCGGCGGTCCTTTTTCTCGTCGCCGCCATACCAGTAGGTAATCTTCGTGCCGATCGGAGCGGGCGTGCGGGGCAGGGAGTAGTTGCTGCCGGACCAGAAAATATTGCGGATGGTTCGGTCAGAATAGGTCTTGAGATACGCCTCCATGGCGCTGTACTCCTTCGCCGGATTGTGTCCCGGCAGGGTAAACCGCTTCGGCGGGAACGCCGCTTCCAGAGCCCTGCGGCTCCCGGCGAGATGCTTGAAGCCAAGGAAATCCCGCAGCAGCAGAAGTTTCCGCGCCGGAAACGGCAGCTGATACGGCGTGATGCCGCCGTCGATGATGGCCCGGCCCACCGGCATCTCGCCCAGCGCCAGCAGGCGTGTCAGGCAGGCCCCGCCCAGAGAGCAGCCGTAGGCGGCGTCCAGCCGTGTGATGCCGCGGGCCTTCAGGTACGCCGTGACCTCATCCACCGTCCGCTCCACCGAGGTGAAGTCCCCGGGAGCTTCCGGCTGATGGCCGTCATAGATCACCTGAAAAACGTGCCACACCTGTGAAAGCAGCGCAACCGCGCCTTCAAACGCCCATGCCGGCTCCGCTGTGCAGGGCAGAAACAGCAGCGTCTTCCCGTGTTCCTGTCCGTGTTCCAACACTCGCATCGCTTACGCCTCCGCCGTTTTCACACATTCCGCATAAGTCAGCGGAAAGGACGCCTTCAAAACGGCGCTCTTTCGCACCGTCCACCCGTTTCTCCGGAGAAACTCCAGATATTCTGCGCTGGACCATTTGCTGTGCAGCGGAAACCCCGCCAGCTTCATCAAAAACGCTTTTATTCTGCCCCGCAGGGTATTGTCCGCGTGGGTAAAGGTCGGCGCAATGAGCACGCCGTCCGCTTTCAGCACCCGCCGTATTTCGTCCAGGGCCTTCTCCGGGCGCGGCACGACGTGCAGCGCATTGGCCGCGATCACTGTGTCGAACGTGCCGTCCGCGTAGGGCAGAGAGAACATATCCTGCACCGAAAAATGCAGCTTGGCAGAAGCATTATCCCTGCGCGCCTCCGCGATCATCCCGGGAGAAGCGTCCGTCGCCTCGATCATCCGCGCCTGGTGGACGATGTTTTTGGCGATCAACCCCGTGCCGGCAGCAAGCTCCAGCACAATCTTTCCGTCCACAGCCGGGCGAATCAGCGCGTATAACTCTTCATACGCCGCTTTGTCCTTTCGCATAAAGCGATTATAGCGCCCGGCATATTTATCCCAAAAATTTCTTTTCATCAATCCCGCCCTCATTAGTTAGACAAAACTAACTTCTGTGCTTTTGAAAAGCCGCCTTACGGCAGCGCCAATTCTTTTTTCGCGTAAAGTACGGGGCCTCCTTTTTCCGGCGGTCCGCGGCCATGAACCTCGCCATTATAATATACGCGGTTTTGATTTCCGCGGGAACTGTGCGGGCAGCGGCCTGTGTATGAATCCCATCCAGAACGTTAAAAAGCGCAGCTCTTGGAATCCGGAAAAATTGTAGCATTATGCTCTCCCGTTTTCAAGGTGCCGCCCGAAAGTTTTCTATGAAAAACACGCGGCGAAGCCGCATATGCCCTGCCGCAAATAAGAGCGCGAAGCGGAGGCGGCGTACCAGGCCGGTGTGCCCCCGCTTTATCCCGGCCGCTATGGCCGAAAAGTCAAAACGCTCCGGCGCTTACGGCACGAGGCTGAAAAGGCCAGCCCCAAACTGACAGTCTGTCAGGCGGAGCTGGCACAGGCGGAAGCAGCAGCGGAGAACTCCGCATGACGGCCCGGTTCCCCGGCGGAGGCGCAGAATATGCGGCCGCCCGCAAATTCCGCCCTTCCCTGCTCCCGCTTCTATCCTTTTCACTTTCCCGGACCGCGCCGGAAGGCGTCTGGCTGACTATCCGTTTCACGGTTTCCGCTCACTCCGCGCGGAGGGCGTTTTCCGGACAGGCGCTTATTTCTTCAAAGCGTCAACCCACCGGCCGTACTTCTCCAGATTGGCTTCGCACTCCGCCTCGGTATCCCCCTTCGTCAGGATATAAATCTTGATCTTGGGTTCCGTGCCGGAGGGGCGGGCCAGAATGGCAGTGCCGTCAGCCAACTCAAACCGCAGCACATTGGAGCCGGACAGCTCCATGGTGCTTTTTGCGCCGGAGACGCAGTCCACCACGCTGCCGTCGCTGTAATCCTTAAAGACCGTCACCTTTACGCCGGAGATTTCGGCGGGGGGAGTCTCCCGCAGGCGCTTCATCAGAGCAGCCATGTCCTTCAGGCCGTCCAGGCCGGGCATCACCAGATTGTAGGTCTTCTCCGCGTAGCGGCCGTACTTCTCATAGAGCCGCTCCAGCGCGTCAAACAGGGTCATGCCCTGCCCGGCGTACCAGGCCGCCATCTCCGTGAGCATCATGGAGGCGGTGACGGCATCCTTATCCCGGACATAATCGCCCATCATATAGCCATAGCTCTCTTCATAGGCAAAGATGACCGTTCCCGCGCCGCTGCTCTCCAGTTGATCCTTCTTCTCCGCCAGGAACTTAAAGCCAGTGAACGTATCATAGCACGGAAGGCCGTTGACCTCCGCCACCTTCCGGGCCATTTCCGTGGTGACGATGGTTTTCAGGGCAATGGGCTTCTCCGGCATTCTGCCGGTGCGCCGCATGGCGCCGATCAGATAGTCCAGCAGCAGCACGCCGGTCTGGTTTCCGGTAACCGGACGGAACTCGCCGCTGTGATCCCGGACCATGATGCCCACCCGGTCGCTGTCCGGATCCGTACCCAGAATAAAGTCCACATGGTTCTGCTTCGCCAGCTCCACCGCCAGATAGAACCCCTCAGGATTCTCCGGATTGGGGGAGACCACCGTGGGGAAATTGCCGTCAATCACCATCTGCCGGGGTTCGCAGATCAGATGCCGGATTCCCAGAGTCCGCAGCGCCTCCGGCACCAGCTTGTAGCCGCAGCCGTGGAAGGGGGTGTAGACCATCCGGAAGCTGTCCGCCACCTTTTCCACCGCCGCCTTATCCAGAATCTGGGCGGTAACGCAGGCCATGAACTTCCGGTCCGTCTCCTCGCCGATGACCTCGATCAGCCCCTCCTTCACACCCTCGTCATAGGGCATGGAGCGGACGCCGGTGAAAATGTCAATCTTCTTCAGTTCCGCGGCGATGGCGTCGGCGTGGTGGGGCGGCAGCTGGGCGCCATCCTCCCAGTAGACCTTATAGCCGTTATACTCCTTGGGATTGTGGGAAGCGGTGACGTTGATGCCCGCCTGACAGTGATACTCCCGAACGGCGAAACTCAGCTCCGGTGTAGGCCGCAGCGCGTCAAAAATCCGGACATGAATGCCGTTGGCGGCGCAGACCTCCGCCGCGGCCCGGGCAAACTCCATGGAATGGTTGCGGCAGTCCATGGCAATGGCCACGCCGCGCCGTTTTCCCTCCCCGCCCTCGGCGGCAATGACATTGGCAAAGCCCTGAGTCGCCCAGCGGATCACATGGACGTTCATATTATGGAGGCCCACCGCCATGGTGCCCCGCAGTCCGGCGGTGCCGAACTCCAGCGGTCCGTAGAACCGGCTCTCAATTTCTCCGGGATCATTCCGGATAGCCTCCAGTTCCGCGTGCTCCGCCTGAGAGAGGACGGGGCTGTTCCGCCACTTTTCATACTCCTGCATGAAATCCATACGCGTTTCCTCCTGAAAACTCAAATTTCCTCTTCCCCGCCGTCAGAGTCATCCTCCGCTTCCAGCAGGGCCATTGCCTCCCCCAGGCGGGAGGCGGGAACATAGATCTCCACGCCCTGGGCGGCAAAGCCCCCCAGTATCTTTCCCAGCGTACCGCTTTTGAACGCCGGGATTCCGAAGCTCTCCAGCATGGAAATGGTAATGTCCGCCGCGCTGTCCAGTTCCCACTGGATGTCCAGCCTGTCCGCTCTTTCCGGGCAGCCCTCGTCATCCTTGGGCCAGCGGTCCAGCAGGCGCTCGTCCGCCCGCGCCCAAAAGTCCTTTGCCGGTTCCATCATACGCTCACGTCCTTTACTTATGATATCTGGTGCCCGCGTGAATCTGGTAAGCCCGGTAAATCTGCTCCAGCAGCATCACTCGGGCAAGATGGTGTGGGAATGTCATCGGGGACATGGAGAGGCGAAGTCTGGCCAGAGCCTTCACCGACGGATGGAGTCCAAAGGACCCCCCGATCAGAAATACGATCTGCTTTTCGCCCTGTCCGCCCCAGATCTCCATCTGCCGGGCCAGCTCCTCGCTGGAACACGGCGTTCCTTCCACGCACAAAGCGGCGAGGCAGCAGCCCGGAGGCAGCTTTCCCCGGATCGCTGCCGCTTCCCTGGCCAGGGCCGCTTCAATTTCAGCCGGAGACGGGTTCTCCGGCAGCCGTTCCTCCGGCAGCTCCACAATCTTCAATTTGCAGTAACGGGACAGCCGCTTCTCATATTCCGCAGCGGCGTCCGCGTAAAAGCGCTCCTTCAGTTTTCCGACACACAGAACCGTTACTTTCTGCATCAGAGCCTCCATGCGCCGGAATGTGCTCCGGCGGACCGTGCCGCGGTCCCATTGGCAGTCTCCGCCGCCTGATAGCGGCGGCTGAGCTCGTCCCGCGGCGCCGCCGACAGCTCCACCGGCGTATCCAGCGTCTCCAGCGCCCGGCCCACCGCGTTGAGCGCCATGGCCGGGGTATTATTCTCCCGGCTCAGATGGGCCAGAACGATTTCCCGGGTGCCCGCCCGGGCGGAAGCCAGCGCAAACGCGGCGGCGGCTTCATTGCTGAGATGGCCCTCCGGGCCCAGAACCCGCTGCTTCAGCGCATAGGGGTAAGGCCCGGACCGCAGGGTCTCCACATCGTGGTTGGCCTCCAGCACCAGCAGCGGAACGCCGGTAAGCGCCTCCGCCGCCTCCTCCGTCACATAGCCGGTGTCCGTGAGAACGCCTACCTCCCCAAACCGGTAGCCGCAGGAGCCGGGAGCGTCGTGGCTGGTGGGAAAGGAAACGGTGGTGACGCTCCCCAGGGAAACGGCCTCTCCTTCCCGGAAGGGGCACAGCAGCGGCGCCGTCTCCGGAATCCGTCCAGCCAGGGCGGCGCAGGTCCGGCGGCTGGCGTAAATGGGGAGGGCGTATTTTCTGGCCAGCGTCCGCAGCCCGCTTACATGGTCCGTGTGAATATGGGTAATAAACACGGCGGACAGTTCCTCCGGCTCCAGTCCCAATGTCCGGAGGGCCGCCGTAATCCGGCGGCAGGAAATTCCCGCGTCCAGCAGAATGTGGACGCCGCCGCGGCTGATGACCGCGGCGTTCCCGGAAGAGCCGCTGGCCAGGGTATGTATCGTAGTCAAAATAACAGGACCTCGCTGATTTTGTAGTATGGCGGCAGCGCCCCGAAACGAACGCAGCCCCCGCCCTCTCCGCGGCCACGGAGAAAAAGCGGGGGCCAGAGCCTATCCGATGTGCGCCTCCAGGGCGTCGTTTTCGCCTGGAACCTCCACGGCGCGGATGTCCGCCCCCAGGGCCCGGAGCTTTTCCACCAGATTTTCATAGCCCCGTTCAATATACTGGACACAGCTGATTTCGCTGGTTCCCTGGGCCGCCAGAGCGGCAATCACCAGCGCCGCGCCGGCCCGCAGGTCGCAGGCCTGAATGGGCGCGCCGGTGAGATGATCCACGCCCTCCACCACGGCGGTCTTGTCGTCCACCTGAATGGACGCTCCCATCCGCTTGAGCTCATCCACATAGCGGTAGCGGTTGTTCCAGACGCTCTCTGTCATCAGGGAGGTTCCCTCCGCCAGAGACAAAACCGCCGTGATCTGCGGCTGCATATCCGTCGGGAAGCCGGGGTAGGGCATGGTCTTTACATTGGTTTTCTGGAGCGGCCCCGTCCGGCGGACCAGCAGGGTGTCGCCATTCTCCTCCACCTCCACGCCGCACTCCTGCAGCTTGGCCGTAATACAATCCATATGTTTGGGAATAATATTTTTCACGAGAATCTGCCCGCCCGCCGCGGCGACGGCGGCCATATAGGTGCCTGCCTCAATCTGGTCGGGAATGATGGCATAGCTGCCGCCGGTGAGGTGCCGGACGCCGGTAATCTTAATGGTATCCGTACCGGCACCCCGGACGGAGGCGCCCATGGAATTCAGGAAGTTGGCCAGATCCACCACGTGGGGCTCCTTGGCGGCGTTTTCGATAACAGTGTTCCCCTCCGCCAGAACAGCGGCCATCATGATGTTCATGGTGGCGCCGACCGAGACCACATCCAGATAGATGTTGGCCCCATGAAGCCGCTCCGCCTCCGCGGAGGCGTTGATGAAGCCGCCCTCCACCACCACCTTGGCGCCCATGGCGGTAAAGCCCTTGACATGCTGGTCAATGGGCCGCACGCCGAAATTACAGCCGCCGGGCATGGCTACCTCCGCCTGGCCGAAGCGCCCCAGCAGGGAGCCGATCAGGTAATAGGACGCGCGGATTTTCCGGGCCAGCTCATAGGAGGTCCGGGTGGAGCGGATGTGGGTGCAGTCGATCTCCACCGTATGGGGATTGATGGAGCGGACACCGGCTCCCAGATTTTCCAGAATTTTCAGACACAGCGACACATCGGAAATCTGGGGAATGTTTTCAATCCGGCAGACGCCGTCTACCAGCAGGGCCGCGGGGATAATGGCCACGGCGGCATTTTTGGCGCCGCTGATCTCCACTTCCCCAAACAGCGGCTTTCCGCCGTGAATAATATAATTTGTCAATGTTGGTCCCTCTCTCCAAAAGGCACGTTATCGTTGGAAGACACCGGAAAGCCGGCGGAAATCATCCCTTCCGCGCGGGCCGGCGCAGCCGGGCGGAAGAGCAGCCGGAACACGCACAGCCGGCACGGCTTTCCGCCATATCGCAGGCGGGCCGCAAAGACAGTTTGCCCCCGCCGGTATCAGTTCATACCAGAGTCTGACTTCAGATATTATCAGAATAGCATATCCGGCATGGAAAAGCAAACAGTTTCTTCCTCATTTCCGGTTTTGCCGCCCTTCCGGAATATTCCCGGTCAAAATCCCCCGGATTTCCCCCGGGAAAGCGAGACTCAGCCCTGCGTCACGGCTCCCGTGACGCAGTTTACATAATATTCCCCCGTGTCGGTGGCGATACACCAGGCCGGAATCAGGGACATCACCGGCGCGGCGGTGCTCTGCACTTCATAGCACAGGGAGATTCCGGTCACGGAGGACACCACCGCTCCGCCGGAGCGGCGGGCGTTGAGGAATTTCGACAGCGCCGTGACGGCGGTCATGGAGCCGCCGGAAACCGCGGCGGCGTCCTTTTGGGAAAGGTAGGTCCCGCTGACCGCCACCAGACTGCCGCCGGAGACCGTGAATTCCACGGACGCGTTGGCCACCGGATATCCGCCCAGATACTGGACGGCAGTCCCGGTTCCGCCGCCGTTCTCCAGCGTCAGCGCAAGGGCCTGATAGCCGAAGGCCTGACAGAACTTCCGGCAGACGGCCTCCGCGTCCCGCTCCGCCAGAAGGCCTTCGGCCTCAAAGCTGCCGCCGGAGCGGAACAAAACCTGTCCGGCGTCATTGGAAAAAACGTGAATCCCGCCGCCTTCGTCTGAGACGTTCAGCCCGTCCCCCAGCAGCGCGGCGGCCAGAGTCCGCTCCTCCTCCAAATCCCGGCTCAGCGTCATTCCCGCCGGGGGCAGGGCGGCCGGAATATCCGTCTCCAGTGAAATGGATTCCGAGGCAAACAGCTTGGACAGCTCCGCCGCGGTCCGTTCTCTGGCGGCCTGCTCCTGCCGGTACCGGCTGGCCAGCAGGCCCAGCAGAAGCAGATTGACCAGCAGAAGAATGAGCAGAATATAGTTTTTCAGACGTGCCCGGTCCACGCGTTTCCCACCTTTCCCGCAGCCCCGCCGGGGCGTCGTTCCTCACAGAGTTCCGAAGCTACTCCGCCAGCCATCCGGCGGAGGCCGTGTCTCCGCCTCCATCCACATAGCAGAGATTCAGTTCCCTTCCGGTGTAGGGTCTGGCGATGGCCAGCGCCTGCGTCAGCGGCAGCAGCAGAGAGCTCTCCTGTTTGGGCGTATACTGCCGGAGCGTCAGATGAAGGCCGGCCACCCGGCAGCCCTGAAGCTCCACCCGGGCGGCACGGCTTCCGCCGCTGAGGCGGACCGGAACGCCATCGGCCTGATAGTCAAAGGACACCACCCAGTTCCCCTCGCCGGAGGACTCCACGCTTTGAAGAGCCAGCGTCCCGGCCGGAACCATCCGGTACAGAAGCTGAAAGCCCCCAAGCGCCGCCTCCTGCGCGGTGGGCCGCTCTCCGGCGGCAGAGATGGTGATGGTATCGTCCCCGCCGCTGTCATAGTCCAAAGAACCGTCCGGAGAAAGCCGCATGGTGCGGTCGCCCTCTCCGATCACCTGAGTCCCGTCGGACTCCTCGTAGCGGGCCTTTGTCCCGGGGTTAAAGTTCAGCGCCGACAGCAGGCTGGCGGCATCGCCGGAATTCCGTACCGACAGCACCGGATAGTCCGGCAGCTCCGCGGTCAGCAGCAGCGTATAAGGGTCCAGGGTATCCTCATCCAGTTCAAAAGCAAAGGCCGCGCCGCCGGTCTGAAAGCTGTCCGTCAGGTTTTTCAGCGAGCCGGCCGTCACCTTGGTGGAGCAGCGGTAAAAGCTTTCCCCATCTGTCAAATACAGCTCCGCGCCCTCTTCCCCGGCGGCAAGCAGCAGCCGGCGGACCGGAAGCTCCGCCGGAGCCTCCGCTCCCACAAAGCCCGAGAGAACCGTCAGCGGAAGGCTGACCTCAAAATCGTAGTATACCGATACCGCCGCCAAAGCGGCGCGGAAATCCGCCTCTCCGCACGTCTTCAGGTCCCCGGCAGACCCCAGGGCTTCCCGCAGAAGCGCTCCCGGCTGGGCAAAGGCATCGGCGGCCGTTGTCAGATTCAGCTCCCCGCAGCGGCCGTAAACGCCCGTTACCGCCAGCCGCAGCGGCGCGGCCGCATCAGTCAGAGACGCGATGCTCTGAGAGGACAGCGCGGCGCTCTGACGGTGGACGGCGCTGCTTCCGGCGGGGCGCACCAGCAGATACAGCTGCCAGAAAGCGGACAGCGTCAGGAAAAAAATCAGAATATCCCGGGCCAGATTCGCCTGGGCCTTTTTGGACAGACGCATACGCCGCCTCCTCTCCGACGCGCCGGGCCGCTTCTGCGGCCCGCGCGGAAAACGCTTTTTCCGGCTTCCTTACGCCGGGGGCGGCGCGATGGGAAGCTCCAGACGCACCGTGGTGCCGGGGCCGGGCCGGTCCACCAGAAGCAGTCTTCCGTGATGCCGGTCCACAATCTCCCGTGCGATGGACAGCCCCAGCCCGGTGCCGCCGGACTCCCGGGAACGGGCCTTGTCCACCCGGTAAAACCGGTCGAACACCCGGGCGCGGTCCTTTTCCGGAATGCCGATGCCATCGTCCGCCACTTCCATCCAGACCAGCGCGTCCTGCGCCCCGGCGGTGACGCGGATATGTCCGCCGTCGGGCGTATATTTAATGGAATTGCCCACAATATTCATCATCACCTGCTCGATCCGGGAGCGGTCCGCGGTAATCAGCGGCAGCTCCCCCAGCTGGCAGGTCAGCGTGTGGCGGTGCCGCTGGGCCGCGATGGCGTTGGCCCGGCAGACGCTCTCAATCGACTCCCGGAAGGAGAAGCGGGTCAGATTCAGCTCCGCGATCCCGGCGTCCAGCCTGGAGAGCGTCAGCAGATCCTGAACAATGTTGGTCATCCGGTCCGTCTCCGTAATAATGATATCCAGAAATCCGTTGGCGGTATCCCGGGGAATGTCGCCGCCGTCCCGGAGGGTTTCGGCGTAGCTGCGGACATTGGTCAGCGGGGTCCTCAGCTCATGGGACACATTGGCCACGAACTCCTTCCGGCGTTCCTCGTTGCGGTGCTGCTCCGTCACGTCGTGGAGGACAATCAGGACGCCGCCCCGCTCCCGGTCGGAGAAGGGGGCCAGATACAGCTCCAGCGTCCGGTCCTCCACCGTCATCTCCGTCTCGGCGGAATTGGGCCGCTGAATCGCCAGCATCTTCCGGAAGGGGTACACGCTGCCGAACAGATCCTCATAGGTGCAGGTGCTGTCGATGGGGCGGTGGAGCATGGCCTGGGCAGCGGGATTCCGGTGGATCAGCTTTCCATCGTGGTCAAAGGCCACCACGCCGTCGGTCATGTGCAGAAACAGGGTGTCCAGCTTGTTGCGCTCGTTTTCCACGGCGGCCAGCGTCTCCTGAAGCACTCCGGCCATGTCGTTGAAGGTTCCGGTGAGAACGCCGATTTCATCGGTAGACTCCACCGGCAGCTGACTGGAAAAGTCGCCGGCAGCCACCCGCTCCGCGCCGGCGGTGAGCTTTTCAATGGGTCCGGTCATGGCCTTGGAGAGCAGGAAGCTCAGCAGCAGCGAGATCAGCAGGCCCACCATCAGCGCCTGCAGGATAATCAGGAACAGCTGGGAGTTCAGCTGGGAAATGGTAGTCCGGCTGTCCAGAATGTAGACGATATACAGCACCGCCGTCTCGTCCGCGGGGTCCACCACGGGGATGGCGAAATCCATGTAGTCGGCGGTGACGCTGCTGTCATCGCCCACCTGCCCGTTTTCCGCCGCCAGAATGTTGGCGGTAACCTCCAGCTGCGCGCCGCTGTCCGCATCCGAGCCGGAGAGAAAGACGCCGTTGGAATCCAGAATGTAGTAATTCCGGGTACGGTAATCGATGCCCAGAAGGCCGGATTTGTATTCCAGCATCTCCTGAAGCTTGCTGCTGCCGGTCTGGGCGGCCTCCTGGCACAAAGACGGGTAAAAATCCGCGTTTTCGCTGCCGAACACATCGTCCATCTGCTGATAAAACATGTCAATATAGAAGCTGGACACGCTGGTGGTCAAAAACGCGCCCACCACCGCCATCAGGGAGGTGATGAGCAGCAGCAGAAGCATGGTCAGCTTCATATGGAGGCTTCGAAACATTCCCGGCACCTTCTTTCGTCGTGGGATAGCGGAACCCGCCGGGCGG
>ERZ808240.4335-NODE-4335-length-12671-cov-2.900285_pt1 | contig 12671 bp, 12 predicted proteins | sample MGYA00521084_ERZ808240 | MGnify/ENA primary metagenome ERZ808240 (study PRJEB31516, sample SAMN03275571) | gut metagenome | biome: mammalia-associated habitat; material: feces | host: Papio cynocephalus | place: Kenya | collected 2012-08-06 ... | reverse complement strand
AAAAAATAAAATTATTAACAATGAAATATATTCAAAAGTAAAAGATTATTCAAAGGAAAAACATACTCTTTTAACACATTATGAGGTTGGTAAATTATTATTAGAAGCAGGTACAAAATATGGTGATGATATAATTGGCAATTATTCAAAAAAGTTATCAATAGAGGTTGATAAGAAATATAATTCAAGAACCTTAAGAAGAATGCGACAATTATATCAATTTTTTGAAGCACAAAAATGGTCCCCAATGGGGACCAAATTATCAATTAGTCATATTAGACAATTATTTTGTTTAAATGATAATAATGAGATAAGTTACTACGCTAATCAAATTGAAAAAAGAAATTTATCAAAAAGACAATTAGAAGAAATAATTAAGAATAAAGAATATGAAAGATTACCGATAGAAACAAAAAATAAAATAGTTAATAATGATAAATTAGAAATAAGGGACTTAGTCCCTAATCCAATATTAATAAAGAACAAAAATAATATAGAAATAATAACTGAAAAAGCATTACATAATTTAATTCTTGAAGACATTGAATCATTTATGAAAGAATTAGGCAATTCATTTTGTTTTATTGGTAGTGAGTATAAAATCAAAATTGGAGATAATTATCATAAAATAGATTTATTATTATTTAATATTAAATATAATGCTTATGTAGTGGTAGAACTTAAAATAACTGAATTTAAAGTAGAGTATATTTCTCAAATACAAAAATACATGAATTATATAGATAAAAATATAAAAGAAATCAGTAATAATAGTACAATAGGTATATTAATTTGTAAAAAAGAAAATAAGTTTGTTATTGAATATTGTTCTGATGAAAGAATTTCTATTAGAGAATATGAATTGATTTAAAAACATATATGTAAAAAATTATTTAAATCAATCTTAAAAAGTAACAAAATAAAATAAAACGAATATAATAAAATGTATAATATTTGTGTAATGGATATATTAAGATATAGAATATATATTATTAAATAGATTCTATCTAATTATTGATAGAATCTAAATAGGGGCCGCTAATCGTTTTAGCGTTTACATAGATGAAGCATTTAAATGCTTCTTTTGTTTGCAATTTTCTATAAATTATAATATACTATTTATAGGGAGTTGTTTGTATAATGGATAATATATATAATACTAGTAATTTATTAGAACAAGAAAAAAATATTAAAGAAAAATTAACAAATAGTCAGGATAAATATAATTCTTCAAAACAATTATTAGCAAGCCTTAATAGTCAGTTGAATGATTTAAAGTTGCAACAAAATAGATATAATGATTTAAAAGGTGAGTTGCCAAATAAAAGAAGAAAAATTTTATTGATAAGCTCATTTTGTATTCTATTCTGTTTTACAAGATTATTGCCAATTGTAATAATAAGTTCAATAATATTACTGACTAATTTTGGAATTAATATTTTACAAATTCAAAAAATAAGAAAACAACTTAAAAATTTAAATATTAAAAATATTACATCAAACATAGAAGATTTAGAATTATCAATAGATAAAAAAAGAAAAGATGTAAAAGAAGCATATAAAGAAATAGATAAAAGTCATAAATTATTAATTGAAATAAATAATGAAAAAATAAGTCAAGAAATTAATTTAGAAAACATAGAATATGATTTAAAAAAACAACATGTAAGGAGGTTATTATGAAAATATTTATTGTATGTAGCAAGTATAATTATAAATATATAAAAGAAATTAAACAAGCATTAGAATTAATGAATTATGAGGTAATTCTTCCTAATTATTATGAAACACCATATATAGAGGAAGAACTAAAAAATGATAAGATAAAACACCAAAAATTTTGTGAAGAAAATTTCAGTATATCAAGAGAAAAAGCAAAAATATGTGATGCAACACTAGTATTAAATTTTGACAAGATAAAAGATGGAAAAGTATATGAAAATTATATAGGAGGGGCAACCCTATTAGAAATGTATAACACTTATTTAGAACGAAAACCAATATTTTTATATAACGAAATACCTAATAATATGTTAGAAGATGAAATAGAAGGAATGTCTCCAATAGTTATAAATGGTAATCTATTCAAAATAAAAGAAGAATTAGAAGTTAAAGAATTGACTAAAAAAATAAATAGTGATAAAATTAACATGTAAATCAGTTATGAGAGATAAGTAATAGATTGTTTATATGTAGAGAGTCAGTGGTAGATGAAAACTGATTATAAAAATTTATGAAATCTACTCTCTAGAGAAACTAATAGTTTCCGGTTATAGCCGTTATCTAATTAAGTTAAATAAAGGATGGTACCGTCTTCTTGACTCCTTAATGAACCATTCTTTTTTTTGAGGTGAAAAATGAAGGAATTAAGAAATAAATTATTAGAAATTGAGTTACAAATAAAACTTGCTAAGTTAGAACGAAATGAACAAAAGATTTCACAATTATTAGAAGAAAAAGATAAAATAAGAAAAGCAATATTTGAATATAAATATAATGAATTGAAAGAAGGAAAAAATAAATGATAGATATAAAATTAATAAGAGAAAATAAAGAATTAGTAAAAGAAAATATAAAGAAAAAATTTCAAAATGAGAAATTACCACTAGTAGATGAAATTTATAATTTAGACTTAGAATATAGAGAAACAAAACAAAAAATGGATGATGAAAGAGCTTTAAAAAATAAATTAAGTTCAGAAATCGGGACACTTATGAGAGATAAAAATGTAACTGAAGCAGATAATTTAAAAAAACGTGTATCAAATATGAATGAAGAAATAGACAAATTAACAAAAAGAGAAGAAGAATTAAGTAATTTAATCAAGCAAAAAATGATGGTAATTCCAAATATAGTAGCTGATACTGTTCCTGTAGGAAAAGATGATAGTGAAAATGTAGAATTGCAAAAATTTGGTGAACCAATAGTACCTAACTATGAAATTCCATATCATGCAGATATATTAGAATCTTTTAATGGTTTAGATAAAGAGGCTAGTGGAAGAACAAGTGGCAATGGATTTTATTATTTAATGGGTAATGCTGCTAGATTATCAAGTGCTATGTTATCATATGCAAGAGATTTTATGATTAATAAAGGATTCACTTATTGTATTCCACCTTTTATGATTAGAAGTGATGTAGTGAATGGAGTTATGAGTTTCTCAGAAATGGATGCTATGATGTATAAAATAGAAGGAGAAGATTTATATTTAATAGGAACAAGTGAACATTCTATGATTGGTAAATTTAAAGATCAAATTATAAAAAAAGAAAATTTACCAATAACAATGACTTCATATTCTCCATGTTTTAGAAAAGAAGTGGGTGCTCATGGTATAGAAGAAAGAGGAATTTATCGTGTACATCAATTTGAAAAACAAGAAATGATAGTTTTATGTGAACCAGAAGATAGTGATGAATGGTATGAAAAAATGTGGCAATATACTGTTGAATTATTTAGAAGCTTAGATATTCCTGTAAGACAATTAGAATGTTGCACAGGCGATCTAGCTGACCTAAAATACAAATCTTGTGATATAGAAGCATGGAGTCCAAGACAACAAAAATACTTTGAAGTTGGAAGTTGTTCAAATTTAACTGATGCTCAAGCAAGAAGATTAGGAATAAGAGTAAAAAGCGACAAAGGAAACTATTATTTACACACATTAAACAATACTGTTTTAGCTTCTACAAGAGCTTTGATAGCATTATTAGAGAATAATTATCAAGAAGATGGTAGTGTTTTAATACCAAAAGCATTACAACCATACATGGGTGGATTAGAAATAATAAAACCAATTAAATAAGAATTAATTCTTATTTTTTTTCTAAAAAAATAAAAAATATATGATATAATTAGTTTAGGAATAGTATTAATAATTACTTAATATAATTATTAGAGGTTTGTTTTTTACTATTCATAATGCTAAAGAAAAGAGGTAAATTATGGGTTTTATTAAAGCATTTTCAGGTGCACTTAGTGGCACATTTGCTGATCAATGGAAAGATTTCTATGTTCCAAGAAAAAATGTGTCAGCAACAGCAGCAGTATTTCAAGCAGTACAACAAAATACAAATGCAGGTGTTGGAGAAAATACCAAGGGTTTTGAAAACATAATAACTAATGGTAGTAAAATTATTGTTCCAGAAGGAACAGCACTTGTTACATTACAAGATGGACAAGTTACAGGTTTTATTGCAGAACCAGGTGGATTTATTTATACTTCAAATGATCCTAATTCAAAATCATTATTTTCAGGTGATGGTATATTAGCATCTACTTTAAGTTCTACTTGGGAAAAAGTTAAATTTGGTGGACAACCAGGTAGTCAACAATTAGCATTTTATGTTAATTTAAAAGAAATTCCAAATAATAAATTTGGAACACAATCAGAAATATATTTCGATGATGCTTATCTTAATACACAAGTAGGAGCTATAACTAGAGGTACTTATTCAATTAAAATAGTTGATCCACTTTTATTTATAAAAAATTATGTACCTTCTAAATATTTACAACCAGGAGCTCCAGTATTTGATTTTGCTGACATGGATAATTCTGCAGGAGAACAATTATTTAGTGAAGTAGTAGGAAGCTTATCAGCAGCATTTTCAAATTATACAAATGATCCTGATAAAGGAAATCGTATTTCAAAAATTCAAGGAGATCAAATAGGATTTGCTAATTCTTTATCATATGCAGTAGAAGAAAATTATAAATGGAAATCTGATCGAGGAATTGAAATAGTTAAAGTTGCAATTCAAGCAATTGAATATGATGATGATACAAAAGCTTTATTAAGTGATGTTAAAAAAGCAGATGCGTTAGCTGGAAACCGTGGAAATTCATTTATGCAACAATCAGTAGCACGTGGAATACAATCAGTAGGTGAAAATGGTGGAGGAACTGGTATGGCATTTATGGGAATGGGTATGAATGCAGCCGGTGGTATGATGCAAGGAGTAGTACAGCAACAAGGATCAGAAACCAATCCATTTATTAATACAAATAAAGAAGATCCATATACAAAATTAACAGAATTAAAGAAATTGTTAGATGCAGGTGTAATTACACAAGCTGATTTTGATGCGGCAAAAGCTAAATTACTAGGACTATAATATGAAAAATAATCTTGAATCTACAATCATAAAAACAGATATTGATTCAAAAGATGGTCAAACAAAATGCCCAAAATGTGGTGCTACAGATATATCTTTAAATGTAAATAATGGGCATTTAAAGTGTAATTACTGTAGATATGAATTTGAACCAATTAAAGTTTCAGGATTAGAAACTAATTTAAATAATTTAAAAGGACAGATCATAGGGTCAGGAGCATCTGATATAATACCAGATACTAATGATATTTTAACATTTAAATGTAGCAGTTGTGGAGCTGAAGTAGTGGTAGATACTGCTTCTTCTTTGCAAGCAAGATGTCATTGGTGTAGAAATACATTATCTGTTAATGAACAAATTCCAAATGGCAGCGTTCCAGATGTGGTATTACCATTTAAAATTTCAAAAGAGATTGCTAGGAACGAAATAGAAACTTTTGTTGGTAAGAGAAAATTTTTTGCTCATCCAAAATTTAGACAAGAATTTAAAACAGACAATATTATTGGTGTATATTTTCCATATATGGTTATTGATGTTAATTCTCACGTTTTACTAAAAGGTAAAGGAGAACATCAAGTTAGAAAGTATACTAGAAAAATAGGGGATAATTATAAAACATATTATGATGCTGATTTATATCAAGTGGAACGTGAATTTGATCTAGTAATAGATGGATTAACAATTGAATCTAATTCTGATAGATTAGTTGATTCTGATGAAAAAACAAATAATATAATTAATTCTATTATGCCATTTGATATTGAGAATTGTGTTAAGTATGATGCTAATTATATAAAAGGCTATAATTCAGAAAGACGCAATACTAATGTAGAACAATTACATAATATTGTTAGTGTCCAAGCTAGTGATATAGCTCGTTACAAAGCAAATGATACCATTACTCAATATGATCGTGGAGTCAATTGGTCAACTCAAGATTATAATATTAAAGGAGAACAATGGAAAGCAGCCTATCTTCCTGTATGGTTATATAGTTATCAGGAAATTAATGGAAATAAAAAACTACTTCATTATGTAGCAGTAAATGCTCGAACAAAAGAAACTATGGGTAGTGTTCCAATACATATGCCTAAATTAGTTTTAGTATCATTTATAGTTGAAATATTAGGATTTATAGCAATGTTATCAATAGATTTTGATTATAATTGGATATTTTTACTAGCAGGTTTTATTTATTTTCTTATAATTTATTCTAGATATCGTAATTCAAATGCAAGGCATAATTATGAATCAACAACGAAAACTACTATGACTAATTTAGTAGAAAAAGATACTCTTATAACAAGAAAGACAGGATTAACTAATTCAATGCTTGAAGGAGCTAATAATAAAGAAGTAAAAGGTATAAGAAATAAGTTTTAAATTTATAATGAGTAACTTATAATGTTGCTCATTTTCAATAGGAGGAATTATGAATCAAAATGTTTTATTAAAATTATTAAGTAGTTTACCCGTAATATTTATATTTTTATATTTCATACCATTTTTAGGTATTTGTTTACTAATATTGAGATTATTTACAAATTCAAAGAAAAAGCAAACTATAAATGTATTGGGAATTTTATCATTTGTTCCAAAATTTATTAATTCACTATTTAATTTAATTAAATTAAATGTTCCATATTTAAATGATTTAGTATCATCTGATATATATAATAAATTATTTGGATATGGTAAGTTTGTTTTAACTATAGGAATAATCGCATATATATTAAATATTTTAGTTAATAAATTATTCAACAAAACTGGAAATTATTTAAAATCATATATTACTAATCAAGAAAAGAAAAATTATGAAATATCAAAACAAAATGATATGGAAATAAAGGAAAAACAATTAAAAGCACAAAATACTCATGTTGTTCGTTGTTCAAAATGTGGCGCTACTAATATGATTACTAGTAGTACTGGTAAATGTCAGTATTGTAGAAATGATTTAGAATATCAAAATAAATGATAACAGTAATTGTGATAAATAATATATTAAAAGTGTCATATGACGCTTTTAATTTTTGACAATAAATTAAAAATTTGATACAATTTATCTACAGAAAAATGTAAAGAAAAGTTAAGTATACTTTTTAATTTGTTAAATAAGTGCTATAATATAAAAAGAAGGAGTCAGATTATGGTTTTTATATACTATGTGTTATTTCTAATTATTTTATTGTATGGGTTATATTTTTTACTAACAGGTTTTTGGGCATTTATAAAAAATAAACACAAAATAGGTAATTATGAAAGTAAAAATAAATTTGCAGTTTTAATAGCTGCTCGTAATGAAGAAGTTGTTATCGGATCATTAGTTGAATCTTTAAAGAAACAAAATTATCCTAAAGATTTGTATGAAACTATCGTACTTGTAAATAATTCTAATGATAATACTGATAAAGCTGCTAAAAAAGCAGGAGCTACTGTAATAAATGTAGATGTTCCTGTTAAAAGTAAAGGCGATGTTTTAAAATATGCATTCGATAAATACAAAGATAGTGATTTTGATGCTTATGTAATATTTGATGCCGATAATGTAGTACATCCAGATTTCTTAAAAAGAATGAATGATACTATTGAAAGTGGATATGAAGTAGCGGAAGGTTTTAGAGATAGTAAGAATTTTGACGATAACTGGTTAAGTGGTTGTTATACATTATTCTATTACATTCAAAACTTTTTCTTCAATAAATCAAGAATGAATGTTGGATTATCTGGATCAATAAATGGTACAGGTTTTATGGTAAAGAGAGAAACAATAAATAGAAATGGTTTCAATCCAGTAACATTAACAGAGGATATAGAGTTCACTGCTATGTGTGCCTTAAATCATACTAAAATAGCATTTGTAGAAGATGCTATTACATATGATGAACAACCAGTAGTATTCAAAGATTCTTGGAAACAAAGAAAAAGATGGAGTATGGGTTGTTTACAATGTTGCAAAACATATGATGCTAAATTATTTAAAGAATTTTTAAAAACAGGAAATGTATCTTGCTTAGATATGGCTTTAGTTTTTCTAGCACCAATTTTCCAAATTATATCTTTTATACAAGTAATACTATTAAATGTGTTCCATTTTGCAGGAGTACAATTATATGATATATTCTCTTATTTATTCGCATCTGGAATTTTCTTCTTTGCATTATTATATATAAGTGGAATATTAACAAGTATATTTGTATTAGTATATAATAAGAAAAAACTAAGAAGAGTTGTTGGAGGAATTATATTATTTGCTGTATTTATTCTTTCATGGATACCAATTAATATAGTATGCTTAATAAAAAGAAATATAAATTGGGAACCAATAAAACATAATAGAGATGTTAAATTAGATAACATTATTTCAGATAAAAAAGCCTAAAAATTAATAGGCTTTTATTGTTAATTTTAATATATTATGATATTATATTTAAGGAAAAGAAGTGATTAAATGAAAACACCAGATATGTTAAAAGCAAAAATGAGAATAACAAAAGAAACTGTAATCAAAACAGAAGAATATATATTAAAAGAAAATTTAAAAACTTTAGGATTAAATAAAAAATATTTTGTAAAAACTTATGGATGTCAAATGAATGAACATGATAGTGAAAATATAAAGGCAATATTAGAAGAAATGTCATTTAAAGAAGCAGAAAATATGGAAGATGCTGATTTTATTTTATTAAACACATGTGCAATAAGAGAAAATGCTCATAATAAAGTTTTTGGATTCTTAGGAAGAGTAAAACATTTAAAAGAATCAAAGCCAAATATTATTTCTGGTATATGTGGATGTATGGCACAAGAAGAAGTAATCGTTGATGAAATAAAAAATAAATATAAATGGGTAGACTTAGTATTTGGTACTCATAATATATATAATTTGCCAAATCTATTGAATGAAATAATAACTAACAAAAATAGAGAAATAGAAGTTATGAGTATTGAGGGAGAGGTAATAGAAAATATACCTGTAAAAAGAGCTTCAAAATATAAGGCATGGGTAAATATTATGTATGGATGCGATAAGTTTTGTACATATTGTATAGTTCCTTATACAAGAGGAAAACAAAGAAGTAGAAAAAAAGATGATATTTTAAAAGAAGTAGAAGATTTAAAAAATAATGGATATAAAGAAGTAACACTACTAGGACAAAATGTCAATGCTTATGGTAAAGATTTAGATGATAACTATTATATGGAAAATCTACTTGAAGATACAGCAAAAACAGGTATTGAAAGAGCAAGATTTATAACAAGTCATCCATGGGATTTTACAGATAAAATGATAGATGTAATTGCTAAATATGATAATATTATGCCTTATATCCATTTACCTTTACAAAGTGGATCAAATAATATTTTAAAACTAATGGGTAGAAGATATACAAAAGAATCATATTTAGAATTAGTACATAAAATGAAAGAAAAAATACCAAATTTGTCATTAACTACTGATATTATAGTAGGATTTCCAGGAGAAACTGAAGAAGACTTTAATGAAACCTTAAAAGTAGTTGATGAGTGTGAGTATGATTCAGCATTTACATTTATCTTTTCACCAAGAGTTGGAACACCAGCAGCTTTAATGAAAGATAATGTATCTTTAGAAGAAAAAAATAAAAGATTACATATTCTAAATGAAAAAGTAAATGAATATGCTTTAAAAAACAATCAAAAATATTTAAATAAAACAGTAAAAGTGTTACTAGAAAATGTTAGTGAAAAAGAAGATCACTTAATGGGATATACTGACACTATGAAATTAGTAAATGTCAAAGCAGATAAAAAATATTTAGGACAAATTGTAAATGTTAAAATAAACGATGTAAAAACATGGAGTATGGATGGATCTATAGAAGGGGATGAATAATATGATAGAAAGATTAACTAATATAGAAAATAGATATAATGAAATTAATGAAGAATTAATGAAACCGGAAATAATATCTAATATAAAAGAAACTCTAAAATTAACCAAGGAACAAGCGGGTTTAAAGGATGCTTATGAAGCATTTCAAAATTATAAAAAATTAACCCATGATTTAGAAGATGCTAAAGAAATGAGTAAAGATCCAGAACTAGGTGAAATGGCGAAAGAAGAAGTTTCAAAATTAACAAATGAGTTAGATAAATTAAATAAAGATTTAGAAATATTATTATTACCTAAAGATCCAAATGACGGTAAAAATGTTATTGTTGAAATAAGAGGAGCAGCCGGTGGAGATGAAGGAAATATATTCGCTGGAGACTTATTTGAAATGTATCGTAAACTCGCTGAAAGAGAAGGATGGAAAATAGAAATATTACAAGAAGAACACTCTGAAGCAGGTGGATATTCTTTGATAAGTTTTATGGTAAAGGGAGAAAATGTTTATTCAAAATTAAAATACGAATCAGGAGCTCATAGAGTTCAAAGAGTACCTGTAACAGAAACACAGGGAAGAGTACATACTTCAACAGCTACTGTACTTGTAATGCCTGAAGCAGAAGAAGTGGATTATACACTTGATATGAATGAAGTTAGAATTGATATAACAAGAAGTTCAGGGTGTGGAGGACAAGGAGTAAATACAACTGATTCAGCTGTACGTTTAACCCATATTCCGACTGGAATAGTAGTATATTCTCAAACAGAAAGATCACAAATAAAAAATAAAGAAAAAGCCATTAAAATATTAACTACAAGACTATATGATTATTATCAAACTCAAGAACAAGAAAAATTAGGTGCTGAAAGAAGAAGTAAAATTGGAACAGGGGATAGAAGTGAAAAAATAAGAACTTATAATTATCCTCAAAATAGAGTTACTGATCATAGAATTGGATTTACTTTAAATACACTAGATAGAGTAATGCAAGGAGATATTGATAAAGTAATAGAAGCCTTAATTACGGAAGATCAAGCACGTAAATTAAGAGGAGAATAATGGATAAATTAGATTTAGAAGCCATAGATTATATTATGGCTTCTTCTAAATTAAAGTTTAGCACTCGTTCATTTATTTATACATTTACAAATGAATGTATAAAGGATTATTTAAAATTTTTTGATTTAAAAAGCAAAGAAATATTAACAGTAACAGGTAGTGGTGATCATATTTTAAATATGTTACTTGAAGTGGATAATATTGATACTTTTGATATTAATTTATACGCTTATTATTTTTATATATTAAAAAGTTATGCTCTAATTACTTTAGAATTGGATGAATATTTAGACTTTTTTCTAGATAAAGAATCCAATTATAGTAAAAAGTTATTTGGAAAGATTAAACAAAATTGGGATAATAATTTTGATATTAAACATTTTTTTGATTATGTATTTACAAAATATGATAAACATACACCCCTTTTTACAAATAATAAATATAGTGATAGGGAACAATTTATAAAAAATAATACATATTTGGAAGAAAAAAATTATTATAAACTAAAAAATGATATTTCAAATAAAACTGTAAATTTCATTAATTCCAATTTAACTAGGTTAAATTTAGATAAAAAATATGATTATATTTTTATATCAAATATTACCGATTATTTAAATAATATGTTTAATACTGAGCCTCTAAAATCATATAAGAAATTTTTATATAAAAGTATAATACCTCATTTAAAAGAAAGTGGTAAGTTAGTATCATATTTGTACAATGGAAATATGATAGGATTTAATGATAGTGAAGTAGATGAAATACTAAATTATGGTTTTGTCAAAAAAGAAGTTAATAATGATAAAATATTAATATATACAAAAGGTGGAACATGGAAGAATATTTAAAGAAGTATGTAAAAGAAAATTTAGATGAAGCTATAGAAAGATATAAAAATGGTGAACCAGTTCAATATATAATTGGCAATGTTAATTTTTATGGTAATACAATTAAAGTTAATAAAAATGTTTTAATACCAAGATTTGAAACAGAGGAATTAGTTGAAAAAACTATAAAAAGAATAAAAGATAAATTTGACCAACAAATAAATATATTAGATTTATGTACAGGTAGTGGTTGCATTGCAATTACTTTAAAAAAAGAATTAAATTCTAACATAACAGCAACCGATATATCTATTGATGCTTTAGAAGTAGCAAATGAAAATATAAAATTAAATAATGTTGATATTACTTTAATTAATAGTGATTTATTTAATAATATCAATGATAAGTTTGATTGTGTAATATCAAATCCACCATATATATCTTATGATGAAGAAATAGATGAACTTGTTAAAAATAATGAACCAGATATTGCTTTATATGCTCCAAATAAGGGATTATATTTTTATGAAGAGATTCTTAAAAATATTAAAAAATATTTAAATGATAAATTTATAATAGCTTTTGAAATTGGATATAAACAAGGTAATGATTTAGTTGAAATCACTAATAAATATTTAGATAATGTAAATATATCGGTAGAAAAAGATTTACAAGGAAGAGATAGATTTTTATTTATTGAAACAAAATAAAATTGCATATTAAATTATGCAATTTTTCAGAGTGTTGACAAAGTTCAATACTCTTTTCTTTTTAGAAAATATGTGAT
>ERZ808240.4334-NODE-4334-length-12678-cov-6.880060_pt1 | contig 12678 bp, 12 predicted proteins | sample MGYA00521084_ERZ808240 | MGnify/ENA primary metagenome ERZ808240 (study PRJEB31516, sample SAMN03275571) | gut metagenome | biome: mammalia-associated habitat; material: feces | host: Papio cynocephalus | place: Kenya | collected 2012-08-06 ... | reverse complement strand
GAATGCCAAGGAACGCAAGGACTTGGAGGATGAGATCGCTCTCCTTCGTTCAGATCTTTACAGCGGAAGTAAGAGTCGACAGTCTTGCTGAAAGCGATACGCCCTCAGACTTACCTTCAAGGCTTTTCTTAAGGCTGTGAAGTCTGTCCGAACGGACTATGCGAACCTGCTCCCGATGACAATTTGCTTGAATTAGTGAAATTTTTAGTGAAAGAAATTTAAAAATAAATTTGTGAGCTTTGCCAAAAGTCCGCAAATAAAGGCGTTGTGACATTTTTGGACGCTTACGGAACAAAATATAATCAAAGAAAAATAAAATGAGACAAACACATTATTATAAATATCGTAGTTTAGCTAATTTGCGATATTTTTTAGATATACTTATATATAAGAGACTTTATTTAGCCTCTTATTCCGAATTGAATGATCCTATGGAGGGGGCTTTTCGTATTCCAAATGGAGTATATAACGATTCCTGGCTTCGTTTGTTGCGCTCTGAAAAAAATGATATTCATATCTGTTCTTTTTCAAAGGCATATGATAATATGTTAATGTGGTCGCATTATGCCGACTCTCATAAAGGTTGTTGTATTGAGGTTGAGGTAACATCTGAAAAAGGGATAACGGAAGTACCTGTAAGTTATGTTGATCAGATCGGAATAGTAGTTGGGAAAGACTATAAAGAAGAAGCATATCAGATATTGTCAAGAAAATTAAAATGTTGGGATTATGAAAAGGAAGTGAGATTTATGAAGGAAATACCTTCTTTATCACGTCTTTCCAAATATCTCAAGGTTAAGATTGTTCGCATATATTTAGGATGCAAAATACCATCAAAAGATGTTGCATTTTATAAAAATTTAATTCTTTCTATAGATAAAAATATAAAGGTTGAACAAATCAAGAAACTTGATTTATCATATTGAGTGTATATGCAATAAGTGTAAAACACAATAAATGATATAAAATAATATAGATATTATGGCTACACAAAGAAGAAACTTTACCCAAGAGGAGATAGATTCAGCTTGGGAAAAAGCATCAAAGCAACCAAATAATAATCCCGATGTCTTTCGTAAAGATTATGCCGGGGCTTGGATTAGGCGTGAAGATTATGGCAAACGAAATATGCCTTACGGTTGGGAGATTGATCACTTGAAACCTTTAGCTAAGGATGGAACTTATGACATGGAAAATCTGTATCCTGTTCATTGGAGAAACAATGAATCAAAAGGTGATGATTACCCTCGTTGGAAGACAGTAATGAGCTCAGAAGAAAATAAGAATATAGAATTAGAAAAAAAATGGAAAGTAGATGAATAGTATAGGTATTCTTTATACTCTGAGAAATTCTTCAGAACCAAGTAAGATAAATGTTTCTGCGGAGTTGCATGTAAATTATTGGAAAGTGCCTACAGGAAAAGGTAATTACAAAAGATTTCTTGATTTTGGAATTTTTATAAATGAAGTCGCACGAGAAATAAGTTCTGTCAGCTTTTACTTTCCTTTTAAGGTTGAAGCAAATTCATTAAAAGATTTAGGCGAGAGTTTGTCGAAAAGTGAATTACTATGTACGCTGTTTAACAATGACTATGTGATTCGTAATATAAATGGCTCTCCTAGTTACTTTTGCATATCTCCATCATCAAATTCAGATAAAGCGCATCCTTTCTGGTTATATGTATTGGGTGAAAATAACTTCAAGGTTAATGAAGTTAAGCCAAATGGATCTATCGTGAATGTTCAAATCTTATCTACGCCAAAGAAAAATGGTGGCATTCAACCAGCATCAAACGACAGGAAGCCTAAACGAAATTTGTATTTTAGATTTCGTGTTGAAGATATACCTGCTGATAGCATCTTTTATGAAGAGAATATATCCAACGATTTCTTACAGAGTGCTTTCTCGAAGACAGAAATGATAGATTTTCGAATCAACGAGGTAAGAGAAATGAATCCTAAAGCATACGAAGAGATAACTAAAGATAAGTCCTTTTTGCCATTTAGCAAGATTCATTTTTTCTTTGTCGGTTCTTCCGAAGATGAACAAATTGCAGGAAACACAGATTATAAAGATTGTCGATTGTTGAATTATGATAGGTGGCATACTTATGTTGGAGAAGACTATGACAACAAAAGGAAATTAATAGCATATCATTGGTGTTGGAAAGGTGACGACAAAATACAAACACGTGATAAGTATAGCATTTTCATAAAGACGGTATATAAATCTATAAAATGGCGAACAATAGTGAAATATTGTAGTGTCGTTTTTGGATTAAGTCTTGTTGCAGCGATTGCTTGGGATTTGTTGAAATGTGTACCTCAATTGGTTAGCTTGATTATTAGTCGCATTTCGTAAATTTTATGTCTTAACCATCAGATAACTACAAGCGAAGAGCAAAGATTACATTGCTTCTTTACTTCCGAATACTCTTGATGATGGTGGCGTCGCTGTATACGAGCCGTGTCATACTGAATGCGTAGGCAAGCTAAGAAATTCCTGAAAATATAAAATATAGAAAAAACAAATATAAAAATATACGAGCAATGAAAGATTTCAAAGATATTAAAGTGGCAGTAGCCGGTACTGGCTACGTAGGTCTGAGTATAGCAACTTTGCTGTCTCAGCACCATCATGTGAGTGCAGTGGATGTAATCCCAGAGAAGGTGGAGAAACTGAATAAGAGGATTTCTCCTATACAAGATGATTACATCGAGAAGTATCTGGCAGAGAAACCACTGAACCTTACCGCTACCCTCGATGGCAAGGCAGCCTATGCGGATGCTGACTTTGTGGTCATCGCCGCACCAACCAACTACGACCCAGTGAAGAACTACTTCGATACAACTCATGTCGAGGAAGTCATCGACTTGGTATTGGAGGTGAACCCAGATGCTGTGATGGTCATCAAGAGCACCATCCCAGTGGGCTATACCCGCAGTCTGTACTTGAAGTATGCCAAGAAAGGTGTGAAGCAGTTCAACCTCCTCTTCTCCCCGGAGTTTCTTCGTGAGAGCAAGGCACTCTACGACAACCTTTATCCAAGCCGTATCATCGTGGGCTATCCTAAGATTATCGACCGCCCAGAGTTTGTTGAGGAGAACAAAGCTATCAAGGCAGTAACCGATGTGGAGAAGATGAAGGAAGCTGCTAAGACCTTTGCTACCCTTTTGCAGGAGGGAGCCATCAAGGAGAACATCGACACGCTCTTCATGGGCATGAAGGAAGCCGAAGCTGTGAAGCTCTTCGCCAACACCTACTTGGCTTTGCGAGTAAGTTACTTCAACGAGTTGGATACCTATGCAGAGGTGAAGGGACTTGACACCAAGGCAATCATCGAGGGCGTAGGTCTTGACCCACGTATTGGCACTCATTACAACAACCCAAGCTTCGGCTATGGTGGCTATTGCTTGCCAAAGGACACCAAGCAACTCTTGGCAAACTATGCCGATGTGCCAGAAAACTTGATAGAGGCTATCGTTGAGAGCAACCGCACTCGCAAAGACTATATCGCCGATGCCGTCCTTCAGAAAGCAGGCTATTACAACTATGCCGATGACAACAGCTTCGATGCCACCAAGGAGCACAATTGCGTGATAGGAGTCTATCGTCTGACGATGAAGTCAAACAGCGACAACTTCCGTCAGAGTGCCATCCAAGGCATCATGAAGCGTATCAAGGCAAAGGGTGCAGAGGTGATAATTTATGAGCCAACGCTCGAAGACGGCAGCACCTTCTTTGGCAGCAAGGTGGTGAACAACCTCGAAGCATTCAAGGCACAGAGCCATGCGATTATTGCCAACCGCTATGATGCTTGCCTGGATGATGTCATGGATAAGGTTTATACACGAGATATATTCCGAAGAGACTAATTTTTTAGGATAATTATGTGCCTTATGAATAATTACAACGATACACAAATAATAATCATGGCGGGCGGTATTGGAAGCCGCTTCTGGCCAATGTCAACTCCCGACTACCCAAAGCAGTTCATAGATGTGATGGGTGTGGGACGCTCACTCATCCAACTCACGGTGGATAGATTGAAACCAATTTGCCCCGTGGAGAACATGTGGGTGGTGACCAACGAGAAATATATCAGCATCGTCAAGGAGCAAATTCCAGAGATGCCAGTCGATAACATCCTTGCGGAGCCAGAGGCTCGCAACACAGCACCTTGCATCGCTTATGCTTGTTGGAAGATACAGCAGAAGCATCCGAATGCCAATATCGTGGTGACACCATCCGATTCCTTGGTCATCAACACCACGGAGTATCAGCGAGTGCTCAGCAAGGCATTGAGCTATACTTCCGACAAGGAGACGATAGTTACTATCGGTATCAAGCCGAGCCGCCCAGAAACAGGCTATGGCTATATTGCCGCTGCCGAGCCAACATCGGTAGATGAAATCTACAAGGTTGAAGCCTTCAAGGAAAAGCCAAACTTGGCGACCGCCAAGCAATACCTTTCCGCTGGCAACTTCTATTGGAATGCCGGTATCTTCGTATGGAACATTGATACCATTAGCAAGGCTATCCGCACCTTCCAGCCAAAGCTTGCAAGCATCATGGACGATATGGCTCCTGCTTTCTATACCGACCAAGAGAAAAAGGTTGTTGGAAAACTTTTCCCAACTTGCGAGAAAATAAGCATCGACTATGCGGTGATGGAGAAGTCGAAGGACATCTATACCTTGCCAGCCGAGTTTGGTTGGAGCGACCTTGGTAGCTGGGGCAGTCTCCGAACCTTACTTACACAAGATGAAAATGGCAATGCTAAGGTGGGTAATGACATCCGTCTCTACGAATGCAAGAACTGTGTGGTTCATGCCGCCGATGAGAGCAAGGTCGTAGTGCAAGGCTTGGATGGCTATATTGTGGCTGAGAAGCATGGACAACTGCTTGTCTGCTCATTAAAGGAGGAACAGAGAATCAAGGGGTTTGGAAAATAGCTTATGACTCAAACATCTGAAAATAACAGGCGAATAGCGAAGAACACTTTGCTTCTTTACTTCCGAATGCTCTTTATGATGGAGGTGGAGTCGTGGCAATGTTCACGTTCACCCAATATAGTAACATTTTAAAATCTATTTGAAATGATTTCATTAAATGAGACTTTATTGAAGACACCGTTTGAAAAGGAATTATGTGATGCGGCTTTTGATAATCTAAAGATTAAAAAAAAGTTGCGTTTCAACAATTTTGCCTATTCCATTCGAGAATTATCCAGGCATATTTTATATCGCTTAGCTCCAGCTGAAGATATAAAGCATTGTACTTGGTATAAACCTAGTGTAAATAAGAATGGCAGCACTATTATTTCACGAGCCGACAGAATCAATTATGCTATCTATGGTGGCTTCGATAACAACGTGTTGGTTGCAATGGGACTTAAGAATGATATAGACCAAGCTCGGAAAACAATGTTGGACTCTATAGATGCTTTGAGTAAATATACACATGTAAACGAAAATACATTTAACGTTTCTGACACGGAAATAGAGACTTTAGTAGATAAGGTCATTGGTTCATTCAATGGTTTCGTGGATGTTATGTCAAACATCCGTAGAAAAGTAATCTCCCATTTGGAAAACGAAATAAACCATGAGATTCTTATTGCTACTCTGTATGATACATATAATGAGATTGATATACTGTCAACTCATTCTTCTATAGAAAATTATTATATAGATGATATAAATATTGACGATATAACATCTCAAGATGTCGTTTTTTCTATTAGCGGCACTGTTGTGGTTAGATTGCAATACGGATCGGATGGAGATCAAAGGCGAGATGATGGATATGTTACCAATATGAGCTTTCCTTTTAAGGCGAACGCTTCTGCTGAAATCAAAACTTCCCTTAAGAAATTCCATTTGGATGACGATATTAATTTTGAATTTGACACAGATGAGTTTTATGAATGATGAACTAATCGTATGGTGTAACATGCGTTGACATATAGTTATCTTTATGGACCTTAAATTGTTTTTATTGATGCTATTTCTATATTTATGAAATATGAGACTAAAGAAAATACAAATACAAAATTTCCGCAAGCTGAAGGATGTGGAAATCAATCTTGGAGATGCAACCTTTTTGATTGGAGCTAACAATGCAGGTAAATCCAGTACATTGGATGTAATTGAATACTTGGTTACAGATAAAAAACTAGATGCTAGCTGCCGTTCAAGATATATTGATGACAATGGCAAAGAACAGACGCGTAACGACGATGTTGTCATCAATGGTTGTTTTGATGATGTAGATGCAGATATAGTCAATCAGCGAGGCTTCAATCCTTTAAGGCTTAATAGCTATATAGATGAGGAAGGAAAACAAAAATATTCTTTCAATTACCGTGTTCGGCTTTCCGCAGATGGTAAAAACCACCGTGAAATTCAAATGCATCAGCAAAAGTTGAAACAACAATATGAAGGTTGTACTAAATGGCAAGATTTTATAGACCATGGGGCTGAAGCTGAACTTTTTTCTGATGTTGCAAACTTAAATAAAACCTTGGTTGCAAAGGATAAAAATGAATTAGGAGAAAAATATCCTTCTCTATTTTCTGTGGAGGAAAACAATGAGTGGTTTGAAAATCCAGGCGGAATACCAGCCAATGTACTTTCGAGACTCCCTCGATTCTTAAAGATAAAGGCAGATGTTCTTTCAGAAGAAATGGATGCATCCAAGTCTAGTACGCTGCATGATTTGTTGGCTTACATGTTTGATGACGTTCGTAAGAAATCAGAGCACTACAAGAAGGCGGCAGAAGAATTGATGGAACTTAGCAAGGAGATGGATCCAACCGATGAGAATGGTGCGTTTGGACAGCTGATGAAAGACTTGAATAAAATAGTTGATGATGTGTTTCCAAAGGCATCCATCAATGTTGATACAGATTTAACCAAGGCTGAATCCCTTAAGCCCATATTTGGTGTTTCTATGAGCAGCAATGTTACAACAGATGTATCGCATCAAGGAACTGGACTTGTTCGTTCTGCTGTTTTTGCCCTTCTTCGTTTCAACAAACAACGTAGGGAGAACATAGGGGATGTAGATGACAGAGGGTTAATCATATGTTTTGAAGAGCCCGAGCTATTCTTGCATCCTAATGCAGCAGAGAATATGCGTAGGGTTATCTATGAATTAGCTGATAGTAAGAGCCAAATCATTGCAACAACTCATTCCCTTATATGATAGACTTGTCTCAGAAACCAAAGCAGGTATTGAATAGCTATACAGTAGGCGAGAATGATTTCGCCCAGATTGCAGCCTTCAATCTGTCTGATGCATTCTTACAGATTCAAGAAGATGACAAGGTTCGTGTTAAGATGATTCAGAAAATAGATGACTATGTGGCACGTGTGTTCTTTGCTCAAAAGGTTATTATAGTAGAAGGGGATACTGAGGACATAGTATTTAAGCATACAATAGATGTTATGCCGGAGGACGTCAAAAAGGTCGTTAGTTCAAAATATCAAATTATCAAGGCAACAGGCAAGGCAACCATGATTTCTTTTATTAAATATCTGAAAGCATTAAGCGTTGATTTCTTTGTTGTTCATGATGAAGATCAAGGTACGGTAGGTGCGGAAGTGATGAATGCCCCTATACTGACAGCATTGGATAATGATGAATCAAAAAGGTTAATGATGCATAATTGTGTGGAAGATGAATTGGGGTATCCTGATCCAAAATCAGATAAACCTTTTAAGGCATATAAGTATGTGAGAGATTGGAATTCATGGGACGATGTCCCTGATAATTGGAAAAGCAAGATGAAAATCGTATTTTCTGAATTTGCAGATAAATTATAAGAGGGATATATGTCAACTCAAACATCAGATAATAACAAGCGAATAGCGAAGAATACACTGTTCTTATACTTACGAATGTTCGTCATGATGGTGACGGCATTGTTTACATCCCGAATCGTGTTGGATGTACTTGGTGTCGCCGATTATGGATTGAACAACGTAATAGGTGGTGTGGTCGTGTTATTCTCATTTCTGAATAACGCACTGATTTCTGCCACACAGAGATACTTGAACTTCCATTTGGGAAGAAAAGATTACAAGCAAACAAATGTAGTGTTCTGTATGAGCATGAATACCTATTTCTTGCTTTCAATCTTAGTGATAATTTTTGGTGAAACTGTAGGAATATGGTTTGTTGATACACAACTCAATATACCCCCGGAGAGAATGTATGCTGCTCAGTGGGTGTATCAGTTCACTTTGCTGCAGTTCGTCATCAGTCTGCTGAGAGTGCCTTACAATGCATCCATCATTGCTTATGAGCGAATGAATTTTTATGCTTATGTTTCGTTGGTTGAAGTGATAGCCAAGCTTTTTGTTGTCTATCTTCTATATATCACAACATTCGACAAGTTGATATTCTATTCTTTCCTCTATACAATAGTACCATTGATAGTAACTTTTGTTTATAAACTATATTGTAACAAATGTTTTGATACAACAAAGTACAAGGCTATATGGGACAAGGTGGCTTTCAAGGAAATGTTCGGTTTCTCTGGTTGGTCTTTGTTTGGAAGTCTAGCCAACTTGGCTGCTCAACAGGGATTGAATATCTTGATAAATATTTTCTATGGTGTTACCGTGAATGCAGCTGCAGGTATTGCTAACCAGGTATCCACAAATGTATATGGCTTTATTTCAAATTTCCAAACGGCCTTTCAGCCTCAAATAGTTAAAACTTATGCAGCAAAAGAGATTGAACGATTCCACAAGTTGATTTTCCAAACATCTAAGTTTTCCTATTTCATGGTTATAGTATTAGTTATGCCAATACTCTTCACCATTGACGGCATATTAGAGATATGGTTGAAAGAAGTACCAGAATATACAGCTATATTCTGTAGGTTGATACTTGTCTATCTTTCTGTAGAAGCTACAACTGCGCCCTTGTGGATGTCAGTTCAAGCAACAGGCAAGATACGTAATTATCAGATATTGATGGCAAGTCTTATATTCCTAAATTTTCCAATAGCATATATAGTGTTGAATCTTGGTTTGCCAGTATACTCAGTTTGGATAGTGCGTATCATTGTTAATGTTTTAGTCATGGTAGCAAGATGTATATATATGAAGAAGAATTTGGAATTTCCTATTTTGGCATATTTGCGAGCTGTGATTGTCCCCATCCTTAGTGTAACATTAGCTGCATTACCAGTACCAATATTGTTGCATTTTACGATTCACGGTTTTTGGAATAATCTGATAGTAGTAGGAATTGTAACTTTTGCATTGACAATGGCTGATGTGTATTTTGTTGGCATGAATACGCATGAGAAGCTGATGGCTCGCAATATGATATTGAATAAAATTCCATTTTTAAGATATAAAGATTAGAATGAAGAATATTTGTAATATAGAAGAATGTACAGGATGTATGGCTTGCGTCAATGTTTGTGCGCATCAAGCTATCTATGTCAAGGCTGACGATGAAGGATTCGACCGACCAGTTATAGATGAAGCCCTATGTGTGGATTGTGGGTTGTGTGTTAAGACTTGCCCCATCAATCATCATCCATTGGCTAATGAGGCTAAAGAGGTGTATAGTGGTTGGTCTTCTGACGATGTTGTTCGTACAAACAGTTCTTCTGGTGGTGCTTTTACGGAGATAGCTCGACCGATATTGGAAGAAGGCGGTGTTGTCTTTGGATGTGCATTGAATGATAAACTTCAAGCGGAGCATATCTATGTAGAGAATCTTGAAGATTTTGAGCGAGAATTGAGAGGCAGTAAATATGTACAGAGTAAAATAGGTTATTCTTATGTGCAAGCGAAGGAGTTCTTGCGGCAAGGCAGAAAAGTTCTTTTTAGTGGAACTCCTTGCCAAATAGCAGGGCTGAAGAATTATTTGCGAAAAGATTATGACAATCTTTTAACGGTTGATTTGGTATGTCATGGAGTTCCATCTCCGTTGATTTTTGAAGAGTATAAGAAATATATTGCTCAGAAAGAAAAAATGAATTTGACGGACGTCAAATTCCGTTGTAAAAAATCCTCTTGGATTTTTTTCAACATGACCATAACTGGTCATGTTGAAAAAAATGCCACTGAGAAAACGTATATTGGAAGCTATTATGACGACCCTTATATAAGAGGTTTTCTTCGGGATTATTTCTTGCGTCCATCTTGTTATCGTTGCCATTTTACATCAACTAAACGTTGTGCAGATTTTACTATTGCTGATTGGTGGGGCTATAAAAAGAAGAATTCAGTAGATAAGGATTTCCGCCAAAAAGGAGTTAGCCTTATTTTAGCAAATACTGATAATGCTTTGAAAATCCTACCTCAATTAAAAATGATTTTGCGTAAAAGGACAATAGATGACGCAAAAAAAACAAATGCAAGTTTATCGCATTCTTTTAATGCACCCAATAAGCGACTTGATTTTTGGAAAGAGCACAAAGAAATGCATTTTGCTGAGTTAGTCAATAAGTATATGTATCCCAAAAGAGTAAGTTGGAATATTGTAGTGCTTCAACATTTTCCCAATACAGATGTATTGGTATTTGTATTACAAGTACTTCTTTTGCCACAAAGAGTATTTACAAAGTTCTTGAGAATAATAGGTTTAAAGAAATAGAAAAATGAATATATACAAAAAAATTAAAGGTAAAATTAAATATACATGTGAACAATTTTATTTAGCTAAGAAAGCTAAAGAATTGGAGAAAGTTATAGCTTTGAAGCATGATAACAAACGGATATATTTCTTTTGTACCCCAACTCATAGTAATTTGGGAGATCAAGCTCAATTATATTGTTGGCTTACATTGTTAAAGGAATGGTATCCTAAATATGAAATAATTAGTGTCCCAAGTCGCTATCGTAGATTTGATACTATAAGAAGTATCCATAGTAATTTGCAGAAAGATGACTTGATTTTCATACATAGCGGATATCTTATATTTGATCCACATCCAGAACTACCATTTATTCTTGATATAGTTAGAGGATTTTACGATAGACGAGTGGTCATTCTTCCTCAAACGATAAATTTAATGGGTGAATGGTATCAACATATTGTTGCTCAAATATTTAATTCACATACTAATCTGACTATTTATAGTCGTGACGAAGTTTCTTTAGAAAAGGCAAAGCAAATGTTTCCTCATGCTGATAACAAACTGATGCCAGATGTTGTAACTTCATTAATAGGCAATGAGGCTTTTGCTTATCCAAATGCTAAGCGGAATGGTGTAATGCTATGTGTGCGTAATGATGGAGAAAAGCTGTATTCAGATGAGCAAATTTCTTTTTTACGCAATCGCTTTAAAGGGATACGAACGGAAGTATGTGATACCACGATAAAGGCTTCTATGTGGGATTGGAATAACAATAGAGAATTTCTTATCCGTAAGATTTTGAATATATTTTCTCAGTACCAAGTTATAATTACTGACAGATATCATGGTACAATATTTTCTCAGATAGTAAATACGCCTGTGGTCGTTATATCTTCAACAGATCATAAGTTGAGTAGTGGAGTAAAATGGTTTCCTGTGGATAAGTTCGCAAAGAATATAACTTTTGCAAAGAATTTGGATGAGGCTTATGAAAAAGCTATAGCAATTTTGAAACGAAATGGGGAAGTTATATACAATCCGACATGGTTCAAAGATACATTTTATAACAATCCTCTTTAACCTTTAATTTAGACTAAGAATGAAGATACTTTGGTTTGAAATAACAATACCAAGTAGGTATGAAAATAATGGTGGTGTAATTGGTGGGTGGCAAGACTCTTTAGAGACAATAGTTCGAGAAATTCCCAATATTGAGCTTTATGTAGCTTTTCCAAGTCCTCAAAAAAAATATAAAGTTAAGAAATATGAGGGAGTTACTTATATACCTATACATTTGGAATATACTTTTTTGGAAAAAATAAGAGCTAAATGGACATGGGATATTTATGCGAACAAAGTATGCGATGCAGCATTTAGTGTTGTGAATAATGTAAAGCCTGATATTATCCACTGCTTTGGCAGCGAATGGCTTTGGGGATTAGTTGCTTTAAAGACCAGTATCCCTTGTGTTGTCCACATACAAGGGAGTATAGTACCTTACATGAATGCTCAATTTCCTCCTGGTTACAATGAGTATACTGTTGCAGAAGTGCTTGGATTGAAAAAAATTATAACTATAAGAAAGCAAAGAAAGCTTACACAATCTTGGGTTGAGCAAGAAACAAGACTGTGGAAAGCTGTAAAATATTATATGGGGCGTACGGACTGGGATTATTCATTAACTAAGATGATGAATCCGAATGCTTGTTATTTTCATGTAGATGAAGCCCTTAGAGGAAGCTTTTTCAGTCAAGAAGAAAGTTGGATTTATCCTCAGCGTAATAAAATAATACTTTTCTCTACAGGATGTACTACCTTTTGGAAAGGACCTGATATGATGTTGAAAACAGCAAAAGTTCTAAAAAATAATGGGATTGACTTTGAATGGCTTGTTGCAGGAAAAATGGACACTAAGCTAAGAAAAATAGTCGAGCACCATGAAAATTGTAAATTTGAGGATGTAAATATAAAGCTAATCGGATTTACGAAGCCAGAAAAATTAGTTCAATACCTATGTAATAGTACTCTTTATGTACATACAGCATACATTGAGAATTCTCCGAATTCA
>ERZ808240.4333-NODE-4333-length-12680-cov-6.147327_pt1 | contig 12680 bp, 10 predicted proteins | sample MGYA00521084_ERZ808240 | MGnify/ENA primary metagenome ERZ808240 (study PRJEB31516, sample SAMN03275571) | gut metagenome | biome: mammalia-associated habitat; material: feces | host: Papio cynocephalus | place: Kenya | collected 2012-08-06 ... | reverse complement strand
CCGAGTAAATACCTGCTGCGCCGATACCGATCATATTTGTAACCATGACCTTATCACAGGAGTTAAATATCCAATAAATCAGAAAGTTTGGCAGCAACGGGATTGCTATGACAAACAGTTCTTTCAGCAATTTAAAATCAAACTGACGAGGATTGAACCATTCACGATTCATAATTCCGAATGCCACTTCCATTGTAACGCCTGAAATAACTGCCGCTAAGGGTAATGCAATTACATAATGCCCTGCTAACAACATAGGGATAGAAATCGAATAGGACAACAGTGGGCTAATAGTATTTGTTACCAAGAATATTTTTCGCTTATTTTGCATCCGTGTAGGGGCTGAAATAATGCTGTTTGTTGCACCAACAAGGGTTGCCATCGCAGAAAGGTAAACCACATATGCATATTGTCTGTCACCAAAGAAATACTGTGCAATAAAGTTTCTTGCCAACAGCATCACAAAGAAAATCACCAGCGAGGTTATCAGAGTAAAGCACAAAGCTGTTGAGCATATCCTCTTTTTATAAGATTCATCGTCTTTTTCAAAGAACATACGATACATGGCATCATACATTCCCATAACAGCCAACGCACTGCCAAAACTGACGACAGTATTTGATAAGTCGCTGATGCCATAGTAGTCAGAACTTGGCATTAGGCGTGTGACAATAGGGACCATAATCAGTGGGATTATCTTACTGATTATGCCGCCCAAGCCGTATACTAAAAAATTTTCAATAAATAATTTCAATTTATTCAAATGTTAATCGCTCCATCCGTCAAAAATATTCTTTTCAAAAAGAGGCAGTCTTTTATACAGCGCATTCAGGATCGGTGCTGTTCCCTTGTCATAAATTTTATAAACCACAGTACAAACGAGATAAATCATTCCAACGGAAGCCACAATGTGTAGCAGCATTATAAATGGATTGATTGTCACAAAATAAGGAATTTCAAGAAACTTAAAAAAACTGAAGTGCAACAAGTATACAGTAAACGAAGCCCTTGCCATTTGATTGATCCGTTTATGGCATCCGATATTAATTTTTTGAAACACACAAAATAACTCAACAGCCATAAAAATCACCAGTGGATTGCAATACTCCCATGCACTGCGTTCCATAAAAAATCCAATCTTGTCATTAATAACAGCCCAAATCGTTAGAATGAAAGCAGTCATCACACATGCAATTACATGTTTTTGTTTATTTTCGCCCATATGTGGCCTTTTCCGCAGATAGCCACCAATCATGTACATCATAGAGAAATTGACGATACTGTACCCCCACTGACTACCGTACATACTAATTGAACTAAGCCCAACATACTCTTTATGCGACACCTCCCCCAGCATATCCACTAATGTCGGATAAACCGAGAATAGAAGAACTAACATAATAATGAGCTTCTTAAGCGAATATGCAGACTCAGCTTTCTGAATCACCATATTAAGGAACGGCGAAACCAAATATAGCGTAATATACAGAATTACAAACCAGTTTGCAGGAATCAAACGTCCTATAATGTGCTTTATGCTGATTGACTCATGATGAACGATTGTCGAAGCAAAATAAAGCAGTTCATTAAGCAGAACCACCTGCACAAGCAGTTCAAATGGTTTATCAAGTGTCCGCTTTTGCCGTTCACACATGAAGTATCCACTGATCAATACAAACAAATTAACGGCACATGCAAAAACGCTTTCTAAAAAATAAAGAATATATAAATTCAATCCTGTTGCGTAAGCGAGCCCCCCCCCGATAGTTTTATTATTATAGTGCAATATTACAACACCGCACATCGTCAAAATTCGGAGAAGTTCAATATTGGACTGACGTTCTGCTTTTTCCATTTTGTTTTGGTTTCCTCTCAACTGCATACGCTCTTTTATCAGAAAGCGTTGATTGCATCAATCACATACTGCACCTGTTCATCTGTCATACCATAGAACATTGGCAGACTCAACTCTGTAGCACTGATTTCCTTTGCGATGGGCAGTTCACCTTTCTTGATGCCAAGGTCTGCATAGCACTTCTGCAAATGCATCGGGATGGGATAATGTTTGTTCGTTCCAATGCCCTTCTCGTTTAGATACTTTTCCAACTTATCACGCCGCTTACAGCGAATGGCAAAAATGTGCCAGACTGGCTCAACTTCCGGAATGACATATGGCAAAATGACATTTTCATTCTGAATGCCATCCAGATACATTTGCGCAATACGGCGGCGTTCCGCGTTCATTTTATCCAGATGCGGCAGTTTTGCAGCAAGGAAAGCCGCCTGCATCTCATCCAGACGAGAATTGTTACCCTGATAAATATGATGGTACTTATAATCCGAACCATAATTACCCAATGCACGAACTTTCTGTGCAAGTGACTCACTATTTGTCACAGTCGCACCTGCATCGCCCAGTGCCCCAAGGTTTTTGCCGGGGTAGAAGCTAAATCCAGCCGCATCGCCGAAAGAGCCAATGCGCTGGCCTTTATAGGTAGCACCGTGTGCTTGTGCGCAATCCTCGACAATATACAGATGATGCTCTTTAGCAATCTCCACGATTGGATCCATATCACAAGGTTGACCGTACAGATGTACTGGCATGATTGCCTTCGTCTTTGCGGTGATTTTTTCTTCGATCTTTGTAGGGTCGATATTGAAAGTACGAATATCTGGTTCCACAAAAACAGGTGTGGCTCCGGTATATGTAACTGCCAGAGCGGTTGCGATAAAGGTGTTGGAAGGCACAATTACCTCATCACCTGCATGAATATCCAGTGCCTTGAGCGCAAGCATCAGCGCATCCAGACCATTGCCTGTACCGACGCAATAATTTACGTGGCAGAAATCAGCAAAAGCCTTTTCAAATGCTTCATCTTCCTTGCCCTCGATGTACCAGCTGCGTTCATAAACGCGCTCAAATGCTGCACGCAGTTCCGCATTCAGTTCATGCTCCATTGGTCGAAAACTCACAAAAGGTACGTTCATCATTCTTTTTCTCCTTCAATTCCGGTGGTATCGCCACAATTTTTAACAAATTCCAGAAACTCGTCATAGTTTCTTATGTAATCTGATTCGTCATATAACTCAGAGGCCAAAACCAACAACACGGCATCCGGCGAAAAATCAAACATTTCTCGCCACATATTGTTGGAAACATAAAGGCCCTCATAGGGTTTTTCTAGTGGAACGACCTTTTTTTCATGGCCATTATCCAAACGAATTTTACAACTACCGTGGATGCACACCAAAATCTGCTGTAAGCATTTGTGTGCATGATAACCTCGTGTTACACCATCCGCAGTATCATACATATAGTAAACGCGCTTGATACGGAATGGGATATCCTTAAACTCTTCTAGCGCAACCAATTGGCCGCGCTCATCGCCATGCGGTTGAAACACATATTTTATTACTTGCATTTTACTTCGATTCCCTCACTTTGAATTAATCTAATAAACTTTTCATCAACAGATTTACACGTCTCTGTTTTACCCATTTTTATTAAAAAAAACTTAGCTAATCTATAGTACACTGCTTCTGGAAAATATATAAACGAGATAATCCTATTTCTTATTCTATTTCTATTCTTTCTTTTTGCAAAGCGCTGTACTCTTTTCCCAATATTCGAAGTCACTTTTCTTACAGAAAGAAGTTCATCAAAAGCCACTTCGTCCTGTCTTAATAATAGATTTCCGTTGCTATCAGATTTACTCGATATTCCATCTCCATAACTATAATACACCGTTGGTTTATCATACCATACGATTCGTTGGCCATCTAAAAGCATTAATCTATATGAAAAATCTTCACAATATTTAACCTTTCCACATATTTCTTTTAAGTATTCTTCGAGTATTTTACGTTCACATAGAAAAGATGCACCCAAGATACAATCGCATAAAACAATATTATCAATAATTTTTCCAACAGAGTTATTGTTCTCCAATTTATACAAATAATTTAGTGCTGGTTGTGCACACTTTTTCTTAACGACTTGCATATCAGCATCTTTCATATAATAGTATGTCGCCATTCCGTATGATACTTTCACTTCGTATCTTTTGCAGAATGTATACCAATTATATAATGTATCTTGGTCAAAAAGATAATCTCCTGGAGAAATTAATTTCACATATTCTCCATCTGCACACTCAACTGCTTTTTTAACATTAATACATGTTCCGGAATTCTTTTCGCATTTACTAAATTTGTAATCTTTAAAGCCGCATTCTATTAAGTATTTTTCTGTTTCATTAAAGTAATCTAGGCTAGATCCATCATCTGCAATAATAATTTGGATTTTCACCTTTTTTTGTCCAATTATCGATTTAATCGTTTTTATAACCATAGGCTGACTTGGGTTGTATTGCGCTACGATAACGCTAACATCATACTGTCTCAACTTCTGCATTTTTTTCTCTCCTCTGATATAACTCTGCTAACCCACCAGAATAAATCAAGATAAAATATATTGGAAATACTGCCGGATTTTGATATATGTTAGCCAATTGTACTATAGCCACTGGGAGCCAATCCAACAACTTAATTCTAAATTTAATATTCGCCTTTATTCCGTACAAGATAAACCATCCAACATATAATGCAAAGCCCAACATTCCATAGTCATATAATATACTTTTGTATGAGGAACCATCGAAATTCAATTTGCCTTGACGTTTTCCAAAAGTTCCCCTTCCAAATCCAATTAAGTGTGTTTTGAAATTCGATGCATAATATTCTTCCATTACTTGATCATATTTTTTACTAACTCGATTATCACCTTGTAAAGAATAATCAACAACCGTTATACGCTTCTGTATATTGGCTAAAGCCGGATTTCTTAAGGGAACAGAAACAGCTATTGAATATATTATCATTATTGCAACTAATGCAACCACGCTTTTAAAGTTATGCGAAGCTATATTTTTTGAAACAAAATAAATTATAGAGAGCAATATAAATGCTATCGACATCGATAAAATTCCAGCTACTAAAAGTATTTTTTCTCGCCATTTATCTTTTCCCCGAAAACTATATTTTTTTACACATAAAAACATAGCAGAAACAGTTCCTAATATACCGGCTTCAAAATATATGCCGTTAAATCTATTTATAACAGCTACGGGATTAATAAGTTGAGCCGAAAGAAAACTATGTCGATAATAAATTCCCGCACTCGACTTTATTGCCTCATAGGATGGTAAAATAGAATACGGAATACTAATTCCAATTAAATTCAAAATATAAAACAATAAACTCGGTAATAAAGTAACCGTGAATAGAGTCATGAATTCGTTAAATGTCTTCGCCTGTACATTTGCTGGAAGAAAAACAAAAACAGCAATTGCGATAAATGAAATCCATGTTTTATCAAATATGTTTTTTCCAACTCCGCCACAAACGCCTAAAAGTAAAAGAGCGTTGAATATAATTAAAATTCCCATCGATGCTAATTTTCCAATATTGTGGGTTTTAGATATATAATATACTCCCATACTACTGGCCAATAGTGCAAATAGACTTCTGATAGGAATACTTCCATTTATATACCCAAACGCTCCCCCCATATAGGTTGTCCATGTGAAATATGGATTTAAACTCCAGAAGGCGAATAAAACATATGTCAAGGACACTAAGCTTGATATTTTCACTTTCATTCTATCACCTGCCACTTACAAATTTTTGCTCACCATGTATATTTATTTACCATTCCCTATTATTAATTTTATAATTAAATCGTCTATCTTTAAAGCCACAGCTATATTCCATATGCGTACACGCATCTTTGTTGTTTCACGATATTCTGGAAATTTGTAGAGATTAATAAGTTTCGTAAGACTAGGGGTTGTGAAAAAGTTTTTGTACGAAGCATTCCATTTTAACACTTCTTCAATCTCCTCTGCGTGAAGTGCCACATCAAGCTGCTTTGTACCCCCCCCCATTTTTCTGCTATAATACGTCAGAATATCATTTGATGCCTTTTCCTTTTCATCGCAGCTTTGAATTCTATGCTGTTTTGTTCTCGATGTAATTCCCTTTATAAAACCAGTATTAGCACCAATAACATTATTACTGTGCCGCCTATAATTCACCAGCGGTTTATTATAAAATGCACAGCCAAAATCGACACTTGCCAATAGATTCAAATGCCAATCATGCGGTAATTCGCATTTATATGTATCGAGAAACTCCAAGCGGAGCTTCTGTGTAATCGCCATAGTGCATCCGGGTGAAATATTATGTTTCAGTAAATAAGGATAACTGTAATACGATATTTTACCTATCGGTTGTTCGGAATATAAGAATCCACAATTGTACCTATACTTTGATGGTCTGCATTCTATGTCTTCCGAATTTCCATCTATCAATCGAACTCCACAATTTAATGCCTGGATTTGTGGATTATCAGACATCACTTGGGTCATCAATTCAATTTTATTACTTTCCCATTCGTCATCTTGATCGCATAGAAAGATATACTTGCCCGCTGCCAATTCAATTCCTTTTTGAAAGTTTCCCTTATACCCTAAGTTGCAATCATTAAGGTAAACCTGCCAATTCTGAAGAGCATATTGATGAATATATTCTTTTACAATTTTAAATGTGTTATCGTTTGATCTATCATCAACAATAATTACTTCATCAGGTTTTTTAGTCTGATTTCTAATGCTTTCAAGCTGCTTAACAATATATTTTTCTCCGTTGTATGTAGCTATTACGACCGAGACATCTTTTAATGATTGATTCATACACTTACCTCTCTATCTCACATTTGAATCCGTCTATTGTCCCTTGAAGAATTTTTTTACTTTTCTTCCATTTGTCATCTTCATAACAAACAGCTATTAAGAAGAGTTTTATATTCTGAAGAATTGCTTTTACGATATTCGTGTGCTCTTTTCTTGCCAAATACACTGTATTCCTTGCTATATAAAACTTGCGGAATGCAGAATGATTTTTTACAAGAACTTTCCAAAAGAGAAAACGATGATACTCAATCCGCCCTAGCTCATGTAGTAGCACCACGCTTTGAACACACAAAATCTTATATCCATTTTGTCTTAATCGATAACAAATATCAAAATCAACACCATCAATAAACATGCTCTCATCAAAGCCACCAATTTCACTCCACGCCTTGATGTTTAAAAGAGAGCCAGACGTTATGCATTCATCTATCTCTTTATATCCGTCTTTCGCTTCTACAACACCGCCTTTGTTTCGATCGCAAATAACCGGACAAAGCATTCCTGCATTTAAATTATTTGTATACTTTTCAAACTCTTCAGCAATATTAGACGGGGCAACAGAATCCTGATCCAGTGTAAGAATCCACTCAAATCCCCCTTTTTGTGCTGCAGCAGTAAGCTGATTTAATGCTTTAGCAATCCCTTGATTTTCTGTGTTGCACAGAATAGAAATCTTTGACTGGTTATATTGATTCAGCAACTCTTTTACTTCATCAATATTATTTGATCCATTGTCTACCAGATATATGTGAGTACACTGGACAATAACAGCACTAATATTCTCTTTTAATCTATTTATATCCGGGTTGAAAAGGACAATGCCTGCTGAGATGTCCATGTGTTTTATTTCCTCCATTGAATCTTATAGTAATCCAAATAACGCTTTCATTTTTCCAGCAACCGTTAGGCTTAAATTACCAGTCACAAATTTTCCAGATACAACAATTTTCAGTCTTGCCGGAATGGATGATTCACTTTGTGCAATCAACTGAAGTGCCTTTATTTCTTCTGGATACATTTCCTTTTTCCAGTTTTCCAGAAGGCTTCTTGCAATCGCGGGTTCAGTTCCTCTTTTCTTAACTAGCATACCCCACTCTTTTTTTATCCGTTGAACAACACCATGAGAACTTCCCGATGTGTTCGATGTATGCTGCCTATAGCGAATATAAGCATTCGGATCGCATATAACAGTTCCCCCTAGCGCATAACATAATGACAAAATGAAACTGTCGTGTCCCCGCTTTAGCATAGCATCTGTAACATCCACTTCTGCAATCTTATTCCAAAGGTACTCATTAAACACCATTGTACAGCCAGCTATAGATCGACGCATAACAAGACTTTCCAGTGATTTCTTTCGATTCTGTAGTTTTGTTGTACGATAGACATTCAGATTTGCATCTGCAACATTCAAGTTAGAATAATATACTGCCGGTTTTCCGGTTTTCACCTTCTGTAGCTTTAGACACGCTTGGTATAATTTTTCTTTTTCCCAGTAATCATCCTGATCACTGAAAGAATAATATTCATAGCCCCTTGCACTCAATAGCTCTTGTATAAAGCTCTGTCTGAACCCCAGATTTATTCCAATATCAACATGAACATTGCTATACTTCTGTTCGTACTCTTCTATTATCTTTACGGTGTTATCTTTTGATCCGTCATCTCTTATAAAAAGTTCAACTTCAACACCTGTTTGGTTTAAAATACTATCTATTTGTTCCCTTATGTATTTCTCGCCATTATATGTTGACATAATAACTGCGGCTTTCATTAGATATCACCTCACTGTTTTCCTATTTTCTTTATTACCCTACGTGCAGAAGTCGGAAGTTGATTAAGAATATATTTTTTCATATTCACTCCGGCCTGAAACTCATTTTCAAAAAAGTTCTGCGGTGCGTTGCCATATCCTATATACCCTGCAAATTTTCTGGTCGATCTAAATAGGTTTGCATTTCCTTGTGCTGCTATTTCCCATGTTGTCTTCACAACATTAATTTTCTTCTGCGTGTCATGCAAACACTTCAGACCTTTTTCCGTATTAGCCAAGACAACTGATATTCTTCTTCCTCTTCCAAAATTTGATGGAAGCTTTTCGGCATTCCAGAAGTCTCCAACTGTCAAATCTGCAATCCTTTGCTTTTCAGCAAACGGACAACTATAGCAACTTTCCCTAAACCACTTAGCAGACATAAATGCCTTATAATATGGATCTTTAAATCCAGAAATCATTACTTTCTGATCGTTTGCAAAACCAATCTCCAGCATAAAATCTTTATCTTTATCACTTTTTTTCGCCCGGAAGGAATAAGTGTCTATATCGCTCTGGTAATGTCCTCTTGCCCATCTCAAGTAATCATCAAACATTTTTTGTGATGGAGTACCGTGACAAATCACTTCAATAGTTGTCAATTTTTCTTCCAGTTTTTTTCTGTGAGCAGCATCAGCAACTCCGGCAACCTCACACGGTGTTCCTGTAAAAAGTACTGGCAAATGATTTTCAAGATCCGTTAATACGTTCTCAATCACATCAGTCATATCTGCCTGCACATACTTTGTGCCTTGAATTTTACTTAAATCCTCAACAGAATTCACCCTTGTAATTTTGACTCGTAACTTATCTGTATACGCAGCACCGTAAACAACTCCACCAGATTCTATGATTTCTCTTGCAATATTGTAGGCTATCCCACCTGAAGCACTGTGCGTCATTTCCTCTTTCGAGTAAGCACCATAAACCTCAATCGGTGTGTGTTGCTCAGGTTTGTTTAGTACGGGGCAAATCTTTTTACATAGACCACATTGAATACAAGTCCTCGTGTCTATTACTGGAACCTGAAATCCATTACTATTTCTCGCAAATGATATGCTTTTTTTAGGGCAGAATGTAATGCACTCCCCACATCCAGAACATTCATCCTCTCTCCCAGTAATTGTCCTAATTTTTTCGCTTTCGTTATACTTTTGAATACCAGCGTCTATCGAATCTGATAAGAATTTTAATGAAAAATCTCTCCAGCTCGATATAACTTTTTTAATCTTCTCAGAATCAATACTAGATAATGTAACAACTCTGTCAAAGTCATTAACATTAATCAATCTATCCTTTTCCTGAAACAATTTCAAAAGGTCATACAATCTAGAGTTCATCGAAACATGGCCCGACTTATTGCGCTCAAAAACTGCAAAAGGAATCTGATGAATCAATGAAAAAACGGCACCATGAAAAGAATCCGTAAAAACGAACTCTGCATTTTTGATGAGTGAAACAAATTCTCTTGGGCCCACATCGTTCATTCTCATTCCAGGTCCTTTTGAATCAGACAGATTATACTCCTGCTTTGCATACGGAATAACTATCAGCTTCAATCCGTGTTCCTTACAAAACACCTGAGCCTTCTTTCTAACTTCTAGGCTATCTGAAAAGAAATAAATCAACACATATTTTTCATCAACAAGTCTTTCTGCTGATACATTCTCCCATTCCTCAATGGGCAATAGGAAAGTCGGATCGAGAACAGTAGTAACTGATTGCGAAATATACTTACTCAACAGTTCTTTTGCCGTCTTTTCTCTGACACCAATAGTTCCAAATCTATTAATAGCTGGTATCATTATATTAGCTTCATAATCCGAAAAGCTATCGCGGCCAATGCTTGCCGCATAAGAAATTTTTCTATATGGTTCAGATACAAAAGTTTGGAGATACAAATTTCTCACCGCATTTGGATTCCAAATCTGATCCGAGCCACTAACAAAAACTCTATATTCCCTCTTCAGATTATTTATAGAATCATCGCAATACAAATCAGTATCTGCATTGATATCCGCTTCAAACTTGTCAAAAAGTTCCGTTCTCTCTTCAAGAATATCTTTAATAAAAAATTTTCCTTTGGCAATTACCTTTTCTGCAACTTTTGGAATTGCTGCACTCAAACCGTATTGCTTCGTTTGTTGGATAATGCTAGGATATACCGAATTTACATTTTTTCTCACATCATAAGAAATAATATCTACGCTATATCCCAAACCTTTAATTGCACTATAGAGCGCATATCCCTGCAGCATACCGCCGTAATTATAATTTCGGTAATACTTTGTTAAAATCGCAACGTCTTTCATCTATGACTCCTTATCATCAGAACCTACCAGTCCCTTTGTACGGAGTCATAATGAAATAAATACGGTTAGGTACTATTAATAAGCATCTTAGTCGTGGACATCTTTCCAAAGATTTATTCCATCTTTTGTTCCACACACCATTTGCTTTATGTACTCTTTTTTATCTTTGAACAAAAAGAGTACTTTACCCCACTTCATCCCATATCTAGCCAATTCTTTTATGGAATGGTATTCTAATATAAGCCACACTATTGCTCTAGCCTGCATATAGTATCGCCAAGGGGCAGCTACACCGTATTTTATTTCTATGCCTGCGAAACCAAGCGACCGATTTTCTCCTGGCAATGATTAATTTGCTATCCCTATTTGTCCCATTTCTTCTAATATCTATTCCTCCGCCATTTATAATTTTTCAAACAGTTCCCTGTGTTCTTCAGAAACTCTCCGAGCATTAAACCTGTCGTGTACATCTTTCATACCCTGTGCCACCAATCTATCTCTTAATCCATCTTCCTGATAGATTCGCAATACAGCTTTACTTGCTCCAAAAGCGTCATCCACTTCAACAAGCAAGCCATTTTCTCCGTCTCGAATTATATTCGGAATGGCATCCACTCTGCTTGCTACAATAGGCTTGCTCGCCATCATATATTCCGGAAGTGCTAGTCCAAAGCCCTCCCAGCGGCTCAGCAAGCATGCAACATCAAAAAGCTCTACATAACTCATTGGATTATCAACCCAGCCTGTAATATGTAGGCTGTCCGAGAACCCATTGTCCGCTACATACTTCTTTATTTCGTCTTCCTGATTTCCATTTCCAACAATAATAAAATGTGCATTCGGAACTTTATCCTTCACCTGTTTTGCCATCTTAACAAACACATCAGGTGCTTTCTGGGGACTCATTCGTCCAACCATGCCAACAACAAATGCGTCTTTTGGAATGTTCAGGTCTCTCCTTTGAACTGCACCATGTATTCCATTTTCATAGGCTTCGACATCCACACCGTTAAAAATAACCTGCAACTTGTCCTCTTTGCATATTTTTTTATCTAGTGCAGACTTTTTTTCTGCATCTGAAATGCAAATAATTTTGTCGCAGAATGGCGCAGCTATTTTTTCAATAACTGTATACATTGTCCTTTTCTTTGCAGAACATCTCATATTAAATGCCCATCCGTGTGGGTTATATACGCAGCAATTTTTTAGGCCAATATCCGCAACACGAGCAATCGCCCCTGCCTTACTGGAATGAGCATAAACAATATCAGGATTATATTTCTTTATCAGCTTCCTAACTGTTCCGATTGCTTTTAAATCGTTGCTTCCAATAGCTCTCCCCATCTCTACTTGCTCAAAAGAATCGACCAAGTTCTTGTAATCTTTCTCTCGGAAATCTTGTGAGCAAACCAGTATATTCTCAAACTTTTCTTTATCCAAATATTTGAGAAGCATTCGGATATAGCGATCCACACCACCTGCAGCTTGCGCCACATGTAGTATTTTGATTTTTTTCTTTTTCATCTTCCAAATACTCCTCTTTACTTTTCGATATACCGCATTCATACCCTTTGCGCTTTAACTAATAGATTTTAAAGCTTTCTGTCTTCCACTTTCTGCATTTCCAATCAAGACCATGAATGGTAACAACAACACGCTTTCCAAACAATTTCGGAAGCCAACAAAAAAAGCTGGCCCTTCGGCATGAATATGTACTACATCGTATCTTCCGAATGCGCTGTAAAGTGCAGCAAAGAACGATGAACTTACAGCCGCAAGTCCTCTTCGATTGATTGTGGGAAC
>ERZ808240.4332-NODE-4332-length-12684-cov-13.201045_pt1 | contig 12684 bp, 11 predicted proteins | sample MGYA00521084_ERZ808240 | MGnify/ENA primary metagenome ERZ808240 (study PRJEB31516, sample SAMN03275571) | gut metagenome | biome: mammalia-associated habitat; material: feces | host: Papio cynocephalus | place: Kenya | collected 2012-08-06 ... | reverse complement strand
CGCAACAAGATCCTCGCGCAGGTTGCCGCCGACGAGGGCATCACCGTCTCCGACGACGAGCTGGGCAGCTACGCCGAGCAGATCCTGGGGTCGTCCGACATCTCCTCGATCGCCTCGCAGTACGGCCTCACCGAGGACCAGGCCAAGGAGACCATCCGCCAGAGCGCATCCATGTACAAGCTCAAGCAGCAGGTGTGCTCCACGGACGCCGGCACCATGCCCGACGCGCCTGCCGCCCCCGCCGATGACAACCAGGACGCCGCCACGGCAGACTATGGCGCCTACATCGTGGGCCTGCTTGGCGACGAGTGGGACTCCACGAACAACACGTGGGCCCGCACGGACGGCCCGTACTACGACGCCCTCAAGGACGAGACCTGGACGCCGGACTCCGCCACCTACGCGCAGGCGCAGATCGCCTACTCGGTGGCCTACCAGCAGTACGCCCAGTCCGCGAGCGCCTCGAGCACCGAGTGGACCAACTACGTGAACGGCATCCTGTCGAGCGCATCCATCCAGATCGCGACGCTCGGCGCCTAGGGCCGCATGGACGTCATCGTCAGCAGATGTCTGTTGGGCGAGCGCTGCCGCTATGACGGTGGCGCTCGCCCTTCTGCTTGCGTGGTCGCCCTGTGCGAGCGCGCGGCTCGGACGGGTGGCCGCGTCGTGGTCGTGTGCCCCGAGATGGACGGCGGGCTTGGCTGTCCGCGCCCGCCCGCAGAGATTCGCGGCGGGCGCGTGGTCACGGCGACGGGCTCAGACGTCACGGCTGCCTACGAGAGGGGAGTGGCCGTGGCGCTCGACCGCGCAAGGGAGTGCACGGCGCCGCTGGCCGTCCTGAAGGCCAAGAGCCCCGCCTGCGGCCACGGGCTGGTCTACGATGGGAGCTTCACAGGGAGACTCGTGAGCGGATCTGGGCTGTGCGCCCGGGCGCTCGAGAGGGAGGGGATCGTCGTGGTTGATGAGAACGTCGTCGAGGGGTGCCGTGCGAGCGTCGAGCACCCGGTGGCAATCGTGCTGGGCAGCGGCCTTGGTGCGCTTGCCGGTCTCGTGAAGCCCGTGCGCCGCATTCCGTACGAGGACATTGAGGGGTTCCCGGCCCATGCGCGCCCCATCCCCGGCCATAAGTTCGAGGCCACCGTTGGCACGCTCGACGGCGTGCCCGTCGTGGTCTATCCGGGGCGCGTCCACCTCTACCAGGGCTATGGCCCGGCCGAGGTGGCCTCGCTCGTGCGCCATGCCCACAAGCTCGGGTGCCGCGACATCGTATTCGCCTGCTCCACGGGCGCCATCGCCGGTCGTGGCCACGTGGGCCTGGGCCTCATCACGGACCACCTCAACCTCACGGGCGCAAACCCCCTCGTCGAGGACGAGGACCTCGCCTGCGTGGACTCGCCGTTCGTGGGCATGACGGACGCCTACACCCCCTACCTGCGCGAGCTTGCCGCGGACGTGGCGCAGCAGGAGGGCATCGAGCTTCAGCAGGGCGTCTACGCCGGCCTTCTCGGCCCGAGCTTCGAGACGGCGGCGGAGGTGGCGGCCCTCGGGTGCCTCGGCGCGTCCTTCGCCGGCATGTCGCTCGTGTGCGAGGCAATCATGGCCCACGCGCTCGGCATGAACGTGCTTGGCCTCACGCTTGCGGCGAACATGGCCGGCGAGGCGGGCGTGACGCACGAGAGCGTGCTCGAGGTGGCGGCCCAGCACGAGGCGGACTTCGAGCGCCTCGTCCGCGGGGTCCTCGCACGTCTCAAGTAGGGGAGCGCGCGTTAAACATATCGCGTCCTTGCGGGCGGTCCGGAAGCAATCCCGGGCCGTCCGCTTTTTTGTGCCCAAAGGGTGCCCAAAGGTGACGTAGCCCTTTGGGCATGTGCGGTCTCTTACAAGAAGTTAACGTGGCCTAACGGTTCGCCATGGTTGACTCGCCGCAAAGTTAGTCACATACTACTTCAAGTTAACTGCAGACAACTTCTCACGAGGAGCATGTCATATGCCGGTCACAGGAGCCCAGCTTCCGCTTGCCATGGCCCACGAGGGCCAGGCCGTCCACGTCAAGAGGGTGAGCGGCAACACCGAGATGCGCCGTCACCTCGAGAACCTTGGCTTCGTCGAGGGCGCGGAGGTGAGCGTCGTGAGTCAGAGCGGCTCTTCCGGCACCATCGTCAAGGTCAAGGGAGCTCAGCTCGGCGTCGACCACGCCACGTGCATGCACGTGTTCGTCGGCTAGCGCATTCGCGCCCGCACGGGCGCTGCGGCGCCGGAGTCCGGCGCATGAGACGGTTTCAACCATGCCGGCCGAGCCAGGGCCGGTGGGAGAGGAAAGAGAGGGAAACAAGGTGACAACGCTCAGGGACATCCCCGTTGGATCCTCGTGCACGGTGAAGGCACTCACCGGCACCGGCGCCGTGAAGCGCCGCATCATGGACATGGGCCTCACGAAGGGCGCCAAGGTCACGGTGGTCAAGGTGGCCCCGCTCGGCGACCCGCTCGAGCTCAACGTCCGCGGCTACGAGCTGTCCATCCGCAAGGATGAGGCCGAGAAGGTCGAGGTCGAGCCCGCGTAGGACTCGCCTGGTCGCCGGCTCGCCCGGCACGCCCTCGCGAAAGCGAGGGGGCGCGGTCTCATGGGGACCTCCGCGCCACACTGAAAAGGTCCGGCAAAAGGGACCAGGGGGCCGACCCCGCCCCCAGCAAGAACCCAAGAAAGGGAGTCATGGAAGACCGCATGTACATCGCGCTCGCAGGCAACCCGAACTGCGGCAAGACCACGCTGTTCAACGCCCTCACCGGTTCGAACGGCTACGTCGGCAACTGGCCCGGCGTCACGGTCGAGAAGAAGGAGGCCAACTGGAGGCGCGACAAGTCCGTCACGTTCACCGACCTCCCCGGCATCTACTCGCTCTCGCCGTACTCGCCCGAGGAGATCGTCTCGCGCGACTACCTCATCCAGAACCGTCCGAGTGCCGTCATCGACCTCGTTGACTCGACGAACCTCGAGCGCAACCTCTACCTCACCACGCAGATCCTCGAGTGCGGCCTGCCCGTCGTGCTCGGCCTGAACATGCTCGACCTGCTCGAGAAGAGCGGCGACAAGATCGACGTCGACGCGCTCTCCCGCGAGCTGGGCTGCAAGGTCCTGCAGGTCTCGGCACTGCGCGAGAAGAACACCGACGAGCTCGTGAAGCTCGCCGTGGAGGCCGGCAAGTCCGGCCAGGCCGCCGCACCGGTGCGCGTCTTCACCGACGAGGTCGAGGCCGCCCTCGCCAAGATCGAGGCGGGCATCGCCGGCAAGTGTGACAAGACCCTCAGCCGCTGGTTCGCCATCAAGGTCTTCGAGCGCGACGCCGCCGCCATCGAGCCGCTTCACCTGACGAACGCTGAGCTCGAGGCCTTCGAGGTCGACATCAAGGCCGTCGAGGCCGCCCGCGATGACGACGCCGAGTCCATCATCACCTCGGACCGCTACGAGTGGATCGCCCGCGTCATGGACGCCTGCGTCGTGAAGGCCCCCAAGAAGCTCTCCACGTCCGAGAAGATCGACAAGATCGTCACGAACCGGATCCTCGGTCTGCCGATCTTCGTCGTCGTCATGTTCCTCGTGTACTACATCGCCATCTCCACGGTGGGCACCGCCGGCACCGACTGGGTGAATGACAACCTGTTCTCCGACGGCTTCTTCCTGAACGGCGCGAGCTCCGAGCAGTACGACGCCGACACCGAGGCCTGGTCTGACAACCACTACGGCGACCAGATCGACGGCTTCATCGCCGCCGCCACCGACGACGGCGTCATCACCGATGACGAGGCCACCGATGTCTCCGACGCCGTGTCCGCCTACCAGGAGGACTCCGAGGACGCCGACGCCCTCGCCACGATCGACGAGTTCGAGGCCAAGGCCGCCGGCGTGACCGCCTCCGACGTCGTCATCACCGACGAGGACGGCAACGACACCGACGAGACCATCCCCACCGTCACGGTCACCGACTTCCAGGCCGCGCTCGATGGCTCGCTCGAGGAGCCTGACCCGGCCGACTACGACGGCTACGTGCCCTCCATTCCCACGGCCGTCTCCGACGCGCTCGATAACGCCGGCGCGTCCGACTCCGTCAAGTCGCTCGTCGTCGACGGCATCATCGGCGGCGTGGGCTCGGTCCTGGGCTTCATCCCGCAGATGTTCGTCCTGTTCGTGCTGCTGTGCTTCCTGGAGGACTGCGGCTACATGAGCCGCGTCGCCTTCGTCATGGACCGCGTGTTCCGCCGCTTCGGACTGTCCGGCAAGTCCTTCATCCCGATGCTCATCAGCTCCGGCTGTGGCGTCCCGGGCGTCCTGTCCACGAAGACCATTGAGAACGAGAAGGACCGTCGCATGACGGCCATGCTCACCACCATGATTCCGTGCGGCGCCAAGCAGCCGATCATCGCCCTGGTCATGGGCGTGCTCATCGGCGGCTCCGACGCCTGGTGGGTTGCCCCGATGTTCTACTTCCTCGGCGTTGCCGCCATCATCGTCTCCGGCATCATGCTGAAGAAGACCAAGGCGTTCGCCGGCGAGCCCACCCCGTTCGTCATGGAGCTGCCCGACTACCACTTCCCGTCCCTCAAGTCCTGGTGGCTGCACATCTGGGAGCGTGTGAGCGCCTACATCAAGAAGGCTGGCACGATCATCTTCGCCGCCTCCGTCGTGGTTTGGTTCCTCTCCAACTTCGGCTTCTCTGATGCGGGCTTTGGCTTCCTGGCCGACGGCGACATCGAGAAGTCCCTGCTCAAGGCCATCGCCGGCTGTGTCTCCTGGATCTTTGCCCCGCTCGGTGCCGACAACTGGATGGCCACCGCCGCCTCCATCAACGCCCTCGTGGCCAAGGAGAACCTCGTCTCCACGTTCGGCGTCCTGTTCGGCCTGGGCGATGCCACCGAGAACTCCCTGTCCATGTGGGGCGGCTTTGCCTCCATGTTCACGGACGCCTCCGGCATCATGCACGCCGGTGCCATGTGCGCCTTCGTGGCGTTCAACATGCTCGACGCGCCGTGCTTCGCCGCCATCGGCACCATCCGCCGTCAGATGGACGACCCCAAGTGGTTCTGGGGCGCCATTGCCTACCAGTGCGGCTTTGGCTGGGTCGTCGGCATGATCATCAACCAGCTCTGGGAGCTGTTCGTGCTCGGCAACTTTGGCGTGTGGACCGTCGTCGCCTTCGTGGCGCTCGCCGGCATCCTGTTCATGCTGTTCCGTCCGGCGCCCAAGTTCGATGGCAAGGACGAGCACATCCTCGACTCCCTTGCGGAGGCCGAGAAGTAGGCTGTGGCCTGCATATGTGCGTTGCCTTGGGGGCGGCGTGGCCTTTTGGCCTCGCCGCCCCCTTCTGTGCCCCGGCGTCCCGGGCGGTCGCCTGCGTTGGGCTATAGTCGATGCAGACAAAGCGAGAGGGGAGACGGCAATGGCCGAGAACGTCAAGGTGGGCATCATCGGTGCGATGGACTCCGAGGTGGCGCTGCTCAAGTCGAGGGTCGAGGGCGCGCGGACGCACGAGCTTGCGGGCCTCGAGTTCGTCGAGGGCACGCTGGGGGACGTCGATGTCGTCGTGGTGAAGTGCGGCGTGGGCAAGGTGCACGCCGCCATGTGCGCCCAGGCGCTCGTGAGCGAGCTTGGCTGCAATCGCGTCGTCAACACCGGTGTGGCGGGCTCGTTGGACGCCCGCGTCGAGATAGGCGACCTCGTGGTCTCCACGGACGCCGTCGAGCACGACATGGACGTCACGGCCCTGGGATATGCCCCCGGCGAGCACCCCGACCTGCACCTCGTGGCCTTCGAGGCCGACGCCGCCCTGCGCGGCGCCGTGACCGAGGCCGCGCGTGGTCTCGATGGCGTGCGCGTCTTCGAGGGCCGCGTGTGTTCGGGCGACCAGTTCATCGGCTCGGCTGCGGCCAAGGAGCGCATCGTCTCGACGTTTGGCGGCATGTGCTGCGAGATGGAGGGCGCGGCCATAGCCCACGTGTGCCACGTCGCCGGCGTGCCGTTCGTTGTCGTGCGTGCCATCTCCGACAAGGCCGACGACTCCGGCGACGTCGACTACCCGACGTTCGAGAAGGCCGCCGCGGCCCACTGCGCGGCTCTCGTGCTCGCGACGCTTCCGCACGTGGCGTAAGCGGGCCCCAGCCGCCGTGTGCGCTACTCGGTCGCCTCGGAGGTCTCGGGCTCGGCGGGGGCGTCCGTGGCGCCCGGCTGCTCGGTGCCTCCCGTGCCGGCGGAGTCCGTCTCGGCGTTGCCGACGCCACCCTGCTGCCCCGAGCCGCCCGATGAGGACGATGCCGACTCCGTCTCGGCGCCAGCATCGGGCGCCTGCGACGTCGTGGACGCCGTCTGGCCGGACGTGACTGCGTGGTGCGTGGCCGCCGCGGTCGTTGCCGCCTCCTGGGTCGTGGCCACGTAGACCGTGCGCTGGCCGAGCCCCTCGCCGTTCGTGATGAGCAGCACCACGCCTGCGGAGACGGCCACGGCGAGAAGCGACGACACGATGGCCGCCACCATGACGCGCCGGTGAATCTCTCGGGCGCGCCGCTGGTGCGCCGCCTCGCGCAGTTGCGCCGGAGCGATTCGCGCGGCGAGGGGCGCATCGGGCTGCGGGGAGGCGCTCGCGTCGCGGCTGGCCAGGCCATAGGGGTCCGAGTCGCATGCCTCGCCAGGCGCGGACTCGCTTGAGGCGAGCTCGCGGATCTTGTCGTTGGCGCGCCTGAGCATCCCGCGGTAGAGCTGCGAGGCCACCGTGGAGACCACCGACGCCACGGCCACGCCGATGAGCGAGCCTGCGATGCCGATCTTGCTGGAGAGGGCCACGCTCGTCACGGCCGCCAGCGCGCCGGCGAGCACCTGCGACACAGAGAGGTCCTCGAGCAGCCCCTTGCGCCTGCCCGGCTCGTTTGCGTGCTGCCCGCGTTGAACGCGACTGTCTTGTGTGCTCATGCATGCTCCTTCTGCCTACTGAGGAGCATCGTTCCCCACGGGCGCGCGGCGTATCCGTCTCGCGTTTTCGGGCGGGGCGCTCACCTGCTGTGTTCACCGCTCGTCCATATGCGTTTGGAGCGGCAAACCTCGGGCGTTAGAATAGTGAACACAGCTTTTGGCGGAATGCCGCCTGATTCTGCACCCAAACGAAGGGATTATCCCTTGAAGATTCATACGCATCTTGCCCGCGCCACCGTGGCCGTCGCCCTTGGCGCCACCGTTCTCACGGGCCTGCCCACGCTTGCCCTGGCCGACACGTCCGCCGAGCTCCAGGCCAAGCTTGACGAGGCCAACTCCCACCTCAACGATTTGTACTCCCAGGCCGAGCAGGTGAGCGAGCAGGTCAACCAGACCCAGGTGGACCTCGACAACACCAACGCGGAGATCGAGCAGAAGCAGTCCGAGCTCTCCGAGGCCCAGGAGACACTCAGCAAGCGCGTCTCCTCCAACTACAAGACCGGTGGCGTCTCGCTCGTCTCCATCCTGTTTGACTCCACGAGCTTCGAGGACCTCGTGAACCGCGTCACGTATGCCTCCAAGGTGAGCGACTCAGACGCCCAGGTCATCCAGCAGGTCAAGGACATCCAGAACGAGCTCACCGAGAAGCAGGCCCAACAGCAGCAGCTCCTCGCAGACCAGCAGTCCCAGCAGGCCGAGCTCAACGACAAGGTCAACGAGGCCCAGAGCTACGTGAGCTCGCTTGACCAGCAGGTGCAGGACGCCCTTGCCAAGGAGCAGGCCGAGCGCGAGGCCCAGCAGGAGGCCGAGCGCAAGGCGGCCGAGGAGAAGGCCGCCCAGGAGAACAACTACGTTCCCGAGGGCAACGCCAACGCCGGCAACACCAACACGAACAACGGCGGTGGCTCGAACAGCGGCGGCAACACGAACAACGGCGGTGGCTCGAACAGCGGCGGTGGTAACTCGAGCGGCAACTCGGGCAGCAGCAGTTCCAGTGGCTCGGGCCTGAGCTCCGGCGCCCGCAACACCATCATCTCCGCCGCCTATGCCAAGATCGGCTGCGGCTATGTGTGGGGCGCGTCCGGTCCAAGCAACTATGACTGCTCCGGCCTCGTCCAGGCGTGCTACGCGGCCGCCGGCATCTCTGTGCCCCATAGCTCCGAGTCCCTTCTTGCCTACTGCAACAAGCCGGCCTCCCAGGCGGAGCCGGGCGACATCGTGTGGCGCTCCGGTCACGTGGGCATCTACATCGGCGGGGGCACCACGATCGAGGCTATGAGCCCCTCGCAGGGCGTCACGTACGGCTCCCTCTCGAGCTTCGTCAAGGCCGGCTCCCCGGCATAGCGCCTGACACCTTGTAAGGCTGAGGCCGACTCGCCACGCGCGGGCCGGCCTTTTTTGTGCGCCATGCCATAACTCACGGCTGGCGCCCCGCCTTACGGCAGGCGCCCCTATGGACAAAAGAAACACCCCCGAGAGGCTCTGAGAGCCATCCTCGGGGGTGTTTGATAATGGGCGGTGATGGTTTACTTGCACAGCCCCTGACCGAGCTCCTCGAGGCCCTTCAAGAGCTCCGAGCTGTCCTCGGGGCCGGTCATGCCGTCCACGATGTCGGAGAGGTGCTTGCTGTCCAGGTAGCCGCTGATGAGGGCTCCCAGCTCCTGCCAGACGGGCAGGGTGGGGCAGATCTTCGTACGCGGGCAGAGGCGGCCGCTCGAGCAGTCCAGACACGAGACGGGGACCAGTGAGCTGCCCTCCGCGGCGCGGATGATCTCGCCGAGCGTGTAGTCGGCCGGGTCTCGGCGCAGCCGGTAGCCGCCGCCCTTGCCGCGCTGGCTCGTGACGAACCTCGCCTTGTGCAGCGATGCCATGACCTGCTCGAGGTACTTGCGAGAGATGCCCTGTCGCCTCGAGATGTCGCCGAGAGACACCCAGCTGTCGTCCCCCTGGCTCATGGCGAGATCGGCCATGACGCGCAGGGCGTAGCGCCCCTTTGTGGAGATGCCGGAGGCCATGGCTACTCCTGCCCGACCTGGGATGCGTCCTGGGGCATGGGGTTGCCGTTCTCGTCCGTGCCGTCCTCGGTGGTCGTGGCGACCGTGGAGCTTTGTGGGTGGGCGAGCATCTCGTCGAGCGTTCGCCAGGCGAGCTCGGCGCACTTCACGCGCGCGGGCATGTGGGAGATGCTCTCGAGCTCGGCTGCCTCGTCGAGCTCCTCGAGCGCGTCTGCGTCCTTCTGCTCGCCTCGGATCATCTGACCAAACAGGTGGCAGAGCTTTCGGGCGTTTTCGGGGGTCTCGCCCACCATGAGGTCGCTCATCATGTCCGCCGAGCCCTGCGACACGGCGCAGCCGTGGCCCGTCCAGGACACCTCGGAGATGGTGCCGTCGTCTCCCAGGCGCACGTCGAGCACGAGGTCGTCACCGCAGCTGGGGTTGATGCCCTCGTGGGAGAGCGTGGGGTCGTCCATCTTGTACTTGTAGTCGGGGCTGCTCACGTGGTCCATGAGCGCGCGGCTGTAGACGTTTGCGTTAGCCATGGAAGACCTCCCAGACGAACCTCAGGCCGGAGACGAGCTGGTCGATGTCTGCGCGGTCGTTGTAGAACGCCACGCTCGCGCGGCAGCAGCTCTCGATGCCCATCCAGGTGAGCAGGGGCTGCGCGCAGTGGTGCCCCGCGCGGATTGCCACGTCCTTCGTGTCGAGCAGGCTCGAGACGTCGTGCGGGTGGATGCCGTCGACGTTGAACGAGACAGCCCCTACGTGCGCGTGCGGGTCTGCCGGACCCACGATCTGGACGAACGGCAGGGCCTGGAGCTGCTCGCACAGGTAAGCAGCAAGCTCGCGCTCGCGGGCCTCGAGCTTGTCCCGGCCGTGCTCGCAGATGTAGTCGATGGCCGCGCCCGTGGCAAAGATGCCGGCGGCGTCCTGCGTGCCGGCCTCGAACTTCTCGGGGATGGGCGCCCAGACGGCGTCCTGCTCGGTCACGGAGTCGATCATCTCGCCGCCCGTGAGGAACGGCGGCAGGCTCTCGAGCAGGGAGCGCCTGCCCCACAGCCCGCCGATGCCCATGGGGCCGCCGAGCTTGTGGGCCGAGAAGGCCAGGGCGTCCACGCCGAGCGCGTTCACGTCCACGTGCACGTGGGGCAGCGACTGGGCGGCGTCTGCGATGACCGTGGCACCCTGGGCGTGCGCGGCGTCCGCGATGGCGCGCACGGGATTCTCGACGCCGAGGACGTTCGAGACGTGCGTGACCGAGACAATCCTGGTCTTGGGGCCGATCTTGCTCGCGATCTCCTCGGGGGTGATGACGCCCTGATCGTTGGGGCGCAGGTAGACGAGGCGGGCGCCTGCCTCGCGGCACACCTGCTGCCAGGGGATGAGGTTGGAGTGGTGCTCCATGATGGAGATGCACACCTCGTCGCCCTCGCGCAGCACGGTGGGTCCGAGCGTCTTGGCGATGAGGTTGAGCGCCTCGCTCGCGTTTCTGGTGAAGATGACCTCGGCCGGGTCGGTGGCGCCCACGAAGCGGGCCACCTTGGCGCGGGCGTCCTCGATGGCCTGCGTGGCGTCAACCGAGAGCTGGTAGAGGCCGCGCAGGGGGTTTGCGTTCATCGTCTCGTAGAAGCCGCGCTGGGCGTCCAGCACCGCGGCCGGGCGCTGCGCCGTGGCGGCGCTGTCGAGAAACGCCAGCTCGGGATGGTTTGCGAGCAGCGGAAAGTCCGCCTTGTAGGGGTTGGTTGCGATGTCTGTGGACATGGTGCGTTACGCCTCCTCGGGCGAGATGCCCTCGTCGCTTGCGTGGCCGCCGAGTGCAAGGGCGTCGGCGATCTCTTCGGCCGTCTCGCCGCCGAGCTCGGCGCGGGCCCAGGAGATGACGGCGGCGGGAGCCGAGCCGGGCAGCGTGTTGGCGGCGTCGTCGACGATGGCGCGGCGGAACAGCGCCTCGACTTCCTTGGCTGTGAGACCGCGGTCGGCGAGGTAGGCGAGCTGTTCGGGGCTCACCGAACCGATGGCGGCGCCGTGGCTGCCCTCGACGTCGTCCTCGTCGCACAGGATGGTGGGCAGCGTCTTGTTCACGACGCCGTCGCCGCACACCAGGACGGTCTCGTTCTCCGAGCCCTTGGCCCCCTTGCAGCCGTGCATGAGGTCGATCGTGGCGCGCAGGGCCTTGTGGGCGTCGTCCGTGAGCACGCCCGTCATGTCGAGGTTCGCGCGCGCCTTGGCGCCGCGCACGGGCACGGAGTAGCCGAGGTCGAGCGTCTCGCCTGCGCCCGCGAGGTAGCGAAGCGTGAGGTCGAGGCGGCTGCGGTCGCCCGCAAGCTCGATGTTTGCGCCGAGCGCGCACGTGGCGGCGCCGATGACGTACTGGCGCACCGTGACCTCGGCGCGCTCGTCGGCGATGATGCCGAGGCTGTCGAGGTACTGCTCGTGCGCCGTCGCAGCGACGAGCAGCGTCACGTGGACGCGGCTGCCCGCCTCGGCGTGGATGCGCAGGGCGTGTCCACTCGTGGTGGGGGCGTCGTCTGCGGCGCGCGGCAGGTCGGCGGCTCGGGCCACGTCCTCGTTGGCCTCGGCGTGCTCGCGCTCGTCTGCCTTCTTTGGCGCGGCGCCCAGGCCGTCTGCCACGACGACGTCGACGTTCGCCTCGGCGCCCGGGCGCACGAACACGCTCGTCTGGGCAACCGAGCCCAGCGCGCAGTCGATGTCAACGGCCACGCGCTCGCCTGTAGTGCCCGCGGGCACCACGATGCAGCGGCGCTGCGTTGCCGCGGCGTCGAGCCACTGCGTGGCCGCCTCACCGGCGCCGCCGGCGATGCGGCGGGCGGCCGCGGGAACCTCGGCGGCGGGGTCAGCGGCGGGAGGAGCGGGAACCTTGAGCTCGCAGTCGTTCGTCTTGAGCCAGTTCCAGGTCTGAGCGGGCGTGCGGTCGACGCCCGTAAGCGTGAGAGCCATCTAGCCGATCGCCCCTTCCATCTCGAGCTTGATGAGGTTGTTCATCTCGACGGCGTACTCAAGCGGCAGCTCCTTGGACACCGGGTCGGCAAATCCATTCACGACCATAGTGCGGGCCTCCTGCTCGGAGCAGCCGCGGCTCATGAGGTACATGATCGTGTCATCCGAGATGCGGCCGATCGTGGCCTCGTGGCCCACGCTCGCGGACGCGTTGCGCACGTCCATGGCCGGAATCGTGTCCGAGCGGCTGATGTCATCGAGCATGAGCGAGCTGCAGCTCACCGAGGCGCGGGCGCGGTCTGCCTTCTTCGTCACGACGACGGAGCTGCGGAACGTCGAGATGCCGCCTCCCTTGGAGAGCGACTTGGTGTCCACGGAGGCGCGCGTGTCGGGCGCGGCGAGCGTCACCTTGCAGCCCGTGTCGAGGTTCTGCGTGGCGCCGGCGAACGTGATGCCGGTGAACTCGCAGCTCGCGCGCGGTCCCACGAGCAGGCTCGAGGGGTAGAGGTAGGAGACGTGGCTGCCGAACGAGCCGGAGACCCACTCGACCTTGCCGTCCTCCTCGACGCGCACGCGCTTCGTGTTGAGGTTGTACATGTTCTTGGACCAGTTCTCGATGGTCGAGTAGCGCAGGCGTGCGCCCTTGCCCACGAACAGCTCCACGGCGCCGGCGTGCAGGTTGGCGACGTTGTACTTGGGTGCCGAGCAGCCCTCGATGAAGTGCAGGTCCGCGCCCGGCTCCACGATGATGAGCGTGTGCTCGAACTGACCGGC
>ERZ808240.4331-NODE-4331-length-12685-cov-3.001504_pt1 | contig 12685 bp, 11 predicted proteins | sample MGYA00521084_ERZ808240 | MGnify/ENA primary metagenome ERZ808240 (study PRJEB31516, sample SAMN03275571) | gut metagenome | biome: mammalia-associated habitat; material: feces | host: Papio cynocephalus | place: Kenya | collected 2012-08-06 ... | reverse complement strand
AAAAAAACGGGCAGGCTTCAAAAAGTCTGTCCGTTTTGTATTATACGTCGCTGTAAAAAAGCTGTTCCCAATAGGTGTATTCGCCGTTGTCCGACTTTGTGGCTTTTGCACACGCCATGTAGCGAACATCAGGATTTAGAATGTTATCCCTGTGCTGTGGCGAGTTCATCCAAGCGTCAAAGGCTTCTTTTACTGTGGTCATGCTGTTCATTCCGTATGCAATATTTTCTGCCGCCGCACGCCACTCAGGGAGTTCTGTCTCCTCTATGGCTGTGATGTAAGAATTGCCGTCAGGTCTGTCATGAGAGTAGGTGTCAAGAAGCTCGTTTGCTCTCACATTCGCCGCAGAGTCGAGAAGTTCTAGTCCCTCAAGCTCTCTCAAGCCATACTGCCGTCTTACTTCGTTCACATACCCCAGCATTTCAGACGTCTCAGCAGAAAGATTTCTGTTTGACATATTAGTGCTTGAATCAGGTTCAGTAGGCTCGGCAGGCTGAGGGGTAGAGGGCTGTTCTTCCTGTACAGGCTCGGTGACAGTTTCAGTTTGTGGCTCTGTTTTCTTTTCTGTTTTCTTTGAAGTCGTTGTGGTAGTAGTAGCCGATGTCGTTGTAGTAGTGGTTGTAGTAGTCACAGCTTTTATATCTGCGCTGTGAGGAGGGCGCATTGTCTTGCCGTTTATGATGACCTTATCACCTGACACGCTTATGTAGTTATTGCCCACCACTATGGACTCCATAAGTTCGTTATCAGTATTTGTTATCTCCATGCCCTTATCCATGGCTTCAAGCTCATACTTTGAGCCATTCACATCTTTTACTGTGGCTTTCTTTACTGTCTTGCCGTCTTTTATTATCTCAAACTTGTCCTCTGCGATACACTTTATTGTCACCTTGTCAGTGACATCAAAACTGCTGAAACTTTCATCAACATATGTCACCTTTGTGTTTGCATAGTAAACTTCATTGGCTGAGATTATTATTCTTGTGCCCTTATAGCTGAACGAATTGACCTCTTTTCCGTCCTTTGTTACAGTGACAGTATTTCCTTCACAGGTCAGAATAAGCTTGTCACCATTATCGTCGGTTATCTTAATAGAGTTCACTATCTCATTTGAGCTGTTTATAAGAGTGTATCCCCCCTGTGCATTTGCAAAAAGGGTGTAACCGCCGTCAAAAGTTATCTTTGTACAAGTCGCTGCCGTTTGTATAGTCGTCACCGAGCCTGTGATAGTCTCGGCAGACTTTTTATTGGTGGTCACAGTTGTGGTAATGCCCGTGCTGACGCTTGAAAGCTTTTTAGGCTTTTCGTCTCCTGTACTTCCACAAGAAGAAAGACAGCAGCCTGCCGCACAGACAACACATATTATTTTAACTAACCTATTGCTTTTCATGATATCTTTGCTCTCCTGTTTTATAAAATGTTCCACATGGAACACTACAAGAAAAGGCAGCCCTAGGACTGCCTTTGTGAGTTTATTTTGTGTTTGAAAGAGTCCATCTGAAAGGCGCTATTCTCTTTGCCCTTGTGTTGTCTATGTTCCAGTTGTTGAATGTGATAGACGGGTCGAAATAACGGTAATCAGTTTTCATCTTTCCCTTGTTGATACTGATTCCCATTCCAGGTGATTTTTGGATAACTGCGCCTATGCGGTGATGTTCCTTTTCATAGTCGATTATCTCTTTTGCGGTTATCATTCTTGAGTCGGCAAGATTGTAAATTCCCTCATATCTTCCTGACGGCACATTGATGATACCATTTATAAAGTCGATAAGATTGAATACACAGCAGAATGAAAAACCGTATTCGCCGTCATTGAATATGTATGCAACATTTTCCTTTGCGTCAAACACTCTGTCTCTCAAATTTTGCGTATACTCAGCGTCATAGATAGGCGCTACTCTTGCGATAACAGGTATAGTCTCAGACTTCTTAAATTCTTTCTGCATTATCTTTTCAGATGTCATCTTAAGATCTGCATAGTTTGAATTTCCCTTTTCAGGGGCAGTTTCCCTTATAGGCTCTCTGCCTTTCTGAACACCATATATAGCCGTTGTGCTGAGCAGGATAAAGCTCCTTACCTCAGCCTTGTTTGCAGCCGCATAGATGAACTTATCACATATCTTGCTCTTTTTCATTTCAGCGTCTGTTACATATGGATCTATATCATTATCTACAGAATTTGCCAGATGTACTACAACGTCGATCTTGTTGCTATCGATTACATTAGTGATAGCGTCCTTATCAGTAATATCACACTGGATAAAAGTATAGTTCGGATCGGTTCCGATAAACTCATTTTTGCGTGTATCTATACCGAATACACGATGCTTTTTGTGCAGTAAGCTGGATGTAAGGTACAAGCCTATCATTCCACTTGCTCCTGTAACTAAAATAGAAGCCAACTCTGCCACTCCTTCCCCAAGTAGAATTGCACATTTATTTACTATAATTATACCACAGTTTTTATTAATTGCAAATACTTTTTGAAAAAATCTGAAAAATTTAGATTTTCTTTATAATTTTGCTTGCTATATTTAGTGAATTGTGATAAAATTATAGGTATAAAAATATATACAAAAGATATATAAAAATATTTTAACATATAGAAATATTAAGGAGCAATTTATTTTGGTTTATTCCGATCTTATATTTATACTGGGAATGTTCCCGATAATGACCATTATTTCGCTTTTCGACAGAAGCGCAGAATATAAAAACCTCATTCTGATAGTTTGTTCTCTGCTGTTTTTCAGCTGGGGCAGACCTTTTGTGTTCTGTCTTATTTTCCTGTCAGTTATCCTTGATTGGATATTTGGTCTTATCATCTCAAAAAATCGTGAGAACAAAGCCCTCTGTAGGATATTTTTGGCGCTGGATATCATAATGAACGTATCTCTCATGCTCATATTCGGTCAGAATATCCTTTATAATAAGGTAAAGAAACTGAGTTTTGACGCCGCCATTCTTCCGCTTGGTATGGGATATTATATGCTCAGAGGAATTTCTTATGTCTATGATGTTTTCAAGGGCAACTGCAAGGTCGAAAAAAATATTTTCTGCCTTTTGACTTACATGGTGTCACTGCATTTCATGCTCGTTGGACCTCTTGTGAGATATGGTGATATCGAGCCGCAGATAAGAAAACGTGAAGTCACAGGTGCAAAGCTCAACGAGGGTCTTACAAAGATAGTTTTCGGCTTTGGCAAGGTAGTGCTTCTTGCAGGAGTTTTTGAGCAGATAAAGCTTGCAGGACTTAACGGCAATGAGATAACTACCCTTGGCTGCTGGCTTGGTATGCTGTCATTTTTGGCACAGTATTATTTTCTTTTCACAGGACTTTCGGATATGGCAAAGGGACTTGGTCTTACAAACGGCTTTGTCTATCCTGACAACTATACCGATATCGAAGCTGACGGACTTTTCACGGGCATGATAAGAAGCTTCAACACAACTGTTGTTGACTTTTTCAGCGAGATTTTCGGCTGCAAAAAGAACATGAACAAGGTCTTTACATTTGTATGCTACATACTTTGCGGTCTGGCGCTTTCCATATGGTATCAGGCAAAGGTGAATTTCATTATCGTTGGACTTTGTGCGGCTGTGCTTTGTATCCTTGAAAAGCTGTTTCTTGAAAGACCCCTTTCAAAGCTTCCTGCTGTTGTAAAGTATATTTATCTTGTGCTGACCGCTCTCGTTATTTTCGGCGGACTTTATTTTGACAGCTTCTATGGCTACAAAAAGTGGCTTTTTGCACTTGCAGGCATAAATATGAAATACACTTTGAGCGTTTCTGTAAAAAGTGCAGTGCTTAAAAATATCACCCTTATAATAATATCGTTCTTTATCGTCTGCCCACCTGCAAAAAGGGCTTTCTGCAATCTTTTCAAAAAGCTTTCACAGAAGTCTCAGGCAGCTTATGGCAGAGTTATGATATCAAAAACCATTATGACAGTGCTTATTTTTGCAGTGAGCGTTATAACACTTGCAGCAGAATATGCGTCATAAAAAGAGGAAAATACTAATGGATAAGAAAACTACACAATTCAATATTGTTCACAGTGATGATGAATATGAAGTGCCGGAAGAGTGCGAGGCTGCGGAGGAAGCGGCTGAAGAACTTGCCGAGACCAATATGGAGGAGCATTACAGCTTTATAAATCTTCTTTCCATAGCTGTCATAATGCTTTTTGCCTGCATATTCTTTATTGCGGTTTCAGGAAGCGATATCGTTGAGGACAATAATCTTTCTCTCACATTCAAGACTTTCTTTTCAGGTGACTACACTCAGGCTTTGGAAGACTCCTATAATAATAGTATACCTTTCCCTGACGCCATGAAAGCTGTCGAGGAGCGTATCTCTCTTATTTATGGTATCGGCAATAGGGTCACTGACCCTATAAAGGAGACCCCTGACAATACTGATTCTAACCACAACAGCTTCGATCAGCCTGCAAATAATGACAGTGACGATCCTGACGAAAATGTTATCACCACCACTGCAAAACCGCAGGACGGCGAAGTGACTACCACAAAGAAAAAAGAGGATAAAAAGAATACGACCACCACCACGGCTATTGACAGACCTGAAGAAACTCAAAGCACAACAACGACTTCAACGGCTTCAACTACCACAAATAATGACAAGCCTTACTATACTGTCACCGAAACTGAACCTATAGTACAGCCTGGTCCTACTACTACCACGACCACAACAAAGGCAACTGAGACCACAACTCAGCCGACAGAAACTTCAGAACCTACTACAGAGCCAACTGAGGGACCGTCAGATGAATAGCAGATTTGATAACCCTTTTCCCTATTCTGACGACAACAAGAGATATCACACCTACAATTATTATCTAAGGCACAAGTTCGGCACTAAGGTTTTCAAGATACCCCTTAATATCGACCTTGGCTGTCCAAACAGAGACGGCACAAAGGGCGTGGGAGGGTGTGTGTTCTGCTCGGCGAAAATGAGCGGAGATTTTGCAGGCGATCCTCATGAAGATATCCTTACTCAGTACAGAGAGATAAGGGAGAAAATGAGCAAAAAGTGGAGCGAGGGTCTGTGCATACCGTATTTTCAGGCAGGCTCGAACACCTATGCTGACGTTGAAACGCTGAGAAAAATGTTTTATACAGCCCTGTCATTTGAAAATACGGCAGGGCTTTCTATCGCAACAAGGGCAGATTGCATTGACGAAGAAAAAGCCGACCTGCTTGGAGAGCTTGCGGAAAAGACCTTTCTTACTGTAGAGCTTGGCTTGCAGACTATCCATGACGAAACGGCTTTGAAAATGAACCGCTGTCATACTTTTGCGGATTTTCTAAAAGGCTATGAAATGCTGAGAAAACGCAATGTGAATGTGTGCGTGCATATCATCGACGGGCTTCCGAATGAAGATAGGGATATGATGCTCGAAACGGCTAAAACTCTCGGTCAGCTTGATATACAAAGTATAAAGATACATCTTCTGCACGTTTTAAAAGGCACTGTGCTTGCGCAGATGTACGAACGTGGAGAATTCAGGGCGCTTGATATGGACGAGTATGTTAATATCGTTTGCGACCAGCTGGAGCTTCTCCCTGCGGAGATAGTCATACAGCGTGTGACAGGGGACGGCGCAAAGGACGATCTTGTTGCGCCGCTTTGGAGTTTGAAAAAGTTCTGCGTTATGAACGAGATCGACAAAGAAATGGGAAGAAGAAATTCATGGCAGGGAAAAGCTCTGTCAGATTAAAAAGAGGTAAAAATGAAAGATATATGTGCAGTTTCAACGCCGCTTGCTGAGGGCGGAATATCTGTGATAAGAATAAGCGGCGACAATGCTATCTGCATAGCGGCGAAAGTTTTTAAACCGCTGTCATGCAAAAATGTTGAAAACATGGCAGGCTATTCATGCGCATACGGAAAAATAGTTGACAAAAACGGCAGAGAAGTCGATGACGGAGTTTTGACAGTTTTCCGTGCGCCTAAGTCATACACAGGAGAAAACGTCTGCGAAATATCATGCCACGGCGGAATATATGTTACAAAAAAAGTTCTCAGACTTTGCATTGAGCAGGGTGCGGAGCTTGCACAGAGGGGCGAGTTCACAAAGAGGGCTTTTCTCAACGGAAAGCTTTCTCTTACTCAGGCTGAGGGCGTAATGGAAACTATCTCCGCTCAGGGTGAATATGCACTCAATTCTGCAAACCTCACAAAAGAGGGCAGGCTTTTTAGGCTTATTTCTGATATGTCCAAAAAGTTTGTCACAATTCTTGGTGAGCTTGCGGCGTGGGTGGATTATCCAGAAGAAGACTTGCCTGAGATATCTGAGGATAATCTCAGAGAGAGCCTTAAAAACGCTTTGGCAGAACTTGACAGGATAATAGCAGATTATGACAGCGGTATGATTCTAAAAAACGGCGTTGACACTGTTATTGCAGGCAAGCCTAACGTTGGAAAGTCAACCCTCATGAATATGCTTTTGGGCTTTGACCGCTCTATAGTCACAAATGTTGCAGGCACGACACGAGATGTTATTGAAGAAAGCGCAAAGCTTGGTGAGCTTATTCTGAAGCTTTCCGACACTGCGGGAATACATGAAACTGATGATGAAGTTGAAAAAATAGGCGTTGAGATTGCAAAGAAAAAGCTTGAAAACGCTATGCTTGTAATAGAAGTTTTCGATATTTCAAGAAAGCTTGATGAGGAGGACTTGGAGCTTCTTGAATATGTGAAAAAGCTTGGAAAGAAAGTTATCATAGTTCTCAACAAGTCTGACCTTGAAAATGTTGTTGAAAAGTCTCAGCTTGAAAAATATTCAGACCATGTGATAGAGATATCCGCAAAGCTTGACGAGGGCAGAGAAGAACTTCAAAAAGCCGCAGAGGAGCTTTTGGGCATTGGCGGATATGACGCCGACAGCACTATTTTTGCAAACGAGCGTCAAAAAGCCTGTGCAGAGAAGGCGAGAAAATATCTTGCCATGGCGCTTGAAAGCCTTGATATGGGCGAGACTTTAGACGCTGTTACTGTGATGATAGACAACGGCGCAAATGCGCTTTTAGAGCTGACAGGCGAAAAGGCTACAGAAGCGGTGGTAGACGAGGTATTTTCAAAATTCTGCGTAGGAAAGTAATTTATTCGGTCTAATTTTCAGACAGGTGGTTTTATTATGCAAAAGGAATATTTTGATATTATTGTAATAGGTGCAGGTCACGCAGGCTGTGAAGCAGCTTTGGCGGCGGCACGCCTTGGACTAAAGACGGCACTTTTTACCATTACCCTTGACGGCGTTGCCAATATGCCATGCAACCCCTCTATAGGCGGAACTGCAAAGGGACATCTTGTTCGTGAGATAGACGCTTTGGGCGGCGAAATGGGCAAGGCGGCGGATAAAACTTTTCTGCAAAGCAGGATACTCAATCGTGGAAAAGGTCCTGCCGTTCATAGTTTGAGAGCGCAGATAGACCGTGTTGAATATCACAAGCTTATGAAAAAGACTATTGAAGACACAGAGGGACTTTATCTGAAACAGGCTGAGATAACTGATATTCTCTTTGAGGAGGATGGCAAAACTGTCCGTGGTGTGCGCACAAAGCTTGGCACTGAGTATGACTGCAAGGCTGTTGTTATCTCAACAGGAACTTACCTTGGCGGCACTGTTCATGTGGGCGCAGTATCATATTCAAGCGGTCCTGACGCAACTTTGCCTGCACTTAGTCTGACAGAATGTCTTAAAAAGGCAGGCATGACCATAAGACGTTTCAAAACAGGCACTCCTGCCCGTGTACACAAGCGTTCAATAGATTTTGACAAGCTCGAAGTGCAGTGCGGCGATGATGATATAACGCCATTTTCTTTTGATAATCATGAAAAGCTTGAAAATAAAGTCAAGTGCTATGTGGCTTATACAAATGAGGAAACACACAAGGTAATAAGAGATAACATACATCTTTCCCCTATCTATTCAGGTAGAATCCATGCTATTGGTCCTAGATACTGTCCGTCTATCGAGGACAAAATAATGAGATTTTCGGATAAGCCAAGGCATCAGCTTTTTATCGAGCCAATGGGTCTTGACACTGATGAATATTATCTGCAAGGTATGTCATCATCATTGCCTGAGTTCGTTCAGCTTCAATTTTTGCATACAATTAAGGGACTTGAACACGTTGAGATAATGCGAAACGCTTATGCAATAGAATATGATTGCTGTGACCCTACAGAGCTTTCTGCTACACTGGAATTCAAGGCTTTTGACGGTCTTTACGGCGCAGGTCAGTTCAACGGCACTTCGGGATATGAGGAAGCTGCCGCACAGGGTCTTATCGCAGGAATAAATGCTGCACTGAAAATCCTCGGCAGAAAACAGCTTATCCTCGACAGAGCGTCCTCATACATAGGCACTCTTATTGACGACCTTGTTACAAAAGGCTGTTCAGACCCTTACAGAATGTTAACATCAAGAAGCGAATACAGACTTTTGCTGAGACAAGATAATGCCGACATAAGGCTCACGCCGATAGGTCATGAGATCGGGCTTATCTCAGACGAAAGATATCAGCATTTGCTTGACAAAAATGCACAGATTGCCGCTGAGATAAAGCGTGTTTCAAAGATCAATATTGCGCCAAACCCTGAGATAAATGCCTATCTTGAATCTGTAGGCACTGACCCTCTCAATAACGGCATAAAGCTTGCTCAGCTTATCCGCAGACCACAGGTGTCATATGACGGGCTTGCGCCTTTCGATAAGGAAAGACCTGCACTTTCAGCAGAGGTAAAAGAGCAGGTAGAGTTGCAGATAAAATATGACGGCTATATAAAGATACAGCTTGAACAGGTGGAGGCTATGCGAAAGCTTGAGAAAAAAGCCTTGCCTGCGGATATCGACTATAACGATATCAAAGGTTTAAGACTTGAAGCGGCTGAAAAACTCAATAAGATAAAGCCTGTGTCGGTGGGTCAGGCAAGCCGTATAAGCGGCGTAAACCCTGCGGACGTTGGCGTGCTTTTGGTTTGGCTCTCAGCGCAGAATAACCATAGGGAGGGATAGTATGGCAAACCTTATTTCTAAGGACGATTTTGTAAAGCTCTTTGATAAGTATGATATAACAATATCTGACAGTGATTATTTACGCTTTGAAACTTATGCAGACTTGCTTTGTGAATGGAACGAGAAAATAAATCTTACCGCTATCACCGACCCTGAGGGCATTGCAATAAAGCATTTTTTTGACAGCGTTTATCCTTTTACACTTTTTGAGGTAAAAGAAAATGCAATGGTCATAGACGTCGGCACAGGGGCAGGATTTCCTTCTTGTCCGCTGAAAATCGTCCGTGACGATATAAAGCTTACGCTTTTGGATAGCCTTAATAAAAGGATAAATTTTCTTGCACAGCTTTCTGATAAACTCGACCTTGGCGCAACTTGTATACATGGCAGAGCAGAGGAGCTTGGCAGAAGCATGGAGTGCCGTGAACAGTATGATATCGCCACAGCAAGAGCAGTGGCAAACCTTGGCGACCTTTGTGAGTATTGCCTGCCTTTTGTTAAAGTCGGAGGATATTTTGCAGCATTGAAAGGCTCAGGAGGAAATGACGAGCTGAAAGAAGCGAAAAATGCCATTAAAATACTTGGTGGAAAAGTGGAGAAAACTTTTGATTATGAGCTTCCTACAGGTGACGGAAGAACACTTATACTTGTGAGAAAAGTATCTGAAACGCCTGAAAAATATCCAAGAAATAAAGGGCAAATGAAAAAGAAGAAATTATAATGTTTTAATAAAAATTTAAATTACTTATCATGGCAATTATATTTGTTTATATAGAATTATTTATTGTGAATAATGAATGGAAAGGATAAAAAATTATGACAGTATTAAAAAATGGTAGTACTTATCGGTTAAATTATAAAAATTTAGCTGATGGAATGGATTTGATTTCTGACATAAAAGAGAAATCTATAGCAACAGCATTTTTCGATCCTCAATATCGTGGAGTTTTAGATAAACTCAAGTATGGTAATGAAGGTCAAGCAAGAGGAAAAGCTAGATGTGAGCTTCAACAAATGGATGAAACAACAATTATTAAATTTATCAACGAAATTGATAGAGTTCTTAGAGAAAGTGGACATTTATTTCTTTGGGTTGATAAATTTCATCTTTGTCAAGGTGTACTTGATTGGTTTACTGATACAAATCTAAATCTCGTAGATATGATTGTATGGGATAAAGGTAAAATTGGTATGGGTTATCGTACAAGAAGAAAATCTGAATACCTCATTGTATTCCAAAAATCTCCTGTAAGGGCAAAAGCTTGTTGGACAGATCACGCTATTCCCGATGTATGGGAAGAAAAAACGCCTAAAATTCATCCACATAGTAAACCTATTGAATTACAACGTAGATTGATTGCTGCAACAACTAAAGATGGTGATGTAATACTTGACCCTGCAGCTGGTGGTTATTCTGTATTTGAAGCTTGTAAACTTCTTAATAGAGATTTTATTGGAGGTGACATTCAATATGGCGAAAATTAGAAATTCAAACCCAAAACGAAGTGGTGGCGGATATGAACGTTTAGTTGGAAATTCTGATATGGCTAACATTTTTACAAAAGCCCAATCGACTGTAATTTCCAATGGTACAGAGTTAGAAAAAATTATTAGCAATAAATCTCAAACTATAAATAATTTAGATAAATTTATTGATGATTGTGATAATGGAAACGTTGCTGACGGTACATATCTTTGCACTAAAAAAACAGTAAAAGCTTCTAAATACAAGTTAGATAAACACGAACCCGATTTTATTGCTTTCACTGTAAACAGAACAAAAAATCTTTGTTACGTTGTAGAACTTAAAGATGGAGATTCTTTTGATACAAAAAAATCTGCTGCAGAAAAAGAAATGCTTCAATTATTTGTTAATCATTTAGCTCCTAAAATTCCTTTTAGAACCAAATTTTTTATATGCTGTTTCAATCAACCTGATAATGATAAAATCGTCCAAGGATTTAAAAATGTTTTTAACAGAGATGAAGTAATGACAGGTAAAGAATTTTGTAATATTCTTGGAATTGATTATGATAATATTGTTGAAAAACGAAAAGATGATACCAGTGATAACTTTAAGTATGTTGTTGAAAAAATGTTTGAAATTAAGGAAGTTCGTTCACAATTTTCAAAAATGTATCGTAGACATATTGTAGAAAACGATTTTTATAATACAGATGATAATGAAGAAAGTGACCATTAATTATCTTAGTATATAAAATAGAAAACACGCTGAAATAAAATTCAGCGTGTTTTTATATTATCATGTTTTTAATTTAGAACTCGATCTTTGAGTAAAGTCCGGAATCTTTCATAGTGTCCTCAGGCTTTGGCTTTTTGTAGTCCTTTTCAAAGCTTGTGGTGATGTCAAAACCCTTTGAGCGGCGGTTGTTGTTTCTTCTTCTGCCACCGTTCTTCTTGTAGCCGCCTCTGTTGTCATACTTTCTAGGTGTGGTGGAGCTGATTATTACCTTTCTCCATGGCTCTTCACCCTTTGACTGAGATGTTACACCCTCGATCTCTGATACAGCAGCGTGAATGATCCTTCTCTCATATGGGTTCATTGGCTCAAGTGCCGATGAACGACCGCTTCTCTTTACGTTGTTTGCTATCTTTCTTGCAAGCTCCTCAAGCTGGGTCTTTCTTCTTGCCCTGAAACCATTGCAATCTGTGGATATCCTGAAATATTCTCTGTCTATCCTGTTGCATACAAGTGATGCAAGATACTGGAGTGAATCCAGAATATCACCCTTTTTGCCGATAAGCTTCTCGAACTCTTCGCTCTTTATTTCAAAAAGTGCGCCATTTTCAAGCTTTGTTACCTCGATCTCTGTGTCTTCTATGCCCATTGCCTTTATAACATTGAGTATATATTCCTTTGCACAGTCAGCCTTTTTCTGCAAAGTGTCGCTCCACTCTGCCTCTGCCTTGACTTCTTCCTGTACCTCTGCCTTTTCTTCCACAGCTTCCACCTTTTCAGGCTCTGCTTCTGCCTTTGTTTCAGGCTCGTATTCAGCCTCTACCTTTGCCTCGCCTTTGATCTTTCCGAAAAAGCCTTTTTTAGGCTCTTCAAGAACTGTGAATGTGATCTTTTCTACTTCTGTTCCAAATTCAGCTGCCGCCTTGCTCTTTGCTTCGTCTACTGTTGCGGCTGTAAAGATCTGTTTCATTTTTCTGCTCCTCTCGCTAAAAAAGTTTAGTCAACAACAGGTCAATCCTGTGAATCGTCATATTCATCGCCGTATTTCTCAGCCATTCTCTTTCTGGCTTCATTAAGGCGTCTTCTCTGCTCGTCTTTAAGCTCTGTCTTAGTTTTCTTCTTAGGCTCTTCATAATCCTCATCGTCAGAAAGTGACTTTCTTATCTCTGCAGGATCCTTTCCAGCCTGTATCATCTGAGCCTCAGCCATTTTCTCCATAAGAGTTGGCTTTCCTTTCTTCTTCTGCTTTGCAATATCTTTCTGAACAAGCTCTGCAACGTGTTCAGGTGTATATACCTTGTTGAGTACGATAGTCTGTCCAAGTGCAAACAGTGAAGAATAGCACCAGTAAAGACCAAGACCTGCCGGATAGCTGAAACCGATCCACAGTGAGAAGATAGGCATACCATAAAGCATTACCTTCATTCCAAGTCCGCCCATA
>ERZ808240.4330-NODE-4330-length-12686-cov-3.095400_pt1 | contig 12686 bp, 11 predicted proteins | sample MGYA00521084_ERZ808240 | MGnify/ENA primary metagenome ERZ808240 (study PRJEB31516, sample SAMN03275571) | gut metagenome | biome: mammalia-associated habitat; material: feces | host: Papio cynocephalus | place: Kenya | collected 2012-08-06 ... | reverse complement strand
AACGACATTATATCCATATATGAAAATCAAACCAATAATACAAATCACAGTATAATCCATCGTATACGCATATGCCTCTAAAGGCGTATTTACAACATGTAATAGCGCATCACGAAACACATAACACCCAACAGAAATCACTAACGCGATAGACAATAACATCGTAAATAAAGTCCCAATCGTCTTTTTTACTGCCTCAAAATCTTTTCTCCCAACTTCTCTAGCAATGATAACTTGTCCAGCACTAGAAAACCCCATCGCTACGAAAGTTAACAAATTTAAAATATTTCCTCCAGTACTCACCGCAGACATACCAATACCACCAATCACTTGTCCAACGACAATCATATCCACGATGTTATAAATTGCTTGCAACGCATTCGACACAAATAATGGCGCCGCAAATACAAACAACAGTTTTGGTACAGAACCTACCGTTAAGTCTGTAACCATTGACTTCTTTTTCATTTTCCCCTCCAAAAAAAGTCAGACGCTAGTCTAACTTTCTTATATGATAACATGAATATTATTTACACAAGCGAAATCAATCACCTTATGACGCATAATGTACTAGAAAACCACATCACCCACCCCGGAAAACCCCTTTTTTCCTGTCTCTGTTTTTTTAAAAATAAAAAAACCCCCGCCGCCACTAGCACGATAATTATTCATAGCAATCGTAAACACATCACTTTCTTGTATCTCTTTACCATTTCTTGTCAACGAAATAATTCTTTGCCCTACTGGATTAGATACTTTGATTGTATATTCTATGCCATCTAGCATATCGTAATTGTAGTGCTGTGGCTTAGGTTTTTCATACTTCTCAGAAACACCTATCGTACCATCTGCTTTAACACAAAAGAATTCAGCATCTTTTTCTAAATACGCTTTTAAAATTCCTCCGCTGATTTTTTTAACAACAAGTGTATTTGGATACACATACGTACTCACCAAATTACGCATTGTAATTTCGTGTTGAAATCCTGTAGCATGTAAAAACAATGGGTTGCAAGCAATATCTGCTCCAGTAGCTTCCATCTCCACTAAATTTAAAAAAGTAAGCAATTGCGCCTTATGCAGCCTTGCATTTGCTTCATCTTGTATTGATAAATCAACATTTGTCGTACCAAGTGTTTGATCCAACCATGTTTGACACGCATTTTCTTCACGCTGGACACAAGCAAGCACAGAAGCATCAGCCTCTTTTTCACACGCAATAATACGTGCCTCAATACGATTTTCTTCTGGATAGATATCTACACACCCAACTTCACAACCTTTATCACAAGTTTGTGTATACACTGTATCAAACAATTTCCCATGCAGCGAACGATGCTGATGTCCACTTAGTAATACATCAATACCTTTGACTTGTTTCAATAAAGCATAGGCAACATTTTCACCAGTCAAATCCTCTGTAGGCACACCTGTTTCTAAATCTCTTTCAAACCCTCCATGATACATACAAATAACATAATCAACACATTCTTTTTTATGTATTTCAGCAACGACCTTTTCAGCTGTTTGTATGACATCTTCAAATACAGAATTTGCTATATGCGCTTGCGTCTCCCAATGTGGAATGTAATCTGTTACAAGCCCAAATAAGGCAATACGTGTTCCATCAAATTCACGCACTACATACGAATTTGAATGCGCATTATATTTCCAATTCACACTAATGCAAGTAGCATCCAAAGCATCTAAATGCTGCAATAATGCTTTTTCACCATAATTAAAATCATGATTTCCAACATTCACATAATCATATCCAATAAGATTCATAGCTTTGCTCATAGGAGCTATTTCATCTGCGTGAGAATGAAAATGGTAGAAAGACAATGGAGAACCTTCTAGAACATCTCCATTATCTAAAAGCAATGTATTTTCATCTTTCAAAGAATCCATAACAGCTTTTACTTTCGCAAAGCCAATATTTTGTTTTTTCCCATCAGCATAACTATATGGATAAACATATCCATGTACATCCGATGTTACAAGTAAGCGAATTCTTTTCATTCCTACCTCCACACCGCAAGCTCTTTGCTCGCAATTTCATCTTGCTTTTCTAGAAAAACACCATGTTCATTCACATTGTAAATACAATACCCCTGTGATTGCGAAAAAATGATTCTCCCATCTGGTTCGTTCACTGCACGAAAACTAACAGATGGTGCAGTAAAGTACGGAATATTTTCTATCTTACCAGATTTTGCCCAATGGGTATGTCCATTCAGTATTGCTAAAGGAGGTGCTTGCATCAATACATCTTGTAATTGCGTACGTTTATCTAAGCCTGGAATACCCGTTAGATCTTCAAATTGATGATGCATTAAAACAATGCAATTTTTATATGTTTTTAATTGCTTCGATAACCACGAAAGACGCATTTCATCAACAAATCCATTCGCATACCCATGCTTTGCATTATCAAAACAAATCCATGTCATTTGATTTTCAAAAACACAAAGATATGGTCCATCTTTCTCTTCTTTACACCAGCCACGATAAAAATTTTCATGCATATCATGGTTTCCTAAACAAACATACACTGGAATGCCAAGTGTATCAAAATATGATTTCAAAACCGCATAATCTTCCACACTGCCATCATCACACAAATCCCCTGTCACGACAACCAAATCAATACGATTCTCTTCCATAACACAAGAAACAACACTTTGCAGTCTTTTAAAAGAAGAATCCATAGAAGACAACATCTCTTCATATGGATTCTTTGTGGAGTATGATTTTCTATAATGAATATCTGATAAATGTAAAACTCTCATACTATTTCAATTTCTTTCGAATAACGCCTGTAAAAATATCAAGCAAATACACTGTCACAATGACACTCAATAGAATAATACTAACTTTATCCCAATTTCTTGCCTGTATTGCAAAAATCAATGGTGCACCAATTCCACCAGCACCAACTAATCCAAGCGTAGACGCACTTCTAACCCCAATTTCAAAATGATTTAAAATCAAAGAAGAATAGATAGGCATCAATTGTGGAATTCTAGCATAGAACATTGTCTGAACAGAATTCGCACCAACAGAACGACACGCTTCTACCGCATCTTCATTCATTTTTTCCATTTCTTCCGCAAACAATTTACCTAACATGCCAATTTGGTGGATGCCAATTGCCATAACACCCGCAAAAGGACCAGGACCAACAACTTTTACAAAAATGATTGCATAGATCAATTCAGGAAATGAACGCAAAACATCTAGTATAAATTTCCCAATACGAGGAACAATTGAATGCTTTCCCCAAAGATTTCTTGCTGACAATAATGTAAAAGGTATCGCAAGTATCGTACCTATCACAGTACCGGCAAACGCAATCGCTATTGTCAACAAAATCAATGACAACACATCTTCCCCACTTCCATCATAGAAGTATGAAAAATCCGGTTTCATCAATTGCTTCAACGTATCCAGAAACGTTCCCCAAGAAAATGTATCCAATGCACTGTAATCTAAGTCATATGCACAAATCACAACAATAAAAGCCAATACAAGAAATGTACACAATCCACTATGTTTCTTGAATAATGTCATGCAATTTTCCTCCGGATGAACTCAGATAAGCCATCTACGATCATAACGATTACAAAAATCATCAAGATAACAAGTGAAACACGATCATACTTAAATAAGCCCAATGACGTATTTAAAATTACACCAATACCGCCAGCACCAACATATCCCAATACAGTTGAAGAACGCACATTGATTTCTAAAGCATAAAATGCATAACTAACAATACTCGGAATCATTTGAGGCCAAACTGCCCATACCGCTGTTTTCAATTTATTTGCGCCAACAGATTCACACGCCTCCAAAGCAGAAGTATCAATCGTTTCAATCGATTCATAAAACAACTGTGCAGTTAAACCAAATGTAAAAATCGTCAAAGTCAAAACACCTGTTGCTTCACCAATACCAACCATAGAAACTAAAATTGCCGCTAAAAGCATATTCGGAACTGTACGAATCACATTCAAGAAAAAACGCACAATACCAGTTAATATTGGATTCTTTGTTACGATCGTTGTCGCAAGAAATGAAAACGGTATTGCTAATAAAACACCAAGAATCGTTCCCAATATAGACATCTTTAAAGTCTTGATCAATGGCTCAATCAAAGATGGCATATAGGAAAAATCTGGATGAATCAATTTTGACAAGAAAATACGCACTTGTTCAGAATTGGAAAACACTTTTCCAAAATCCGCACCTGTCGCATTTGCTGAAGTTGCAAAGCACAATATGATCAAAATCAAAACAAGTACATGTTTATACCAATGCAAATGCACTGTGTCTTTGATTTTCATGCTTTTGCCTCTTGCGGCATATAATTGCCTTTATATATTTCTTTTAACTTCTCATCTGTCAATTCTGCTGGTGTACCATCAAACACGAGCTTTCCATCTTGTAAACCAATGATTCTTGTTGCATAGTGTTTTGCCAACTCTACAGAATGGATATTTACAATAACTGTTCTACCCATTGTTTCATTGATCATCTTTAGATCACCTAACACTTTATTACTTGTAACGGGATCCAAAGAAGCAACTGGTTCATCTGCTAGCACGATCGAAGCATCTTGGAACAATGTTCTTGCGATACAAACACGCTGTTGTTGACCACCAGACAACTCATCACAACGACTTTGTAATTTATCTGCTAAGCCAACTTTTTCCAACACCTCATTCACTCTTTCATAATCTTCTTTTGAAAATAAGCCAAATACACTCTTCAATGTACTATATGTACCCAATTTCCCTGAAAGAATATTTTTTTGTACAGTACTTCTTTTTACAAGATTAAACTGTTGAGAAATCAAACCAATATGTGTACGAATCTCTCTAAGCTCTTTTTTATTTGCCTTTGTAATCGACTTACCATCGATAAGAATTTCGCCCTCTGTAATATCATTCAACCGATTGATTGAACGAAGCAATGTACTCTTACCAGCACCCGATAAACCAATAATGCAAAGATAATCTCCATCATCAATCGTTAGATTGATATGATCCATCGCATGTGTGCCATTTTTATAAACTTTTGAAGCATCCTTGATTTCAATCATGTTTACTCCGCAGCTTTTTCGATATAAGACTCGATTGTGTCATATGCTGCTTCATCAGCATCTGTATACGCTGTATGATTCCACATCGCCATTGCTTCCTTACCTTCTTCATCATTTGGCATATCCAAGAAAGCTTCCTTTACTTTCTGCTGTAATGCATCAGACATACTAGGAAGAACCGCAATTGCATCATTAGGAATATCACCCTTAGTCAAATACAACACTTTTAAATCTTTGAACAAATCATTATCAGCGAATTTATCTTTGAATACATAACGCGCACCTTCAAATACGAAAGCTGCATCTGCCTGACCATTCAATACAGCTGTAAATTCACTAGGAATATCATTCACTGTAATCAAAGTGCAATCCTTTGTAGGATCAATACCAAGATCCTTCATTTCAGCAACTGGATAAATATAACCAGAAGCAGAGTTAGCACTCAATGTAGCAATTGTCTTTCCCTTCAAATCCGCAAGATCTTTCAAATCACTATCTGCCTTTACAACGACTTCACCTTTGAAGGAAGAAACTGCTGAATCTGGAACTGGCTGTTCATTTTCATCATAATCGCCTAATGAAGATGAAAGAATTGCTTTAGCCGCACCCTGAGAACGAGCTTGTACATATGCTGCTGGTGGCATAATACCAATATCCACCTGTCCAGAAGCCATAGCTTCAACAATTGTAGAATAATCAGTTGCTAATGTAACTGTAACATCACAATCTAACTTCTTACTTAAATATTCTTCAAATGGTTTAACTTTTGCTTCCATAGAACCATCATTATTAGTAGGAACAAATTGCACTGTCAATGATTCTGCCTTTGTACTCGTAGTAGTAGAAGATGTTGTAGACTTAACGCTGCAGCCTGTCATTGCAAGCATACCTGCTACAAGAATTGTCTTTAGAACACTGTGTTTTTTCATGTTTTCCTCTTTTCATGCTTAACGCAAAAAGATTATATCATTGTATGATATAATCTTTCATAAAAAATCAAAAATTAAGCAATTGTTTACATATATTTTATATAATACCAAAATATCTTGTAAACGTCTTTTGTATACCATCATTTCCAACTGACTCTGTAACATCTGAAGCAACGCATTTCAATGACTCTACTGCATTTCCCATAGCTATGCCATGTCCTACAAGCTGAAGCATCTCCACATCATTCACGCCATCCCCAAACGCATAGCTATCCTCTTTGGCAATATGTAATTTTTTATACATATATTCACATGCACTTCCCTTAGAAAAACCCTTGCAATATACATCCATACGAATCAATCCTTTATCATAAGGAATCATTGTAAATGCGTCTTCTAATATTGCATAACAATTCCATAACATTTCAGCACTATCAAATAACACGCAACAACTAATTGCATGAACATCCTGGTTTGTAAAAGACTCTACTAAGTCTTTCGGTTTCTGTGCACTCCCCACAAACATTTCTCTATGCTTGACGATATACGGATCTTCTGCACAATCACACCACTGCCCACTATGACCCGCAAAAATTGCTTTTCCACCAAATTTTTTAAAAGTTTCTTGTAATCTTTTGATTTGATTTGCATCAAATAGTTCATCCGCAATCGTTTCATTATGATAGGTAATGTAATGCCCATCATTACAAATATACCCATCAAAACCAATATCTTGTATTGTTTGAGGAACAGTTCCTCTTGCGGTGGCAACCATGATCAAATTTCCTGCGCTTTGAAATGCATGTAAAGCATGAATTGTTTCTTGTGTTGGATGTAACAAGCCATTTGGAACATCAATAAGTGTTCCATCGATGTCAAAGAATGCGATTTTTTGAGACATACTTTTTTAAACTCCTATATTTCATTTTTTTGATAAAAAACACTCTGATCTTTTTTGGAAAAATACGTACTATACGATTCATAAATCCAGGAATGATTAAACAATTTTCTTTCATATGCTTGACCGTATACAAAACAACATCTTCAGCACTTTTCGCAAAATGCGGACTTTTTCCCCCACTTTTTGCATAAAATTCCGTTCTCACAGGTCCTGGAGCAAGACAATACACATGAATACCATATTCCTTTGCTTCTTCGTAAATTGCCTCTGTATAAGAAAGAACAAATGCTTTAGAAGCATAATAACCAGCTATATAAGGCCCAGGCTGAAATGCACCGGTAGATGCTACATTGAGAATTGTACCATGCTGATTTTCTTTCATTTCTTTAAAAAACAACTTTGTCAAAGACATAAGAGAAATATCATTTAACACGACCATATTCTCTTCTTGTTGCATATCGATTTTCCAAGCTTGTTCTGTATACCCAATACCTGCATTATTAATCAATATATCAATATTTCTATCTTTTACTATATCATACAACTTTTGTGCAGAACCAATCACTGACAAATCACAAACAAGAATCTCTACCTGTACAGGATATGCATTCTCTATCTCATTTTTCACATCGATCAACTTTGACGCGCTTCTAGCAACAAGAATCAAATCATACCCAATAGATGCATAAAATAAACCAAATGCTTTACCAATGCCTTCTGTACCACCTGTAATTAACACTCTACTCATACTCTTCTCCAAAAAAAGAGTGTGCAACACACACTCCTATTCCGTTCCTAAAATATCCGCAACACGCTTTCCAGACACAAAAGCCCACGCATTTTCACTGCCTTCATTGTCATCTATACGCGCATCAGCACAATTCCCAATTGCATATACATTGTCTACACGATTGCCCTGTTGATCAATCACATTCAAATTACGATCAACAACAATACCACCAGCACGTTCATATGTACCGCTGCACAATTTTACAATTGTAATATCTGCATCCTCATCAAAACCAACTTTTATTTTTCTGCCTAAAATATCCGTTGCAATTTCATTATACGAAGTCAATGTTTCCAACAAATTTGCATAATCTACCCCTGCCTGTTGGCAAGTCTTTTCTAATGTCTCAAAATGATAAACACTCTTTAATGAATCTATAGAAAGTGCATCTCGTGTTTCTTCGTCTACACTTTCTAATAAGCTTGCTTTCCATTTTTTATATGCACTAGCATCCATGACTAGATACGCACCATCTCCTAATGCCTCATTTAAAGCAAGCCTACCACTTTGCGAAAGTACAATACGTTCACCACTTTGCTTCACTAAGACCATCGGAGAATTCATTGCTTTCTGCATAGCATAATACGCATCTACGATTTGTCCATTTTCCAAATCCACACAAGCTTTCGCCTCTGCATTTTGATAATCATTCACTTGATATCCAGATTCTTCCGCAATGGTAAACAAATCATCACTATTATATGTATACAAAGAAGAAGCACTACCACTAGCAAGTATCACATCACTTGCATGTATATGATAAATTTTTCCATCTTTATCTATAGCATCCACACCAGTAACACTATCTCCTTCTTTTGTAATGCCTGTTACACAAGTATCTAAAAGTACTTCTGCACCAGACACTTCCGCTTCTCGAGAAAGTAATTCTCCTATATTGGTATTCTCTTGTGCATAATTTCTAACACTACCATCTTCTTCAAAAAGAACGCCTAGATCCTTCTTTTGCCAATCTACCGTATCTGCCAAATATGTATCCATCATATTAGAAAACACTGTATCATCTGCATAAAATGCACTATTCTTCACTTCTTCATCTGCATATAATTGCGAATAACTTCCACCATAATATAAAGCACCACCTAGTACACTATTTTTTTCTACAAGCATACAACGTTTTCCAAGCTGGCGTAACCGCAATGCTGCTGTCATGCCACTCAAACCACCGCCAACGATAACAACATCCGTCTCTTTTTCAACTTCTTTTGTTGTATGTTTTCCTGTAGCGTCTTCCTTCCACTCATTGACATCTCCATGTGCCTGTTGAATTGCAGAAGAAACTGCATCTTGAATAGCTACAGAAGTAACAGTTGCACCTGTGATGGTATCTGTATTGATAGATTGTGCACCAATAATGTATTTCGGAATATTTTCCAAAGCACTTGCTGCCCAAGTTTTTGTTTCATTTTCTTCTTGTATGTCGATTTTCGTAATAACACCATTTGAAAAAGTCACATCCGCTACAACATTGCCACCATACCCTTTTCCACTACCAGAAAAAGTACCATCCTTTACATTCTTTTCATTGCTCGAACATGCACATGTTCCCATTGCCAATGCACATACTAATATTTCACTTATGAATCGTTTCATATAAAAGAAGTATACCATTAAAATACTATATTTCTCGAACTCAATTTACTGTATAATTGCTGAATATGGAGGCAAGATATGATTTATCCATCCTTTTTAAAGAAAAACGATACTATTGGCATTTGCGCACCAAGTGCAGGTGTTGGCAAAAAACTAGAAAGTTTTGAACAAAGCCTTTCCAAACTCAAGCAAGAAGGCTACAACATTTTGGAAACAAAAAACGTACGCATTTTCAATGAGCGTGGCGGAACAGCACAAGAAAGAGGTGCTGAACTCAATAGCTTATTTGAAAATGACTCTGTCAATTTCGTTATGGCTGCTGCTGGCGGAGATTTTTTAGATGAAATGCTTCCCTACATTTCTTTCCAAACACTCCAGCAACACCCAAAATGGCTTATGGGTGCATCCGATCCAACAAGTATTTTGTATCCTTATACAACAATGTGTGATGTAGCTACACTATATGGATGCAATGCTGGTTCATTTGATATTGTACCTCTACCAGACTATCTCCAAACTTGCCTTGCATTTATACAAGGCAATCTACTAGAACAAACAAGTTATAAAGCCTACCAAAATGCTAAGCCATGGGAAGTTGAAGGCTATCAACCTGACACACCATCCCATTGGCAAGCAACCGTTGAAAACCTATCTGTCAGTGGAAGATGCATTGGTGGCTGCATAGATAGTTTAAAAGATATCATCGGCACAAAATTTGATACTACGCACACTTTCATCGAAAAATATAAGGACGATGGATTTATATGGTATTTCGATAACTTTGCACTATCTGCAGAAAACTTATATCGAACACTTTTACAAATGCAATTTGCTGGATGGTTTGAAAACACAAAAGCAATTATCATCGGAAGAACACTATTACCTTCCTCTGAAACAGGCATGGAATATGAAGAAGCAATACACCGTGCTTTTCAAACAATTCCAGTACTCTATAACGCTGACATAGGTCACACAAATCCAAGCATGACTATGATCAATGGAGCAATTCTTCACTTACAATATACAAATACCTCAGCATCCCTCAAATTTGAGTGCAAATAGTGCTAAAATATAAGCACTGGGGTCATAGCTCAGCTGGGAGAGCGCCTGGTTCGCAATCAGGAGGTCGCGAGTTCGATCCTCGTTGACTCCACATAAAAAGTCGCACATGCGACTTTTTTCATTATCTTGCCAAAAAGAAAACGTTACACGATTTGTGTAACGCTCAAAGAATTACTTTTCTTGATTTCCATCCATGCCACGTTCTGTAGCTTCTTTCATTGTGGACTTACCTGTATCTGTCAAAGCTGTTGTATCATCTTCCACTTCATATCCAGCATTTCTTGCTGCTTCAATACCAGCAAGTCTACCAGAAGTCAAAGAGAAACCTAGACCTACACCTTCAACATCCTGGTATGTACCATAAGAAATACCAGAAACGTTATTACCTGTAGCATAGAGATTGTTAATGATTTCGTGATCTGTATTCAAAACCTGAAGCTTTTCATTTGTATTCACACCACCAAGAGCGCCCAATACACCAGCATGACCCTTTGTAACATAATATGGGCCTTCAGAAACGGAATACTTCAAAGAATCCTTAGACTTGTAGAACTCGTCATCCTTGCCACTCTTAACATAACCATTGTAGTTATCAATTGTTTCCTGAAGATCTTCTGCAGAACATCCGATAAATTCAGCAGCTTCTTCAATTGTATCGAATACGCCACCTTCTTTAGCATCTGTCAATTCATCAAAGCCAGCCTTCCAATCATCAGATGAAATTGGCGCATGATAAATTGTAGGATTACCATCAGCATCTACGATACCAAAACGATCCCAATAATGTACCCAAGTACCTGTATTTTCTTGGCTCATATCTGTCCATCTATCTACTGTAGCCTGGTCAACAATTGTATATGCTGTGCCACCCTGTGCTACAACTGCAGATGTAAATTCAACTGTATCTTTCAATAGATCTTCATTCATGAATCTCTTACCCTGGTTATTAACCCAAAGAATTGGAGAGTTCAATGTTAACTGTGATACTGTTTCGTTATCGCAACCCTTTGTACTAACACCATGGTTCATAGTCAAAAGTTCACCTTCATCAGCACCAACATCCCACATCATATCAACACCAGGAACATATGTACCAGCCATAACTAAGCAATTTTCGTACACATCTTCACCCAATGTCTGCTTCATAAGATCTTCATTATTTGCGAAAGAACCTGTAGAAATAACAACTGACTTAGCATTCACTGTCAATGTACCACCATCGCTCTTTTCACACTTAACACCTGTTGCATTACCATCCTTATCAACAATGATAGACTTAGCTGTTGTATTGTAATGTACATCTACACCAGCATCATCTAATGCATCTCCAAGATATTCAAATGGATTTGCATTATTCCATCTATGATAAACAACTTCTGTATCAAAATGAGCAATCTGCTGTGCTGTTTCAGACAAGAAGAAACCAACACCATGATTCAACATATAAGAAACTGTATTCTTTGCTTCAGAAATAAATTCACGAATCAACTTTGCATTTCCCATATTGTTATCACGTTCAGTAAAGTGATCAAACCAATATTCTTCATCCGTAGTTTCACCATCTTTACCATAACGATCTTGCTGTTCTACAGAACCAACCGCAAACATACCCTGTGCAGCATTACCAAAACCGCCAAGTGTTTCTGTTGTTTCTACACCGATAACTTTTGCACCACCTTCAGCTGCTCTCAATGCTGCAGTAGTACCAGAAGCACCCATACCAACAACAACAACGTCAGCTTCTAATGTTTCATCTTCTCCAGCTTTCTTAGATGTATTGAAGCCAGCTTGCTTCATACAATCTTCCACAGCTTCACTAACCGCATTTCTTGTAGCTGTAGCACCAGAAACAACATCGATATCACCAGATTGCTGTTCAACGATTTCTTTTGCTAAACCTTCAGCAGCATCTTGACCATATCCTTTTGACTGGCTAGATGAATCAACATCCGCATCTGTGATCTTTCCATCTTTCACTGTAATCGTAACTTTTACTTCACCATTTTCAAAGCCCTTTGCGCTAGCTGTGTAAGTGCCATCTTTTGTTGCCCCTGCATTGCTGCCTGCATTACTTGAACAACCAACAAGAGAAACACTCATCACACCAACTAATAAACATGACAATAAACTCTTTTTCATTCCTGTAATCCCTTTCTCATGCACATCCATGATAAATTGTGAAAAATTTGTGAACAATAGACAGCTCCTATCACTTATGTGGCCAAATCTTAGAAAAAGGATTACAATGATTATATGAATCTTATTTCAGGAACACGCACAGAAAGC
>ERZ808240.4329-NODE-4329-length-12686-cov-3.455546_pt1 | contig 12686 bp, 7 predicted proteins | sample MGYA00521084_ERZ808240 | MGnify/ENA primary metagenome ERZ808240 (study PRJEB31516, sample SAMN03275571) | gut metagenome | biome: mammalia-associated habitat; material: feces | host: Papio cynocephalus | place: Kenya | collected 2012-08-06 ... | reverse complement strand
TACAATAGCCGGCATGATACTGTGCTATCGCGGCAAATACCTGTGGGGCGGCCTCGTGACAGCCCTGTTCATGGCCTTCCAGATACTGTCAAACCACCTGCAGATGACCTACTACTTCGGCTTCGTCATGTTGCTGATGATCATCGGATATCTGGTGCAAGCCGTCAAAGAGCACACACTGCCGCGCTTCGCAAAAGCCACAGCCACATTTGCAGCAGCCTGCATCATAGCTCTCGCCGCCAATCTTCCCAGCCTCTACCATACATATGAATACAGCAAGGAAACCATGCGCGGAACAGCCTCTATCGAGTCAGCGGCAACACCGAAAAAGAACGGCTTGAGCAAAGGCTACATAACACAATGGAGCTATGGCATAGGAGAAACATGGACACTGCTGGTGCCCAACGCCAAAGGAGGGGCATCGGTGCCACTGGCAAGCAACGACAAAGCCATGGAAAAAGCCGACCCGCAATATGCACAGATATACCAGCAGATAGGACAATACTGGGGCAACCAGCCCGGAACATCAGGACCCGTCTACGTGGGAGCCTGCATACTGATGCTCTTCTTCCTGAGCCTCTTCATCGTCAAAGGGCCGATAAAATGGAGCCTCCTCGCGGCAACAGTGCTCAGCATCATGCTCTCGTGGGGACACAACTTCCCGGCTCTGACCGACTTCTTCATAGACTATATACCTTATTATAATAAGTTCCGCACTGTAGCCTCCATACTCGTCATAGCCGAATTCACCATTCCGCTGCTCGCCATCATGGGACTGGCCAAGGTGATTCAGGAACCCGAACTGCTCAAACGCAAGGCCAAATACCTCTACGTGAGCTTCGCCCTGACCGGAGGCATGGCACTGCTGTTCGCATTGATGCCTACACTGTTCTTCCCCTCCTACATATCAGCCAACGAGAAGACACAGCTGGGAATGGCCTTTGCCGCCAACCCCGCAGTGGGAGACGCCATCATGGCCAACCTGAGCGAAATGAGAAAAACCATCTTCGTGGCCGATGCATGGCGGAGCTTCGCAGTGGTCCTGACCGGCTTTGTGCTGCTTCTGGCCTACCGGTATAAGAAACTGAAAGCCGTGCCCATGACCATCGCACTCGCAGCCCTCTGCATCATTGACATGTATAGCGTGAACAAACGCTATCTGAACGATAACAACTTTGTGGAAGAACAGCACAACGAGCAAAGCTTTGCCAAGACAGCAGCCGACGAAATGATACTGCGCGACAAGAGCCTTGACTACAGAGTGCTGAACCTGGCGCGCAACACCTTCAATGAAAACGAAACAGCCTACTACCACAAAAGCATAGGAGGCTACCACCCGGCCAAGCTGGGACGCTACCAAGACCTTATCAACTCATGCATCGCTCCCGAGATACAACGCATATCCAATGAGGTGGGAGCACACAAGAGTATCGCAGAAATCAACTTCAGCAAAGTGTCGCCCGTGCTCAACATGCTCAACTGTAAATACTTCATCTTCCCTGTGGGCAACGGACAGGAAGCCGCATTCACCAATACGGCCGCCTATGGCAATGCCTGGTTTGTGGACAAAATACAGTTTGTGAAGACACCCAACGAAGAGCTCAATGCACTAAAACAAATTGACCCACGCACCACAGCTGTAGCCGATACCCGCTATCAGGCAACACTGGCAAAGGCCGGCAACGATGCCTGCGACAGCACAAGCACCATCAAACTGGTGAAATATGAAGCCGACGAACTGCACTACGAAACCACATCGGCCACAGGAGGCATAGCCATATTCTCGGAAATCTACTATCCGGGATGGCAGGCCACCATCGACGGCAAGCCGCTGGAGCTGGGAAGAGCCGACTATGTGCTGCGTGCAGCCTACGTGCCCGCAGGCAAACACAAGATATGCATGACCTTCAGACCCGCAAGCGTCAAGGCAACGGAGACAGTGGCCTATGCCGCACTGATATTGATGGTGCTGGGATTCATCTATGCAATAGTGAAGACCGTACGCACCGGAATGCAGTCTACAAACCGACACAAGAATTGATGACAATGGCAGCAAAACCCAACATACCCAAAGGGACACGCGACTTTTCGCCCATGGAAATGGCAAAGCGCAATTACATATTCGACACCATACGCAGCGTATTTGCCATGTACGGATTCCGCCAGATAGAGACTCCGGCCATGGAGAACTTATCCACACTGATGGGAAAATACGGTGAAGAAGGCGACAAACTTCTGTTCAAGATATTAAACTCCGGTGACTTCAAGCAGCCGGTCACCACGGACGAATGGCAGGGACTCACGGCCAACCAACTGGCTCCCCGCCTGTGCGAAAAGGGACTCCGTTATGACCTTACCGTACCATTTGCAAGGTTCGTTGTGCAGCATCATGACGAGCTACAAATGCCATTTAAACGCTACCAGATACAGCCCGTATGGCGAGCTGACAGGCCCCAGAAAGGACGCTATCGTGAGTTCTACCAATGCGACGCCGATGTGGTAGGCTCAAACTCATTGTGGAACGAGGTGGAACTGATGCAAATCGTAGACGAAGTATTCGCACGTTTCGGCATCAGAACCTGCATAAAGATTAACAACCGCAAGATACTTACAGGGGTCGCAGAGTATATAGGATGCCCCGACAAGATAGTCGACATCACCGTAGCAATAGATAAGCTCGACAAGATAGGTGTAGACAAAGTACGTGAAGAACTGGCTGCCGACGGCCTCAAAGCCAAAGCCATCGACAAACTGCAGCCGCTGTTTGACATCAAAGGTGACAATCAATCGCGACTCGCTGCCATCAGCAAAATGCTGGAAAACAGCGAAACAGGCAAGAAAGGTATCGAAGAATGCACCTTCGTACTGCAAGCACTGGAAAGCCTGGGGCTAAGGAATCAGATGGAGTTTGACCTGACATTGGCACGCGGGCTCAACTACTACACAGGTTGCATTTTCGAAGTGAAAGCCCTCGATGCAGTCATAGGCAGCATTACAGGTGGAGGCCGCTATGACAACCTTACGGGAATCTTCGGGATGCCGGGTCTAAGTGGCGTAGGCATCTCCTTCGGTGCCGACAGGATATTTGATGTACTGAACCAACTGGACCTCTACCCGGAAGAGACCACCAGTGGTGTACAGCTGTTGTTCATCAACTTCGGAGACAAAGAGGCCGCACATTGCATAAAGCTGGCTGCAAGCATGCGCAAAGCAGGCATACGTACGGAAGTCTATCCCGACAGTGTCAAGATGAAGAAGCAAATGAGCTATGCCAACGCAGTAGGAGCTAACTACGTAGCTCTGGTTGGAGAAAACGAAATTGCATCCGGACTTGTGTCGCTTAAGAACATGCAGACAGGAGAACAAAAAAGCCTGACTCCGGAGCAAGTAATAGAGGAAATCAACCATTAAAAGCCTGAAAACACAAGACAATGACAGATAAGAAGTTCAAACGCACATTGGTTACTGCCGCATTGCCCTATGCAAACGGCGGCATTCACATAGGACATCTGGCCGGTGTCTATGTGCCATCCGACATATACGTGCGCTACTTGCGCCTGAAAGGAGAGCCGGTACTGTTCATATGCGGCTCTGACGAACATGGCGTTCCGGTTACCATCAGGGCACGTAAGGAAGGCTGCAGTCCCCAAGATATAGTCGACAGATACCACAAGCTCATCAAAGAAAGCTTTGAACAGTTTGGCATCAGCTTCGACATTTACGGCCGGACAACTTCAAAGACACACAGCCGTGTGGCTTCCAATTTCTTCAGAACACTATACGACAAAGGCGTATTTCTGGAAAAGGAAAGCGAACAATACTACGATGAAGAAGCCCAAACATTCCTGGCCGACCGCTACATTGTGGGCGAATGCCCCCACTGCCATGCACAAGGCGCATATGGCGATCAGTGCGAGCATTGCGGTTCTGCCCTAAGCCCCACAGAGCTGATTAACCCGCATAGCACAGTGAGCGGCAGCACACCCGTGCTGAAGAAGACTAAACACTGGTATCTGCCATTAGACAAATATCAGCCATGGCTCGAAGAGTGGATACTGAAAGACCATAAGGAATGGCGCAGCAACGTCTATGGACAATGCAAGAGCTGGTTGGACACAGGCTTGCAGCCCCGTGCAGTAAGCCGCGATTTGGACTGGGGTATACCTGTACCGGTCGAGGGAGCTGAAGGCAAAGTGCTTTATGTTTGGTTTGACGCACCCATAGGATATATCAGCAACACCATAGACTTGCGCCCCGACGACTGGGAAACATGGTGGAAAGACAAGTCGACACGACTGGTACACTTCATCGGCAAAGACAACATCGTGTTCCACTGCATCGTGTTCCCAACCATGCTGAAAGCTGAAGGAAGCTATATACTTCCCGACAACGTTCCGGCCAATGAGTTCCTAAATCTTGAAGACAATAAGATATCAACATCACGCAATTGGGCTGTATGGCTGCATGAATACAACAAGGACTTTCCCGGCAAACAAGATATTCTGCGCTACGTGCTCACTGCAAATGCTCCGGAAACAAAAGACAATAACTTCACGTGGAAAGACTTCCAGGCACGCAACAACAATGAACTGGTGGCTGTCTACGGAAACTTTGTCAACAGGGCTCTGCAACTCACCAGGAAGTATTACCAAAGCATTGTTCCACAGCCCGGCGAATGGACCAGTGGAGACAAGGCAATGATTGCAGAGTTTACAGATGTAAAGAACCGCGTTGAGCAGCTCCTTGATACATTCCATTTCCGCGAAGCACAAAAAGAAGCCATGGAACTCGCACGCATAGGCAACAAATACCTGGCTGAAAGCGAGCCCTGGGCTATCGTAAAGGACAATCCGGAGCGTGTAAAGACTATTCTCTACCTCAGTTTGCAGCTTGTAGCCAATCTTTCAATTGCATTTGAGCCTTTCCTGCCTTTTAGCAGCCAACGCCTACGCGCCATGATAGGACTCGACAAATGTGTATGGAACGACCTGGGCCGCACAGATATCCTTAAAGCAGGGATGCAACTGGGCGAACCTTCACTGCTGTTTGAAAAGATTGAAGACGATGTTGTTGAAGCACAAGTGAAAAAGCTTCATGACATGAAGATTGCCAATGAAATGGAAAACTTCAAGCCTGAAGCTGTGGCTCCCGATATAAACATTGATGACTTTGCCAAACTGGACATCCGGGTGGGCACAGTAAAAGACTGCGCCAAAGTGGCCAAGAAAGACAAGCTACTGCAATTCACCATAGACGACGGTATGGGCGAACGCACCATAATAAGCGGGTTGGCTCTGCACTACAAGCCTGAAGAACTGATAGGCAAACAAGTATGCTTCATCGCCAATCTGGCTCCACGCAAATTTGGCAAAATCACGAGCCAGGGAATGATTCTAAGTGCACTCAACGCAGACGGCAACCTCAGTGTAATGACCACAGACCGCACAGTAAAGCCGGGCTGCAAAGTTCAATAGACAACCAAACATGGAAAAAACACGTCAGAACAAAATAGGACGTCTCATACAGAAAGAGCTAAGTGAGCTGTTCCTCCTGCAGACTAAAGCAATGCATGGAGTAATGGTCTCTGTAAGCAATTGCAGGGTATCGCCCGACTTAAGCTATTGCAACGTATATCTAAGCGTATTCCCGTCAGACAAGGCCAAAGGCATCGTCGACAACATTGCCGCCAACGGGCGCACCGTAAGATACGACCTGGGGCAACGCCTTCGTTATCAGCTCAGGATTATTCCCGAATTACGTTTCTTCGTGGATGATACACTCGATTACATGGAACATATCGACGAATTATTAAAGAAATAAGTTCTTGAACTTTCCGTTCTATATTGCCCGGCGTTACCTCTTCGCCAAGAAGAGCCATACAGCTATTAATGTCATATCGCTCATTTCGGTATTGGGCGTGGCTGTGGCATCCATGGCTTTGGTATGCACGCTGTCAGTGTTCAATGGCTTCCAAGACCTTGTAGCATCATGCTTCACCAACTTCGACCCCGACTTAAAGGTTGTGCCCCAAAAAGGCAAGACCTTCAACCAGTCCGATGCCTTGATAGGCAAAATCAGGAAAGATGCAGATATCGAAGTTGCATGTGGAGCATTGGAAGACGCAGCCATGGTACAATACAATGGCAAACAGGCCATGATTACGCTCATGGGAGTAGAAGACAACTTTGCCGAATGTACCGACATCCAATCTATCTTATATGGTAACGGGCAATTCGCTCTTCACGCCGATGTGCTGCAATACGGCATTCCCGGCATCCGTCTGGCCTTGTATCTGAACATGTCGGCCGACTTTACCGACCCTTTGGAAGTATTCACTCCCAAACGCGGTGCAAGAATTGACATGATGGATCCCTCTGCAAATTTCAATCAGGACGAACTGAACTCTGCCGGTGTTGTCTTCTCCGTAAACCAAAAGAAATACGACCAGGAATACTTGCTCACGTCTTTGGCATTTGCCCAAAAGATGTTTGACAAGCAAGGACAACTAAGCTCCTTACTTCTGAAGCTCAAGCCGGAAGCCGACATCAATTCGGTAAAAAAGCGTCTTCAGCAAATTGCAGGGAACAAATATCGCGTTGCAGATCGTTACGAACAGCAGGAAGATGTCTTCCGCATTATGAAAGTAGAGAAATACATGTCATACCTTTTTCTGACTTTCATCCTGTTCGTGGCCTGTTTCAACATCATAGGCTCGTTGTCAATGCTGATCATCGACAAGCAGAAAGATATCCGCACGCTACGTAACTTAGGTGCAGACAACCGAACCATTGAGCGGATATTCCTCTACGAAGGCAGGCTCATATCATTGGTAGGCGTCATCTGTGGAATTGGCATCGGGCTCCTGTTATGCTGGCTACAGCAGCAATATGGAATACTCAAATTGGGTGAAGAATCAGGAACGTTCATAGTCGATGCCTATCCCGTAAGCATTCAATGGCTTGACATCGTCCTCATCTTTGTCACAGTTATTGCTGTGTCTTTCCTCACATCATGGTATCCCGTTCGCTACCTGAGCCGCAAACTGACAGCTTAGAATGACTACATAACACGATGAACTTGGAATTTGGTGCTTTTTTGAAGCACCAGACAAATCTAAAACCGCAGTGAAACAACTTATTCATACAAATACCAATGTCAGATATTACATTCTGGCAGTAATGATTGTGGCAGTTTGGGGCTCCACATTTTCGGCTACAAAGGTACTGGAATCAAGTGGCGTGTCAACACCCGGCACATTCTTCTTCCGCTTTTTGGGAGCCTGGATACTGCTATTAGCAATGTCCTTCAAACATTTGTGGGCAAAAAGCCTGAAAGATGAGCTATTGTTAGCTTTAACAGGAGTTTTGGGCGGCACCTTATATTATTGGTTGCAAAACACCGCTTTGACGATGTCGCAAACAACGAATGTGTCATTTTTGATGAGCTTCTGCCCATTAATCACCATTGTGCTTGCTTCTTTGCTTTTCAAAGACCAGAAAATCACACGAAACATTCTCATCGGCCTCGCCATTGCCCTTACAGGCGTTGGTTTCGTCATTTTCAGCGGGCATCACGATTTACACCTTTCGCCAAAAGGAGATGCCTTGGCTCTTTTGGCCGCTGCATCATGGGCATGCTACAGTCTGTTGCTACGTCCGCTTGCCGGCAAATATCCCAGCCTGTTCATCTCGCGCAAAACGTTCTTTTACGGCTGGATATCTTCAGCCGTTCTGTTCGCGAAGCAAGGCCTGACGGCCGATGCTTTATTATTGGGCTCCAATATTCCCATTCTGCTGAATATTCTGTACTTGACCGTCTTCGCCTCCGTATTCTGCTACTGGGCATGGGGACGGGTCATCTCGAACCTCGGACCGGTCAGGTCTGCGTCCTTTTTGTATTTAGACCCGTTTTTCTCCACCTTGTTTTCAATCTTATTCATGAACGAGATAATGACATGGCGTCTGGCCATCGGCCTTGTCTTGATTTTCACGGGCGTTTTCGTGGCACAAAATAAATTTTTTCACGGCGGGAATGCTTAACTTTGCACTTCAATGTTTAAGTCGTGGACGATTCTTCGCATAAATCTTTTTGTTTAAACAATGTAACAACGGGCTATCGTACAAAAGGCAAAGTTGGTTTTTCATCGAAAGCTCTTAATGCATCATTGCATTGTGGCCAACTCACTTGTCTGTTGGGAACAAACGGAGTTGGAAAATCTACGCTCATACGCACTTTGGCAGGCTTCCAAAAGGCGCTGAAAGGCAGCATAAGTCTCTTCGGAAAACCGTTGGACGAATATTCCCTGACAGAATTATCCCGTCATTTAGGAGTTGTTCTGACCGACAAGGTCCCGGCAGGCAGCCTTACAGCTTTCGAACTGGTTTCCATGGGGCGCATTCCCTACACCGGCTTTTGGGGCAACTTGTCAAGTCATGACCGCGGAATAGTTTCAGACAGCATCCGGAAGGTCGGAATGCAAGGCTTTGAGCAACGCCGTTTATGTAACCTCAGCGACGGTGAGAGGCAAAAGCTGATGATTGCAAAAGCGCTGGCTCAGCAGACAGATGTGATACTTTTGGACGAACCGATAGCATTCCTTGATTTTCCAAGCAAAATCGAGCTGTTGCAATTGCTGCGTTCATTGGCTCATGAAAGCGGGAAATCGATATTGCTTTCGACCCACGATCTTGATTTAGCCTTGCAAGCAGCAGACTGTTTATGGCTCCTTTTGAACAATGGCAGTTTGCTTCAAGGAACGCCGCACGATTTGGCTAAAAACGGAGCACTGGATTTTTTCTTTTCTCCCTTAGGAATAAAATTTAACCGCGATAATTTGCAGTACTTATTTTCACAGAACAACGCATAAGCCCATGATTGTCTGCATTGCTGAGAAACCAAGCGTAGCCAAGGACATTGCTCATATATTAGGAGCCAATGAGCCCCACAATGGCTATATGGAGGGCAACGGCTACCAGGTAACTTGGACCTTTGGCCACTTATGCGAATTGAAATATCCTGAAGACTACACTCCGGTATGGAAGACCTGGAGTCTCAGTGCCCTACCTATGATACCCAGTCCTTTTGGCATTCGTTTAAAACACGACAAGGGTATCGAGAAGCAGTTCGGCATCATAGAGACCCTTATGAAAAACGCTGCACGCATCATCAATTGCGGAGATGCCGGCCAGGAAGGCGAATTGATACAACGATGGGTGATGCAGAAAGTTGGAGTGCATTGCCCAGTAGACCGCCTGTGGATTTCATCACTGACCGAAGAAAGCATCAGGGAAGGCTTTAAGAATCTGAAAGCCCAAAGTGAATACGACTCCCTTTACGAAGCCGGACTTTGCCGGGCAATAGGCGATTGGCTTTTGGGCATGAATGCCACCCGACTTTACACCTTGAAATATGGAAACAGAGAGAGACAGGCTCCACCATTATCCATCGGCCGCGTACAGACTCCCACGTTGGCTCTTATCGTAAAACGCCAACGCGAAATAGAGACATTTATACCAGAACCATATTGGGTCCTATCAACCAATTACCGCAATGTGCTTTTCACAGCATCCAAAGGACGTTTCACAGACCAGGAAAAAGCTCGCGAAGCATTACTTAAAATAGAAGGACAACCATTCGAAATAGAAAGTGTAAACGACAAAAACGGACGAGAGTCTCCACCACGTCTCTTTGACCTGACATCGCTTCAAGTGGAATGCAATCGCAAATATGGATATTCGGCAGATTTGACCCTGGGGCTTATCCAAAGCCTCTACGAAAAGAAAGTAACTACATATCCGCGCGTTGACACGACGTATCTGAGCGATGACATCTATCCTAAATGCCCTGCCATATTGAACCATCTCACGCCTTATCAGCATCTGTTGCAACCGCTGCGCGGCAAAAAGCTTCTGAAAAGCAAAAAAGTATTCGACTCAAAGAAAGTAACAGACCATCATGCCATCATACCAACAGGTGTTTTGCGACCCAACTTGAGTGATGCAGAAAAACATGTGTTTGACCTTGTGGCCCGTCGCTTTATCAGTGCTTTCTATCCGGACTGTCTTTTTACGACTACCACAGTCATCGGAAATACAGGCGGCATCAGCTTCAAGGCTACGGGAAAGCACATCGTATCTGCAGGATGGCGCGCAGTATATGCCGACGACAAAACCAACGACTCCGAAGAAAGCAATGAAGAAAAAAATGAGAAAGACGAAGAGCACCTGCTACCTGATTTTAAAGAAGGCGAAACAGGAGACCATGTTCCAAGCCTTTCAAAGAAGATGACTACCCCACCCAAGCCCTATACCGAAGCAACACTTCTACGAGCCATGGAAACCGCCGGCAAAACCGTTGAAGATGAAACATTGCGGGAGGCTATGAAAGAAAACGGCATAGGTAGGCCTTCCACAAGAGCTGCCATCATAGAAACGCTCTTCAAACGCCACTACATTACCAAGAGCCGTAAGAACCTGATAGCAACGCAAACCGGTTGCCAACTTATTGACATTATACACGAAGAGCTACTAAAAAGTGCCGAGCTGACAGGTATTTGGGAAAAGAAGCTACGCGACATCGAGCATCACCTTTATGATTCAAAAGCATTTGTAAAAGAGCTCAAAGATATGCTCATAGAACTCGTTGCCCAAGTGCTACGCGACAATTCCAACCGACACATAGAAGCAACTCCGAATGTTCCTCAAAAGAAAGGCACAAAGTCATAAAAGCCCATGGCAGACACAATAAATTTGCCCATTCCATGTTTTCAATAATAAGATGAAGCATTGCCTTGCCTACATATTATTATTGTTACTGACAGCCTGCGGTGCAGACAAGCACCTGAAAAAAGGCGATCAGTACTATGCCATAGGCGAATACTATGAAGCTTCGTTGGAATATGCAAAAGCCTATTCAAAAACGCCATCACAAAAACGGGACGAACGCGGGAAAATAGCTTATAAGGTTGCCGAAAGCAACCGAAAGCTCAACTACATATCGAAAGCTCTTGCCGCATATCGAAATGCCGCACGTTATAAATATACGGATACCTTGACCTATTTTTATATCGGAGAACTTGAAAGAGCTTCGCGCGACTACAAATCCGCAGCCAAGAATTATCAACTTTATCTTGAACCCCATCCCGGTGCCCCCGCCACACTTTTAGGACTTCAATCATGTGCGGCAGCACCCGTCTTACGTGAAAAGGGATCACAATACACCGTACGGGAAGACCGCTTTTTCAATGCCCGTTATGATGACTTCAGTCCCGTTCTTGCCGATGACCGTATCTACTTTTCGTCAACACGCAAAGAATCAACAGGCGATGATGCAAACGGAGTGACCGGAATGAAGAGCGGAGACATCTTTATGGCCGAAAAGGATGAAAAAGGGAAATGGAAACGCCCGGTTCCCGTTGAAGGAGGTGTCAACACGGCCTACGACGAAGGAGCTTGCGCATTGTCGCCCGATGGCAAAACCATGTACTTCACACGTTGTCGCTGGGATGCACGTTATCCGCGAATGGCCGAAATCTATCAGTCGACACGAACAGACGCAACATGGGGACAGGCAACACTCTGCCAATTGTCAAAAGATACGCTGTCGAATTATGCTCATCCCGCAGTTTCTCCAGATGGCAGATATCTGTATTTCGTATCAGACATGCCGGGAAGCATCGGTGGAACCGACATTTGGCGCGTAGCTCTAACCGGACACGGATTCGGTGCCGTTGAAAATCTCGGTGAGCCGGTTAACACAAAAGGTAATGAACGGTTTCCGACATTCCGGCCTAACGGCGACCTTTATTATTCTTCCGATGGGAAAGTTGGAATGGGAGGCCTCGACATTTATTCGGCTCGTTATGATTCTGTCGCCAAGACTTGGAACGTGACACATCTTCCCTATCCCATCAACTCACATGGCGATGATTTTGGCATGACTTTCGACGGGCTGCACAACCGGGGCTTTTTCTGCAGCAACCGGACAAACCGTCGCGGCTGGGACAAGATCTATACTTTTGAATATCCTGAAATCCTACAAACCGTAACGGGATGGGTTTATGAGCAAGATGGCTACGAACTTCCCAACGCACAGGTCTACATTATTGGAGACGACGGGACTAATAAAAAAGTAAGCGTAAAGCTTGACGGCTCATTCAGTGAAACCGTCAAGACAGGTGTACACTATCTTTATCTGGCAACGTGCGAAGGATATATGAATTATCGCAATTCTCTCTACCTGCCGCCTGATATCGGTTCGATAGACACAACTTTACAATTTCCATTGCCCTCAGTATCGATTCCGGTGCTGGTTCGCAATGTCTTTTACGAATTCAACAAGCCGGATTTTCTGCCACAATCCATCCCCGCGCTTGACAAGCTTACGACCTTGCTCAAGGAAAATCCGTCGATTGTCATCGAATTGAGCTCCCATTGCGACTACCGCGGATCAGATGCCTACAATGAACGTTTGTCGCAACATCGTGCGGAATCTGTTGTAAGATACCTGACTTCACACGGCATATCCCCCAAACGGGTTCTTGCACGCGGTTACGGTGAAAGCCGTCCTAAAGTGATTACAAAGAAATTTGCCGAAAAGTATCCCTTTCTCCATGCAGGCGACACACTTACCGAAGCATTCATAAAACGCCTTAAGCCTGAACAGCAGGACACCTGCAATGCATTAAT
>ERZ808240.4327-NODE-4327-length-12687-cov-3.326710_pt1 | contig 12687 bp, 12 predicted proteins | sample MGYA00521084_ERZ808240 | MGnify/ENA primary metagenome ERZ808240 (study PRJEB31516, sample SAMN03275571) | gut metagenome | biome: mammalia-associated habitat; material: feces | host: Papio cynocephalus | place: Kenya | collected 2012-08-06 ... | reverse complement strand
TTGTCAGCAATTGAGAAAATGGTCTGACGGATCACTTCTTTTAAAGTAAACTGGGAGATTGAAATACATTCATTTTTTTCAATAAATGGAATATAGGAAAAATCATCACCTGATTTTCCAACAATGTTAAACTTTGCTTTCTCACAGGTAATGGTTGTTTTAAAATTAGAATCTGTTTCGATCACAACATCACTGTCCGGTAATTTACGGACAATCTCCGAAAAAATCTTAGCATCTAATGCAATGATACCTCTCTCTGCAATCTCTCCTTCGATCTTAGTTTCAATTCCAAGTTCCATATCGTTTGCTGTTAATTTAATTTCATTAGCAGAAGCATCAATTAAAATGCATTCAAGGATTGCCATTGTAGTTCTGGTTGGAACAGCTTTGGACACAATGTTAACTCCATGAAGCAGATTTGATTTAGAACAGATTAATTTCATAATGTGAATAACTCCTTCCTGCTTGGCGAAAGCCAATATAAATATAATTAATAAAAGATATTAAAAGTCGTCGTATTAGTGTGTGTGAATAAGTGAATAACCCTGCAACCCTTGAAAACATAAGGGCTTGTCCGAAAAATCCGACTGTATAACTATGTGAAAAGCATGAGGATTAACCTTGGATAAAATGTGAATTAAAATTTTAAGCCTCCTCAGAAAAAATTTGAAATTCATCCTGAAAAGTAGGTTATCCCAAACTTTAAACATAAATTAAACACGATTTGAACAGGTTATCCACAAAATTTTGTTAATAACTCGAAAAAAAGTTGATAACTTTAGTTCGGATTGATTTTCTTCTTGATAGTTTCAATTAAATTGCGTGTCTGTTCGTTGGAATCGTACTCATCCGCAATTTTTTTGATGCCATGGATAATGGTAGAGTGATCTCTTCCGCCCAGTAAAGAACCGATGGAATCCAGTGGAATATCCGTCATGGTTTTACAGAGGTACATGGCAATCTGTCTCGGTCTTGCAATCTCATTACTTCTGTTTTTCGAGATCATCTGATCCAGTGAAATCTGGAAATGTTCCGAAACAACTTCGATGATAAGCTGAGGAGTGATCTCTCTTGGCTTGTCCGGAGTGATAATATTCTGAAGTTCTTTCTTGGCAATGTCCATGGTGATCTCGGTTTTTTCCAGATTCGAGTAAGCGAGGAGTTTGTTCAAAGCTCCCTCTAATTCACGGATGTTGGATTTGATATTATTTGCGATGTAATTTAAAATGTCATCGCTTAAGGACATATCATCAGATTCCACTTTCCGGCGAAGGATTGCCATTCGCGTCTCGTAATCAGGAGCCCCGATGTCTGCCATAAGTCCCCATTCGAAACGGGAACGGATTCGCTCTTCTAACGTTTCCATATCCTTTGGCGGTTTATCCGATGTTAAAATAATCTGCTTGCCCGCGGAGTGGAGAGCGTTGAACGTGTGGAAAAATTCTTCCTGCGTACTTTCTTTTCCTATAATAAACTGAACGTCGTCGATCATGAGAACATCGATCGTTCTGTATTTTTCACGGAATTTATTCATCGCAGAGGCGTTACCACTACGGATGGATTCGATCACTTCGTTGGTAAATTCCTCGGAAGTGACATACAAAACTTTTGCATTCGGATTCCGTTCTAAAATGAAATGTCCGATGGAATGCATCAAATGGGTTTTGCCAAGTCCAGGTCCTCCATAAATATAAAGGGGGTTGTATGCTTCACCCGGAGATTCCGCTACTGCCAGGGAGGCAGACTGTGCAAAACGGTTGTTGCTGCCGACGACGAAAGTATCAAAGGTATAATTTGGATTTAAGTTGGAACGTTTGGAAGCTTCAGGTTCAGGTGTTTTCTTTCCTTTATTATTGGAAGGTCTGATATTCTTGGTCTGTTCCGGTAAAATAAACTGAATCTCATATTCGGTTCCGATAATTTCAGCAATTGCTACTTTTAAAGGAAGATAATATTTTTTTGAGATATAACTCAAAGTCATCTGTTCAGATGGAACAAGGATATAGAGGGTACTTCCCTCAACACCGAAAACTTCCAGAGGCTTGATCCAGGTATCAAAAGAAATGTCGCTGACATCATGCTCTGTTTTTACTGTCTGTAAAATTTCATCCCATTTTTCCAAAATCTTGTCCATTTTCTAACTCCGTTTTCTGATAGCACTAAAATATAGCAGTTAATCTTAACTGCTTAAAAAAATCTAAAAAATTCTATATAATGCTATCCTACACTATTTTTGCGGAATTATCAACGTTTAATTGTGGAAGGACTGGGGATAGGGCGTTGATAAAAAAAGTGGCTCTATGGGCGTTTTAACGCTTAATGTGAATATACTAGAAGTTATTGTTAATAATGGAAAAATAGTTATAGACTGGGAAAAATAAGGCTTGTACACATTTATACACAAGTTATGATGACATTATCAAGAAATTGTCCACAAGTTATCCACAAATTGAGGATAACTTATGTAAACGGCATAAATACTGGGTTTTCTGTGGAAAAATTTTTGAGTTTCAATGTGTATAACATTATACCATATATAGATAAAATGCATTTCTTCCTTATATATATAGTGGTAAAAAAGCAAAAATGACAGAAAGTGGAAAACTAAATATTGGCAAAAGCCTTATTTTATGAGATTTTGCTTGACTTTGTCCGATTATTTTGATATAAATAAAAATGATGTTTTGTCGCTATTGAAGTAGACTTATCATAACATTGAGTAAAATAAATGTTTGAATTGTAGAGGAGGTGTATGTGACATGAAGATGACATTCCAACCTAAAAAGAGACAGAGAGCGAAAGTTCACGGATTCAGAAGCAGAATGAGTACTGCAGGCGGAAGAAAAGTATTGGCTGCAAGAAGATTAAAAGGTAGAAAAAAATTATCAGCATAGGCCACATATTTGTGGTCTTTTCTTCTTTTATGATCAATTTTTGGTAAAGGAATATTAGATGAAATATTCAGAATCATTAAAGAAAAACAGAGATTTTCAGAACGTATATAAAAAAGGAAAATCTTATGCAAATCGTTATTTGGTCATGTACGTTCTGAAAAATGATACAGACAGAAACCGGTTAGGTATATCGGTGAGTAAAAAAGTAGGGAATAGCGTTATAAGACATCATGTAACCCGATTGATCAGAGAAAGTTACCGGCTACAGGAAGACATGTTTAATAGTGGTTTAGACATTGTAGTCATCGCAAGAAATACAGCAAAAGATATTTCATATCATGAAGTGGAAAGTGCTTTGTTACATCTTGGAGGTCTTCATAAAATTTTGAAGTAACGATTTTAGAAAAGAAGATGGAATCATTTTGAAAAAAATATTGATTGCTTTGATTAAATTTTATAGAAAGTATATTTCTCCGATGAAAACAACAAAATGTCCATACTACCCGACCTGTTCCACCTATGGGTTAGAGGCTGTCGAAAAGTATGGAGCTGTCAAAGGTGGGGCGTTAGCGCTTTGGAGAATTATAAGATGTAATCCTTTTTCAAAAGGCGGATATGATCCCGTTCCATAATTGGAGGTATTTTCAGTGTCAGAGATGTTATTAACAGCATACAATGGTGCCATTCTTGGACCAATTGCAAAATTACTTGGCTGGATAATGAATGGCATGTATATTTTAATGGAAAAAGTTGGAATTTCCAACGTAGGTCTTTCTATTATTTTATTTACCATTGTTATTTATGCTTTAATGTTCCCATTGACTTATAAACAGCAGAAGTTCTCGAAGCTATCCCAGAAGATGAATCCGGAACTTCAGGCGGTTCAGAAAAAGTATAAGGATAAGAAAGATACCGTATCCATGCAGAATATGCAGGCTGAGACACAGCAGATCTACGAGAAGTATGGTGTTTCACCGACAGGCAGCTGTGTGCAGATGTTAATTCAGATGCCTTTACTTTTTGCGTTGTACCGTGTGTTTATGAATGTTCCTGCCTACATTAGTAGTGTGAAGGATGTTTATCTTGGTCTGGTTGATAAGATCATGGCAACAAGCGGCTATCAGGATATCATGACAAACCTGGTCAGCACATTAAAACTGAACACAGTTCAGGTGGATTTTACAGCAACAGATACAACAACATTACAGAATTATGTAGTAGATGTTTTATCGAAAATGAGTTCTACCGGATGGGATTCCTTAAGAGAGGCATTTCCGGCTCTCACAGATTCCATCAATTCTACATATAGTGTAGTTTCTCATGTAAACAACTTTATTGGATTAAATATTTCAGATACTCCATTCCAGATCATCAAAACCGGATTTACAGGTGGAAGTATTCTGATGGCAATTCTTGCATTACTGATTCCTGTGATTTCTTATTTGACACAGGTTTTAAATATCAAGTTAATGCCAACGGCTGCAACAGCAGGCGGAGATAATGACCAGATGGCTCAGCAGATGAAGATGATGAACCGCACCATGCCATTATTCTCACTGGTAATGTGTTTTACCGTTCCGGTTGGTCTTGGTATTTACTGGATCGCAAGTGCGGTTGTAAGAAGTATCCAGCAGTTCTTCTTAAACAAACATTTTGATAAGATTGACCTGGATGATATCATTGCCAAGAATCAGGAAAAAGCAAAGAAAAAACGTGAGAAAATGGGTATCTCTGAAAACCAGATTTCCAATGCTGCACGTATGAACACAAGACAGGTTACACCAAGTTCCAAGAGTTCCGTTAAGACAACTGCAGAGAAAGAGCTTGAACTTGAGAAGGCAAATGCATTGAAAGCGAATGCAAAACCGGGAAGTATGGCTGCAAAAGCAAACCTGGTTCGTGAATTTAATGAAAGAAATAATAAGAAAAACTAACAGATGATTTTTCAAAACGTGATTGGTAAGATAACGTATATGTGGAGGTTATTGTTATGGAGTATATTGAAGTATCAGCAAGAACAGTCGATGATGCTATCACAGAAGCTCTTGTAAAACTTGGAGCTACCAGTGATCAGATTGAATATGAAGTAATTGAAAAAGGAAGCACAGGATTTTTAGGAATCGCAAGAAAAGATGCTGTGATCAAAGTTCGTAAGAAATATTCTGTAGAGGGCGATATCACAGAATTTTTACAGAAAATCTTTGCTGCTATGGATCTTAAAGTTGAGATCATTATTGAAAAAGCAGAAGATGGTAATACTTACAACGTAGAACTGAAAGGGGATGACATGGGTATCCTCATCGGTAAAAGAGGACAGACTCTTGACTCCTTACAGTATCTTGCAAACCTTGCAGTGAATAAACATTCTGAGGAATACATCAAAGTTAAGATTGATACAGAGGATTACCGCAAGAGAAGAAAAGAGACATTAGAGAATCTTGCAAAGAACATTGCGTACAAAGTAAAGAGAACAAAACGTCCTGTTTCTTTAGAGCCAATGAATCCTTTTGAGAGAAGAGTCATTCATTCTGCATTGCAGAATGATAAATTTGTAACAACACACAGCGAAGGCGAAGAACCATACAGACATGTGGTTGTTACTTTAAAAAGAGATAGAGAAAGATAAATTCCAGTATAGAATTTAAAAGACCAGAAGCTGCACGTTACAAAGCTTTATGAAAATGCCGGAGATCAGATGGCAGGTTCTTATGAAGTTTTGCGGCGTGCAGTTTTGTACATAATGAACTTTCATCAGTTCACAGATGAGCAGAAAAAGAGGAAGGATATAGTATGAGAACGGATACCATTGCTGCAATTGCAACTGCAATGTCAAGTTCAGGAATCGGAATTGTAAGAATCAGCGGAGACGAGGCAGTTTCTATCACAGACCGGATTTTTGAAATGAAGAATCAGAAAAAGTTAGAAGATATGCCAACGCATACCATTCATTATGGACACATTCATGATGGTGATGAAGTGATTGATGAAGTTATGGTTCTTCTGATGAGAGGACCGAAAAGTTATACCAGAGAAGATACCGTTGAAATTGATTGTCATGGCGGTGTTTACGTCATGAAGCGAATTTTAGAAACCGTTATCAAATATGGGGCGCGTCCTGCAGAGCCGGGTGAATTTACAAAACGTGCATTTTTAAATGGAAGAATTGATCTCTCACAGGCAGAGTCCGTTATTGACGTCATCAATTCCAAGAATGAATTTGCATTAAAAAGTTCGTTGAGCCAGCTTTCCGGTTCTGTTTCAGAAAAAATAAAAGAAATCCGTGGAACGGTTTTACATGAGATTGCATTTATCGAAAGTGCATTAGATGATCCGGAGCACATCAGTCTGGATGGGTATCCAAAGGAGCTTTCCAGTATCGTATCCGAAGTGATCAAAAAAATTGAAAAGCTGCTTGCAAACAGTGATAATGGAAAAATGTTAAAAGAAGGTATTTCAACTGTTATTGTTGGAAAACCGAATGCCGGAAAATCTTCGCTCTTAAATTCGCTGGTTGGAGAAGAAAAAGCAATTGTGACGGATATTGCCGGAACAACGCGAGATGTTCTGGAGGAACAGATTAATTTAAATGGTATCCTGCTGAATATCATTGATACCGCCGGAATCCGTGACACGGAAGATGTCGTGGAAAAAATCGGTGTCGAGCGTGCAAAGAAGTATTTGAATAATGCAGATCTTGTCATTTACGTGGTTGACACGTCCACAGCGTTAGATGAAAATGATTATGAGATCATGGAACTGTTAAAAGACAGACATGCAATTGTTCTGTTAAATAAATCTGATTTAAGTCCGGTCACAACCGTAGAAGATATCAGAAAACATCTGGATAAAAAAATGATCTCAATCTCAGCAAAAGAGCAGACCGGAATGGATGATCTGGAAGAAACCATCAAAGAAATGTTCTTCTCCGGGGAAGTTACATTTAATGATGAAGTTTATATTACGAATATCAGACATAAAACATCTTTACAGGAAGCTTTAAGAAGTTTACATTTAGTATTGCAGAGTATTGCAGATGATATGCCGGAAGATTTTTATTCCATTGATCTGATGAATGCTTACGAGGAACTTGGAAATATTATCGGAGAATCTGTGGAAGATGATCTGGTAAATGAAATCTTCAGTAAATTCTGTATGGGTAAATAAAAAAACATGAATAATGATTTACAAATTGTAATTAGGAAGATATTGAATCATTACAAATCTTATATGATATGAGGACAGAAAAATGGAAGAGAAGAAGATTCCGTATGTACAGGAAGAATATGATGTGGTTGTAGTCGGAGCCGGACATGCCGGATGCGAGGCAGCATTGGCGTGTGCGAGACTCGGACTGGAAACGATTATTTTTACCGTGAGTGTTGACAGCATAGCGATGATGCCATGTAACCCGAATATTGGCGGAAGTTCCAAGGGACATCTTGTACGTGAGATTGATGCGCTCGGTGGTGAGATGGGTAAAAATATCGACAAGACATTTATCCAGTCCAAGATGTTAAATAAATCCAAAGGCCCGGCCGTTCATTCACTGCGTGCACAGGCAGATAAAATGAATTACAGTATGGAGATGCGGAAAACACTTCAGAATACCGATCATCTTACCATCCGCCAGGCGGAAGTTTCTGAAATCATCACAGAAACAGTTACGCTGGGAAATGGAAAAGAAATTCAGAAAATGACCGGAGTGAAAACGTTTTCAGGTGCGGTTTATCATTGTAGGGCAGTCGTATTGTGCACAGGAACATATCTTCGCGCAAGATGTCTGACCGGTGAGATGATCACATACACTGGACCAAACGGTTTACAGGCAGCGAACCATCTGACCGATTCCCTGAAAGCACATGAAATTGAAATGTTCCGTTTTAAGACAGGAACGCCTGCACGAATTGATAAACGTTCTGTTGATTTCTCAAAGATGCAGGAGCAAAAGGGAGATGAGAGAGTGGTACCTTTCTCCTTTACAACCAATCCGGAAGATGTGCAGATTGATCAGGTTTCCTGCTGGCTGACTTATACAAATGAGAAAACACATGAGATTATTCGGAATAACTTAGACCGTTCTCCGATTTATGCAGGAATTATTGAGGGTACAGGACCGAGATACTGTCCTTCCATTGAAGATAAGGTTGTAAAATTTGCGGACAAGGACAGACATCAGATTTTTATTGAGCCGGAAGGATTAAATACAAATGAGATGTATGTCGGTGGAATGTCCTCCTCTTTACCAGAAGATGTTCAGCATGAAATGTACCGCACTTTGCCGGGACTTGAGCATGTGAAAATTGTTCGTAATGCTTATGCGATTGAGTATGACTGTATCAATCCGAATCAGTTGTATGCAACTCTGGAATTTAAAAATATCAAAGGATTGTTTTCGGGTGGTCAGTTTAATGGAAGCAGTGGTTATGAGGAAGCTGCCTGTCAGGGATTAGTTGCCGGAATCAATGCAGCCATGAGTATTCTTGGAAAAGAGCCGCTGGTATTAGATCGTTCCGAGGCTTATATTGGAGTTTTAATAGATGATCTTGTGACAAAAGAAAATCATGAGCCGTATCGAATGATGACTTCCCGTGCGGAATACCGTTTGCTGCTCCGTCAGGACAATGCCGATCTTCGTTTATCAAAAAAAGGATATGCGATTGGATTGATTTCACAGGAACGTTACGACTGGGTTTGTGAGAAAGAAGTATTGATCCAGAAAGAGATTGAACGTGTTGCCGGAGTTAAGATCGGTGCCAATAAAGAGGTTCAGGCTCTTTTGGAAAGCTACGGAAGTATTCCATTAAATACAGGAACAACATTGACAGAACTCATCCGCAGACCTGAACTTGATTATGAAAAATTAGCTCCGATTGATAAGGAAAGACCTGAATTGCCTTATGATGTAGTCGAACAGGTTAATATCAATATCAAGTATGATGGTTATATCGTGCGGCAGATCAAACAGGTAGAGCATTATAAAAAACTGGAAAATAAAAAAATAGCAGAAGATTTTGATTATGATGAAGTGCCTAGTCTTCGTATCGAAGCCAGACAGAAATTAAAACTTTATAAGCCGTTATCGATTGGTCAGGCATCGAGAATTTCAGGTGTCTCCCCGGCAGATATTTCGGTACTTTTGGTTTATATGGAGCAGATGAAATACCACAAAGGAAATATAAAATGACATATAATTTAGAAAAATTTTTTAAAGGTCTGGAAAAACTTCAGATTGAATTAAACGAAAATCAGATACAGCAGTTTATCCAATATTATGAGATGCTGGTGGAAAAAAATAAAGTTATGAATCTGACTGCAATCACAGAATTTGATGAAGTCATTGAAAAACATTTTCTGGACAGTCTTTCACTGATCAAAGTGTATGATCTCAAAAAAGAAGTTTCAGTGATGGACATGGGAACCGGTGCCGGATTTCCGGGAATTCCTTTGAAAATTGCGTTTCCAAATCTGAAGGTGACACTTGCTGATTCTCTGAATAAAAGAATCTTATTTTTACAGGAAGTGATAGAGGAACTTGGATTAAAAGGGATTGAAGCACTTCACGCGAGAGCAGAGGAACTTGGAAAGAATAAGGCATACCGTGAAAAGTATGATCTGGTTGTCTCAAGGGCAGTTGCGAATCTTTCTTCCTTAGAAGAGTATTGTGTTCCATTTGTAAAATTAGGTGGAAACTTTATTTCTTACAAATCCGGTGAGATCGAAGAGGAAGTTGCAAATGCAAAAAATGCAACATTTCTGCTTGGAGGAAAATTAAAAGAGGTTTATAAATTTGATCTGTATGAGCAGAAGAGGTCGTTTGTTGTGATTGATAAGGTGAAGGGAACACCGAAGACTTACCCGAGAAAAGCGGGAACACCGACAAAGACACCGTTGTAAAAATAATAGTTACTGAGTGATGTAATAATTGGTTGATAAATCAATGGATGCAGAAACTCCTGTCTTTTTTAATGATGTAATAACATGCTAAGATGTAATAAAGTTTTTCACATTTTATCGTGATTTCATCACTCAATAATTTCGCCGTTCGCCAAATACGAATAAATTTGTATTTTTCTCACTTGCGCTCATTATATCATAAACATGTTTTTAATGATTCATTTGAAAGGCAGGAGTTTTTTGTTTTCATTATTAAATTCGAAAATAATCCTACTTTAAAAACATATCAATTGCTTCCACAACTTTGTCGGCAACTTCCAACTGAGGATATTTTTTACAGTTGGATAAGTAAACGATTTCATTTCTGGAGTTTGTCTTTTTATAAGAATCGGCAATTGCGATTGCGTCTTTCATGTTTCGACTTTCAATCACATAAATTGGAGTTTCTAATTTTTTCAACGCATGTTCAATACTGTTCTTTGTGTAATTTGCTTCCATACTTGCCATTAAGTATTTGCCGTGACTGAAATTCATGTGGGCTGCTTCGTAGTATGCGTCAATTAATTTGGAAGAAACTAACTGTGGTCTTGCATAATATTCCTCGCGGAAATCCTTGGTGATGTAAGTATTGCTCACTTTGATGTTGTAAAGGAATGTTCCAATCACAGGGAGTTCCAATAATGTTTTTTTCACAGAAGCATATTTATCGGTTGTAATATGAAGCTCTTTCAAAGAGGTCGGATTGATTGCAATAATAGAGTTTGCCAGATCCTTATTCATATTGCAAGCTAACGTTACAAATGAGATTGATTCATTCGATGCAATAATATCTGTTTTTTCTCCAATCACATTTTGGATAAAATCAGTTACAAGCTGAACATATAAATAATTGGTGTAAGTTAAGTATGGCTTTGCAGAGCGTCCACATCCAAGTAAGTCCAATGTGTAGACAGTATGTTTCTTTTCAAGTTTTCGAATCACTTTGCACCATTCATAAGAAGAACTGACCGGATTCAGATCGTGAATCAGCAATAACGGACTGCCAGATCCGCGTTTTGTATAATAAATCTGTCCGTTCTTCCAATCGTAAAAATTGCCGTTTTCGGATTTTAAAATATTCTTGATATCGGCTGTCATATTAATAAATCTGTTAACAAAATGGATTGTTCCAGCAGCAAGAACTGTCAACAGAAAAAAATGTTTGATATTCTTTTTCATAGAAGCCTCCTTATATATTTTATGATTACTTAAAATGTTATTTGATATAATTAAAAAAATCATTTAACCGTTTCATAATCATGAATCTTTACTTATTAATATTATATCCGCTTTTTATAACATATACAAATTAATTTTTGAAAAAATCATTCATTTCTTTTTAGTATTTTGAAAATTTTGGTTTATTTACAACAGTAATATAACTATAAATGTAGTGTAATTGTTTTTGAAATAATGGTGTGATATAATAAAGACTGCCGATCGGAGCGAATGCCCGTCAGCCAGGAAAATCTTTGATTTTTCTGGCGCGCACTGCAATCTAAAAGAAAAAGTAAAGGAAAAAATTATGGTTAAAGAATATTTACAGCAAATAAAAGATTCTTATTTAGAAGAAAAACATACATTAGAAAAACAGTTAAAGTCATCAGAGATTGAATTAAAAGAAAATATTGAGATGATAAAAATGCTGGAAGAATCAAATGATTCTAGCTATGAATTGTTTACACCTAGAAATGTTAATTCAAAAAATAAAACTAAAATTAATGAACTGATGGAAGAACAGAAAAGTATCATTGATTCCATAGAAAATTTGAAAAATTCTATCAAAGAATATGCCGATAAAATAGAACAATTAGATGAAGTAATGGAAGAAGAAAATCGAGAGATAGAAATTGTTCAAGAATATACAGAAGCAATGACACAACAGAATATAGTAAGTGAAGATGAAAAGAAAGAATCATCGGAAGATAATTTATTTAATGGTATGAAGGATGTTTTGAATCGAGTAGAGTTATGCAGCCGATTAATTGATATTGATCCAATTCGGTGCAGACTGGAGTTAAGTACTGTTATGAAAATGCTTACTAATTTGATCGAAGAAAGTGATGAAGCAGATTTTTAGAGTATATATTTCTGATGATAATCTTTAATTTTTCTGGCATACATTGCAAGCTAAAACTTATGATAAATAACTTGCATTTTGGAATTATATTTATGTTGAGAAAGACGTTTTCCAAAATTATAATAAAGTTTATAAGTTTACTAGTTAGAAAAAATTATATATATAGGTAAATACATATGAGTAAAAAAATTTATAAGAATAAGAGGAAAGACGAAAAAAAATTATTTGGAAAAATTGTCAATATATCATTAATCATATTATTAATTATTTTCGTGTTATTATTTTTGAAAATATTAATGACAGAAATTTTATTTCATAAAATGATTGATGGCATGGTTGAGGGGATTGATTATTACGTTGAAGATATAGTAATAGTAGATAAAGAAGCTGTCGAGGACTATAATGGTTCAGAATCAGGCACAACAAATTATTTCATTTACTATGGATATGGTACTGATAAGAGGATGCAAGTAAATGGTGATGTATATTTTCAATATAATGTAGGAGATACGTTCCCGGCGTATACAAAGGATCATTATTATTATGGTTCAACAATCAATTCGGTATTACCAAAAGCTGAGTATAAAAACAATGAATTAAGTAAAGCCGGTATAGTAGTAATCGGTTCTCTAATATTATTGATATTAATCTATAAATGGATTGATAATTTAGAAAAAAAGATAAACAAATAAATAGTCAAGACAGTTAAATGTTTCACGTGAAACATTTAACTGTCTATTTTATATTTTAACAATATTTAGTAGATTTCTGTAATACGAA
>ERZ808240.4325-NODE-4325-length-12698-cov-2.403860_pt1 | contig 12698 bp, 7 predicted proteins | sample MGYA00521084_ERZ808240 | MGnify/ENA primary metagenome ERZ808240 (study PRJEB31516, sample SAMN03275571) | gut metagenome | biome: mammalia-associated habitat; material: feces | host: Papio cynocephalus | place: Kenya | collected 2012-08-06 ... | reverse complement strand
GGACAACACTGAGTTGATGCTATTGAGCAGTCGTCGTTCCTCGTCCTCCGCTATTCGCACTTGCGATGCTTTTGTTTTTCCCTCTGCCCTCTCTGTTATCCTTTCGGTGGCAGCCGACTGTCCGTTTTGCTCGACATAGTGTGCCAGAAGCTTTTGATTTTGTGTGTCGCGCTGCTCCATCTCTTTGTTCTTGTCGATAAGTAACCGCTGTGTGATGAGCAGCCGTTGGTTCTTTTTATAGATAATCCAAGCGAAGATTGCGAGCAACAGGAAGAAGAAAATGATGGAGACAATGATGTACATCTGGTAACTGATGCGCTCGTTGAGTTTGATAAGCTCGCGCAGATTCTGCTCTTCTTCATACTCAGTGAGCTTGTGACGGGCCTTGAAAAACTTCTTCGTGTTATACACAGAGTCGTTAAGCGCAAAGAAAAGATCACGGTATCGGCGTGCGGAATCAGGCTGTCCGTCGTGGTCATAGGCATTTGCCAGCATCTTATAAGCGTTCGTCAGCAACTCTCCACTGTCTAACTTTCTTGACAATCTCTGGCAACTGTCGCCAATGGCTATGGCTTCTTTGTCTCGCCCCATCAATACATACAGGTTGCCAATTTCGCTGAGTTGATATAGCATGAAAATGGGTTTCAGCCTTTTTTCGGTCGCATAGTCCAGAGCGCTGCGGTGGGTTGCTACAGCCTTTTCATACTTATGCTCTGCGGTAAGAATCCGTGCATAGGCGTATATTAAAAAGTATTTACGGTTCATGGGGTCCTTTGCTGACGGGGTACGTTGAGCCAAGGCATAATAATAGCGCGCTTTCTTGGGCAGCCCCAGGCGGCAATAGACATTGATGATGTTGGAAAGAAATGATGATTGAAGGTCCTTGTCTCCTATTCTGACGGCGGCATGGTAGCCTTTCAGGTAATAGGAAACGCAAGAGTTGTAGTCCTCAAATGTACTGTAAATGTTGCCTATGTAGCCTGTACAAGCGATATAGGCGCGGTCGTCATGCTCTTTTTCGGCCTGACGCATGATGGTGATGAACTGCTCAAGTGCCTCGGAGAAATGCTCTTTGTCCAGCGTTCGGACTGCTTCCTTTAGTCGAACGCTGGTCGAGGGCGGTGGTGAGGCTGCTCCAGCGGGTATCGCACAGACCATTAGGCTGAGCACAATATTGAGCAGTAGATTTCTCATCGTTATCTTCTATGGGTTGTTGAACGTCCGAATCCTGTTAGGCGGAGCGTCAAGCCAATGTGGCAATAAAGCCAAAGAAAGCCCCCTCATGCACGATTGTAATCATTGTTGGGCAGCCAAGGGGCTTTCATGGGTTGTGCCAAAGGCGACAAGGAAGCCTCAAAGCGACTCAGGCAACTCGAAGAGGTGGTCGCCATTGCTTCCTTTGATAAGTATTGTGCGGTCTGTGGGTTGCTCTTTGGCGATAGCTTTGCGCACCTCCTCCACATCGTGGAACTTGCGATAGTTGGTCTTTGTGGCCGAGAACTCCGGGCCTACGAGCCATACGTCCTTGAAACCATCACGCTCCAGGAGGTCGACAACGTGCTGATGCTCCACGGCAGAGGCTTCACCCAGCTCCCGCATGTCTCCGAGGATGGCCATTTTGTGCTCCGCCTGCATCAGACGGAAGTTCTCTATCGCCGCCGCCATGCTCGAAGGGTTGGCGTTGTAGGCATCGACGATGAGGCGGTTGTGCTCCGTCACTGTGAGCTGTGAGCGGTTGTTGCTCGGTTTATACTCCCTAAGGGCATCCGCGGCGTCCCGTGCCGTCACGCCGAAGTGGAGACCTATGGCCACTGCGGCGAGCATATTGCTCATGTTGTAAGCCCCGATCAGCTGCGAGTGCACCTCCAACGGCTGTGGAGTAAGCGCGGCGTTGGCCTGAAAGGAGAAACTCAGGAAGGGGTCGCAGGCCAGAAGGCTGCCCCTTACGTCCGCCGTCGGCTCCGTGCCGTAGGTCGCGATGCGGTCAAACTGCCGTTCCTTGGCCATCTCCATCAGGTTGTTGTCGTCCTCATTGAGGAAGAGCAGCGCGTCGCTTGCCCTCAGAAAATCGTACAATTCGCCCTTGGTGCGCTTCACTCCCTCAAAAGAGCCGAAGCCTTCGAGGTGGGCACGTCCCACGTTGGTGATCATTCCGCAGGTCGGCTCTACATATTTCACGAGCCTTTCGATGTCGCCCGGATGAGAAGCCCCCATCTCCACGACCGCTATTTCGTGCTCCTTCGTCAGCCGTAGGAGCGTCTTCGGCACGCCTACGTCGTTGTTATAGTTGGCTTCCGTGTGGAGCACACGGTCCTTCTTGGCCAGTACCGCCGACACCAGCTCCTTGGTTGTCGTCTTTCCGTTGGTGCCTGTGATGCCGATAACGGGTATGTCAAACTGGCGCCGGTGCGCTCTGGCCAGCTCTTTGTATGTGGTCAGCGCATCGTCCACGACGATATATCGCGCATCGCCCGCCACGGCCCATTGCGGTTCGTCCACGACGGCGTAGCTGCATCCCTTCTCCAAGGCTTGTGCGGCAAACTTGTTGCCGTTGAACGATGCGCCTTTCAGCGCGAGAAAGATGCTGCCTGCCGGACAATTGCGGCTATCGGTGGTCACACAGGGGTGCTGCTGGTAGAGGGCGTAAAGTTCTTTGATGTTCATAATTTGTGAGGATAATAAAGCAAAACAAGACTTTTCTGGGATGCGTGACGGTGCTTCTGCTGGCTGCCGCCACTACTTTTCCCCATTGCAAAAGTAATGCTAAAAGGGCGAATCCGCAAATTATCATCGATTATTTTGCAATTCCAAATTTATTATTTACTTTTGTCCACCGTTGTAAAAAATAACTACCGCATGGAATATACAATGCAAGTCAGGGGCCGACTCGTCAGTTTGCGTGAGCCGCAGGTCATGGGAATCCTCAACTGCACGCCCGATTCTTTCTTCGCCGCGTCCCGTGTGCAGACGGAAGAGAGCATCGCCCGCCGTGCCAACCAGATTATAGAGGAGGGCGGAACGATGATTGACGTGGGCGGATTTTCCACCCGGCCGGGCGGAGTGGAGGTGACCGAGGAGGAAGAGATGCGCCGTCTGCGCTTCGCCCTGCCCATCGTGCGCCGCGAACAGCCCGATGCCATCGTCTCGGTCGACACCTTCCGTCCCGACGTGGCGCGCATGGTGGTCGAGGAATTGGGCGCAGACATCATCAACGATGTCAGCGAAGGCGGCATAACGGGCATTGTCGACACTCCCCTTGAGGCTTCTTCGGATGGCGATTACCCCGCCATCTTCCGTATGGTGGCGCAACTTGGCGTGCCCTACATCCTCATGTCGGTGAAGCCTACCCTCCATGACATGCTCCTTTCCCTGTCCCGCGAGGTGCAGCAACTCCGCGACTTGGGCCAGAAGGACATCATCATCGATCCCGGATTCGGCTTTGGCAAGACGGTGGAACAGAACTATGCCGTGCTCCACGGCATGGACAAGCTGAGCGTGCTTGGCCTTCCCATCCTTGCCGGGGTAAGCCGTAAGCGCATGATTTTCCAGCCTTTGGACACCAATCCCGACGGAAGTCTCAACGGGACGACCGTGGTCAACACCATCGCCCTGCTGCGTGGCGCGTCCATCCTTCGTGTACACGATGTCAAGGCTGCCGCCGAGGCGGTGCGCATCGTAGGATGTTATCGGACTGGCGCAGGCCAATAGCCGCCAGCCGGAAGCGGAACAGATTTGTCCACACACCCTAATCCCCACCCAAGAAGCCATGTTTTTTGAATTTGGAATCAAAGATGTAATCGACATTTTCCTTGTCGCGCTGATGCTCTACTACCTTTATCGGTTGATGAAGGAGTCGCGCTCGCTCAACGTGTTCATCGGCATCATGGTGTTTGTGCTCGTCTGGCTCTTCGTGAGTCAGGTGCTGGAGATGCGCCTTTTGGGCAGTATCATGGACAAACTCGTCTCCGTCGGTGTCATAGGCATCATCGTTCTCTTCCAAGAAGAGATACGCCACTTCCTCTATAACCTCGGAGCGCGTCGCCAAGTGCAAGGCTTGCTGCGGTTGTTCTTCGGCAATGAGGACGAGGAAAAGGCCGACAAGGAGACCATCATGCCCATCGTGATGGCCTGTATGAGCATGAGCCGTGGAAAGGTGGGGGCACTTATCGTCATCGAGCGGGGCGTCTCGCTCAGTGACATCTGCGATACGGGCGACAATATCGACGCGCGTATCAACCAGCGGCTCATCGAAAACATCTTCTTCAAGAACTCCCCGCTCCACGATGGGGCCATGGTGATCTCCAAGAAGCGCATCAAGGCGGCGGGCTGTATCCTCCCCGTGAGCCACAACCAAGACATTCCCAAGGAGTTGGGACTGCGCCACCGCGCCGCCATGGGCATCTCTCAGGACTCCGACGCCCTTGCCATTGTCGTCTCTGAGGAGACGGGACGCATCAGCGTGGCCATCAAAGGCGAGTTTCAGCTGCGTCTCTCGGCCGAGCAACTCGAAAGCGTTCTCACTCGGGAATTACTTCCCTCGTCGTAGTATCTTTCTTTTACAAAACAGTCAAAAAAGCGATATCATCGCGAGACCAAATCCACCCCACTTTGCAAAACAGCCCCTATTGCGTTGCGATAGGGGCTGTTTTGCGTCCTAATAGAGCCGATATTGCAAGGTCATTCAGCCCCTATTACAAAGCGATTTAGAAACTGTCGCAATGCGTTGATAATCAGTGTATTGTGGAATCTATTTCATCTCCCTTCGGCTTTTTCGCCCATTGCCTCGGCGTTGTGGCGTTGTGGCGTGGCAGGTGGGCGCATTGGTTCAGTTCGTCCAGCACATGAGAGGAAGCGACCGCCAAACCCTTGACCTGATCGTCCTGCCCGTTTGTCCAACGGCCAAAATAGAGATGCAAGGTAAACCCAAATCGCATTAGACCGAAATCTAATGACTGATTTGGGATAAAAGACGCCTGCCGATGTCCCTGCGCACCGTCTCCTTGTCCACCGTCCGCAGTCCGTCGGCCGACAAGAGCAGCAAGGTGTCGGCCAGTTCGGTGGCCAATTCAAGGTCATGGGTGGAGAGGAGAATCGTCTTGCCCATCGTGTGTGCCATCCGGGCGAGCACCTTGAGCGTGTCGACGCGGGCGTTGAAATCGAGGAAAGCCGTCGGCTCGTCGAGCAGTATTATCGGGGTGTCCTGCGCCAATGCGCGGGCTATCATCACTTTCTGGCATTCGCCGTCGCTCAGCGTGTACAACTTTCGGTCGCATAGTGGCAAGGCTCCCGTCTCGGCGAGGCTCTGTCTGACGATCACCTCGTCTTTGGCTGCGAGGTTTCCCCAGAAGCCCGTATAGGGACTGCGCCCCATCCCGACCAAGTCGTGCGCCGTCAGGTTGCCCGTTTCGGGGCGCTTGGTGAGCACTACGGCCACAAGACGTGCCCGTTCGCGCGGAGAGAGGCTGTCCAGCTGGCGGTCTCCCAGCCACACCCGACCGCCCATTTTCGGCTGAAAGCCCCACAATGTGCGCAAGAGTGTCGACTTGCCGATGCCATTGTCGCCTATCAGGCAGGTTAGGCGACCCTCGCTGATGGTCGCATTGAGGCCACGGGCCACGACATGGCCGCGCCCATAGCCGACGGAGAGGTCTTCCAAACGGATGTCCATGCCGCAAAATTACGCATTTTATTTGGCTTTCTCATGGTTTTTTGCGACATTTGCACACCGTAAAACGGAATCCACACCGCCAACAAGTGAACAAGAGATGACAGGCAAAGAGAACGCACAACAAGCCCTTCAGCGACAGAAGCTGCTCCTCCAGATGGAATATTACGCCGAGAAAGAGGCCTTTCGTAAGCAGACGGAGGGAGTGGGGATGCAGCGAAAGGTGAAGCGCGGCGACGCATGGTTTCCCCTGCGTGTGGGCAAGAGCTACTACAACAGCCTCAATCAGCGGGTCGTGGAGGTGTTCAGGGAGCAGGATTCAGACATCGAGCACAACTTTGAGTTTGGTAAGCCCGTGGCCTTCTTCCTTCAGAAAGGCGACGGCAAGCTCCATTTTCTCTCCTTCACGGGCACCGTTTCCTACGCCGACAACGAGCGGATGGTGGTGTCCGTGCCCGACGGTGCGCCCCTGCTCGACCTGCAGTTGACCGACGGTCAGCAGGTGGGTTGCCAGCTCTCGTTTGACGAGACCAGCTATCGCGAGATGTTCGATGCCCTTGACCGTGTGGCCTCGGCGTCAGACAACCGCCTTGCTTACTTGCGCGACCTGTTCTATGGCACGCAGAAAGCCCTACAGTTCGGCTTTTCCCCCATCCGTTTGCCGTGGCTCAACCCCGCTCAGGAGCAAGCCGTCAACGAGGTGTTGCGCGCCAAGGACGTGATGGTTGTGCACGGACCGCCCGGAACGGGGAAAACTACGACGCTCGTGGAAGCCATCAACGAGACGCTTATGCGCGAAAGCCAAGTACTGGTGTGTGCGCAAAGCAACATGGCGGTGGACTGGATATCGGAGAAACTCGTCGACAGGGGCATCTCGGTGCTGCGTATCGGCAATCCTTCGCGTGTCAACGACAAGATGCTGGGGTTCACCTATGAGCGCCGTTTCGAGGCCCATCCCGACTATCCGCAGCTCTGGGCCATCCGCAAAGCGATCCGGGAGCTGCGCGCCCACCGCAAGCACGGCGGGTCGGAAAACTTCCATCAGAAGCTCGAAAGGCTCAAGAGCCGTGCCACAGAGTTGGAAATACGCATCAACAGCACCCTTTTCAATGAGGCGCGCGTCATCGCCTCGACGCTCGTGGGGTCCAACAGCCGGCTGATGCAGGGCACGAAGTTCAACACACTCTTCATCGACGAGGCCGCACAAGCCCTCGAAGCGGCATGCTGGATACCCATACGCCGTGCTACAAGAGTGATATTGGCAGGCGACCATTGCCAGCTGCCGCCCACTATCAAGAGCATGGCCGCCCTGAAAGGAGGCCTTGGCAAGACCCTCATGGAGCGCATCGTGGAGCGAAAGCCCGAGGTGGTGACGCTGTTGAGGACACAATACCGCATGAACGAGGACATCATGCGCTTCTCTTCCGACTGGTTCTACCATGGCAAGGTGGTCAGTGCGCCCCAAGTGCGGCACCGCGGCATACTCGATTACGACATCCCGATGGAGTGGATTGCCGTGGAGGGCGAGGCAGGAGAGCCGGGCGAGGAGTTTGTCGGCAGCAGCTTTGGCCGGGTGAACAAGCGCGAGGCAGAGCTGACGCTCGACGTGCTGCGTCGCTACTTTGTGAAGATAGGCAAGCAGCGGGTGCTCGATGAGCAAATCGACGTGGGGGTCATCTCGCCCTATCGGGCACAGGTGCAGTATCTCCGTGGCTCGATGAAGCGCGACGCTTTCTTCAAACCCTTCCGCCATCTCGTCTCCGTCAATACGGTGGACGGCTTTCAGGGACAGGAACGCGACGTGATTGTCATCTCGTTGGTGCGGAGCAACGCCGAGGGACAGATTGGCTTCCTTCGCGACCTGCGCAGGATGAACGTCGCCATTACCCGTGCGAGGATGAAACTCATCATCCTTGGCGACCCGGCAACGCTCTGTCGCCATCCGTTTTATAAGAAGCTATATGACTATGTCCGCTCATTGGGCGGAAAGGAAGCGGACGAAGGAGTGGGGAAATCGGCTGATTGCTTATAGTAAGGAAGTTTTTGTCCGCTGCTTGTCGTGCTCAATAACAAAGCCTTCTCCCCCTTGCGCCCCAATGTTTGGGCAAGGAGGAGAAGGCTTTCGCTTTCAGGAGACTATTCCGTAATGATAATGCAGTAAGGCATTGGCTTCTCCAGTCGCATTCATGTAGAAAATGGTGTTGTCCTTGCCGTCGTCCTTCTCGGGTTTGTAGCCCATCCGTGCGGCTTGCTGCTGAAACTGCTTGAAGCAGGCGGCGTTGAAGAGACACAGATAGAGCGACTTGCCGTTGGTGTCAAGCAGAATTTGTGAGGAGTTTCCTTTGGCAAACTTCGTGGGCAGTCCGTCCTTGCCCATGTCCATGTTCTTCACCCAGACATATTCTTTGCCGAAAGAGGTCGATACCCCTTTGTACTGGTAGCCCTGCTTGGTGAGCAGGCTGTTGGCATACTGTTGCTTAGGGTTGCGGAAAATGCGCACGGCATCGGCCAGACTCACTACGTCGCTTTGCGCATGGACGGCAGACAAGGAAGACAAAAGAAGGAAAAGAAAGCAGAGAATGTTCTTTTTCATAAGTGTCGTTGGTTGATGAGGGTTGATTCTGCAACTATTTCACAACGGTCGCCCGAATGATGTGGATGTCCTTTAGTGGACGGTCGTGGTCGTCGGTGGCCGCCTTTTCGATGCGTCCGATGACCTCAAGGCCCTCCACGACTTCACCAAAGACGGTGTAGGAACCGTCCAAATGGGGCGTGCCGCCGATGGTCTTGTACGCCTCGCGCACCTCCGGGGTGAGCTTCACCGTCCCATTCGTCATCTCGTCGATGCGCTTCTGCACCTTGTCGAGCGACGCGTCGTCCCACTTCTGACCCCAGACGATGTAGAATTGCGAGGCCGATGAGCGCCGCTCGGGGTTGACGTTGTCGCCCTCGCGGGCAGCCGCCACAGCCCCGCGCTTGTGGAAAAACTGCGGGAAGTGGATTTCGGCAGGTACGGAATATCGTTCGAGCGTATCGCCGAGGAGCTTGCCCTGCGGTGCGCCAATGCTGCCCAGGTCGCCCGTCTGCACCATGAAGTCGCGGATGACGCGGTGGAAAAGCACCCCGTCGTAGGCATGGCTCTTGACCAGTTTCAGAATGTTGTCGCGGTGGAGTGGGGTCTCATTGTAGAGTGCGATGCGCACATTGCCGCTGTCTGTCTCCAAAAGGATCTCGTGACGTGGCTCGCTCATCTGCGCCGATGCGCCCATCGCGAGCGTTAGCAGCAGGAGGATTAGGGTGGTAGTCTTTCTTCTTATCATTTTGATTGCTGTTTATTCCTTTATATAATAGCGTGGGTGTGACTTCTGCATGGGGACGTATCAGGCGATGAGCATTCCGTTGTCCTCGTGTATTTCCTTTGCAGCCAGCATGGCCTGTATGCAGTCTTCCAGCATCTTATCCATCTTTTGTCCCATTCGAGCGAACCCGAGGTGATGTGCCACTTGCCGCTTCAGCGCATCCTTGGGTGTGGCGGCTTGTTGCCTTATGGCGAACCCGATGCAGTTGCAAATCTCGCATGGCGGTATCTCGTCCATGTCGCGGCCGTTGGCTTTGCGGTATTTCTTCCACCCCTCCAGCTGGTCGAGCGAGGCCCATAGGGTAGGGATGCCACCGGGTTCACTCTTGTCGAAGTAACAACCCTGTGCGGCATGGCGCACCCATTCGGTGAGTCGGATGGTCAGGCGGGGCACTTTCCACTCCTGTGCGACCCGCTTGACGAGGTAGTTGAGGCGTATGGGCTGCTCTACCCGCACAATTTCCCGTACGTCCATCGTGGCGAGGCGGCCGTGAAGGAGCAGGTTGTCGAGGCTTCCGGCCCCAACGGCGTGCATTGCCTGTGCCTTCTCATAGGGCACTAAGGCTGTGTCTTCCTCAGGCTTGAGCACATCCTCTTCTGAAATGTCAAAGGAGTCGGGTTGCTTCCCTTCTTCGGTTGTGTCCTTGGTCTCGTAGGGCGAGAAGAGGTTCTCGTCGTCATTGGCTTCCTTGCGCAGTGACTCGATGCCCTTGAGCAGCCGTCCGAAGGCCTCTTCTTCATTGACCTGCCAGTCCACGGACCACACTCTGAGCAGGTTCCAGCCCAGATGGTGGAGCACTTCGGGCTGGCAGATCTCCCGGTCGCGTACGGTCTTGGTGTCATAATACTTCGGTCCGTCGCAGAGAATGCCGCACAAATAGGCCTTTTCGTCCTGGGGATGAGCCACAGCCAGGTCCACCCTGAACGCGGAACGCCCCACATGGGTGTCAACTTGGTAGCCTTTCGCTCGCAAACGGGTGGCAATAGTTTGGATGATGGCATCGCTGGAGGTGTCCTCTATCGACGCTTTCAGCGACCCGGTGGTGAGTGGCAGGCGGCCAGTCTTGGCAAACTCCAAGAACCGTTTCAGTCCCACCACGCCCGCGGCCTGCGTCCGCCGCAGGTCGATCATCTCGGGTTGCAAGGTTGAGAATACCAGCATCTCGTAGCGTGCGCGGCTCACGGCCACGTTGAGTCGGCGCTCTCCGCCTTGGTTGTTGAGCGGTCCGAAGTTCATGGACACCTTCCCTTCCTTGTCCGGACCATAGCCCACGCTGAAGAGTATGATGTCGCGCTCGTCGCCTTGCACGTTCTCCAGGTTCTTGATAAAGATGGGCTCCTCTGCGTCATAGGCCAGTCGCTCCATCTCGGGATGCTCGGAAAGGGCCTCGGTGAGGGTGTCCTCGATGAGTCCCTGCTGCACCTTGGAGAAGGCGACGATGCCGATGGAGCGACGCGGACGGGAGGGGTGGTCGATGTTTCCCTGCAGGATGCTCATCACCTTGCGGCTGATGGCCTCGGCCTCGGCACGGTTGCTCCGTGTGCGTCCGTGGTCGTATGTGCCCTTGACGGGTATGAATGTGACTTTCGACGTGCGGTTGTCAGCCGACGGGAAGGTGATGAGCCTGCCGTTGTAGTACTGACTATTGCTGAACGCAATGAGCGACTCGTGGTGGCTTCGGTAGTGCCAGGTGAGGTAATGGGAGGGCATGGAAAGGGTGATGCAGTCGTCAAGGATCGACTCCATGTCGTCATCGTCGGGCTGTGCGTCCTCGGCCTGCTGCATTTGGAAGAAACTTGTTGGGGGCATTTGCTTGGGGTCGCCGACGACAACGAGTGCCTTGCCGCGCGCTATCGCCCCAATGGCCTTGGAGGTGGGTATCTGTGAAGCCTCGTCGAAGATGACCAGGTCGAACGGAGGTTGGTCAAGGTCGATGAATTGTGCCACGCTCATCGGGCTCATCAGCACACAAGGACAGAGCCGGGGAAGCAGTGTAGGAATCTGATCGATAATCCTCCGGATGCTCACTCCACGCCCACCGCTGGCAATGTAGCGCTTGAGTATGCCCAGTTCCGAAGACTTGGAAGCCTCGATCTGTGCCGAGGGAATGGCGGAAGCGAGCTTGTAGTAGAGTTCTTTCTGCGTGAGCAGCTCAAAGCGTGCGGCCAATTCGCGGTATTTCCGTATCTCATCCTCAAAGATTAGACCGTTAAACAGGCGCAGTTCGTCCTCCTGTTCGATGACGTGAGCAGCGAGTGCGCCATACACTCCCTTCAGGAAGCTGTCGGCTATCTGTGCGGTCGACAGGGTGGGGTTGTCCCAAATGTACTCGACGATGACACCAAGCCCCCGCTCTCTAAGGGCTTGCTTGCGCAGACACCATATCGTCCAGTTGCGCGCATCGTCCAAATGGGAGACCCACTGGTCGATGTGGGTACTTAGGAAGGACAGGGTGAGATTGTCGGGATGGCACTGCATCTGCTCCAGAGTGTCGAGCTGGGCAGTCAGTTGGCGCATGGCCTCCACCTCTTTGGGCGTGAAAGGCAAGATGGTTGCGTCGGAGTGGATGGACAAAAGCGCACGGAAATGGTCGAGAGTGTCGAGGAATGGCTCGACCTCATCGCCCCGCAACTTGCCGCAGAAGGCTCGCAGGCTTTTCAATACCTTTCGCTTAGCCAGCATGCGGGGCAGCATCCACTTCCCGCAAGCCTCTTCCCACTCGGCCCTTATTTCGCTTGGGTCGGCCTGAAGCGCCGATTCCGAATACTGTTGCGCTATCTGCGCCTGCTCCTCGGCAACTGAAAGCAGCCAGCGCACACCCGACATCGATTCCTCGACGGGGCGCGATGTGGCATCGTTGAACCTTCCCACGGCCTCGACTACGGTGCCAATCTGCTGCTGTATTACTTCCATTGGTCCGTGTAGCCGCTCTTTCAGGTCGCGGGGTGCGTCGGTTATGGTCAAGGCTCGCAACGGATGGGTGGCGGGATGGCCGCTTACGGCAAACACAGCGGCCAGAGAACGGATGTCGTCTGCATCCTTTTGCAGCGTCTCCTGCGTGATATGGTCCAGATATTCCGCCCCGGGTGTGACCGCTTCAGCGTCTAATGTCTCGTAGCGGGTGATGTAATCGTAGAGCGACAAGCCCGTTTCCTGCGGCCTATGCAGCTTTTCCACATAGCGGCCGATGCGCTTTCGCTCCTCGAAAAGCTGTTGACTGGCGGCTTGAAACTGTTGAGGCTCCTTGATTCGGGTCACGTCCAGGGCCAGTTGGAGCTGGTGAAGCAGGTGGCTCTTGGTCATTTTGTTGGAGTGCATCTCCAGACAGAACGGGTTGATCTTTATCTTTCGCAGACGGTTCTCCACCACTTGCAGTGCCGCCATCTTCTCCGCCACGAAGAGAACGCGTTTCCCTTGGTAGAGCGCATTGGCAATCATGTTGGTGATGGTCTGGCTCTTGCCCGTGCCAGGAGGGCCGTATAGAATGAAGCTCCGTCCCATGCCCGAGGCGAGGATGGCTTCCAGTTGCGACGAGTCGGCAGGCAATGGCACTGCCGAGGTGCAGGGTTGCTCTTGCTTGTCGTTCTCCCTCACGTCGATAGGGTGGTCGGGAAGGGGGATCAGAAGGCGCTTTTCGATGAGCGAGCGGATGATGTCGTTGCGCTCAATCTTCC
>ERZ808240.4322-NODE-4322-length-12702-cov-6.678343_pt1 | contig 12702 bp, 9 predicted proteins | sample MGYA00521084_ERZ808240 | MGnify/ENA primary metagenome ERZ808240 (study PRJEB31516, sample SAMN03275571) | gut metagenome | biome: mammalia-associated habitat; material: feces | host: Papio cynocephalus | place: Kenya | collected 2012-08-06 ... | reverse complement strand
GTACAGGCCGACTGCTGCGGCGTGCGCGCGTAGGGATCGGCGTCGATGTTGCCCGCGAAGACCTCCTGCGTGATCTTGTGCAGGATATGGTCAACGTATTTCGAGAGCTTTCCGAGCTGCTCGGCGCTCGCCAAGCTCCCCGTCACCGCACCGTCCTTTTTCACCGCGATGGGCAGGTAGCACGGCGATTCGAGCGCGCTGTGCTCCATCGCCTGCAAGACTGCCGGGTCCTCGAGCACCATGCCGCTGCGGCGCAGCTCCTTTTTGAGCGCTTTTTCGATCTTCTCCGGCGCTGTGTCGCGCGCGCAGCGCAGCATCGGCTCGCGTGCGGGCGTATAGAGGACGCCCGCGGGGACGATCTCGTGTCCGCCGAAGAGCGTCTGTCCCTCTTCCTTTAGTGTGAAGAGGTAGAGCAGCATCTGAAGCCCCAGCCCGTAGCGCAGCTCGGCGAGGTCGAAGCTCTTCTTGCCCGTCTTGTAGTCCACGACGCGCAAATACAGCTTTCCGTCGTGCAGCCAGCCGTCCACGCGGTCGACCTTGCCGACGACGCGCGCCGTGCCGTTTTCCTCGCGGATCGTGATGGCGGGCAGCTGCCCGTCCGCGCCGAACGCGAGCTCGAACGCCAGCGGCTCGAAGTCGGAGCTTTGCAGCTCCTCGCTCACCTCGTCCATGATGCGCTTGACAGCCGCGCACAGGCGGCTGAACAAATAACGGAAGCGCGCGCTTTTTTCCTGTAAATCCGGCAGCACGCGGTCGATATATTCCTCGATCGACGCGCGAACGAGCGCGTGCAGCTTGTCCTTTGACAGTTCGTGCATCCCGCCGCACTCCTTCGCCTGCCGCAGCGTGTGCTCCATCACATCGTGCACGAATGTGCCGATCTGCGGCGCGTCAAAGCCTGCGCCTGTGCGCTCCCTGGCTTTCAAGCCGTAGCGCATGAAATAGGCAAAATGGCACGACCTCGCCATGTCCATGCGCGAGGCGGACAGCGTCACCGCGCCGCCGTAGAGTGCGCGCACTGCGCCGCGCGACAGATGTCCGCGCGCATAGTTTGAGGCGCCCTTCATCGCGGCAAGCGCGCTTTTTGCGTCGCCCTGCCCCTCAAAATACTGCCACAGCGCGCCGCCGATGTGCTCGCCCGCATACTCGAGCGCCGTCGCTCTCGCTGACAGGCGGTATTCCTTGCCAGCACTTTCCGTTTCGACGGAAATCGACGGCAGCAGGCGCGCGATGCGTCCGATGACGAACGACGGCCGCTTCTCCGCGTCCTTTCCGTCCGAAACGGGGTAGGACACCGTCAGCTTCTCCGTCGGCTGGGCCAGCGCGGCGTAAAGGTTCTGAATTTCCAGATGAAACTGCTCCATCCCGTGCGGCGCGAGGAAAATTTGCTGCCGCTCGAGCGCCTCGCGGTCCTCGTCGCGCAGCACGCCGCTGCGGTTCTCCGCCGCGGGCAGCACGCCGTCGTTCGCGCCGAGCAGGAACAGCGCGCGCACCGTGTGGCGGTCGTTTCGCGTCATCTCGCACAGGTTCACCGCGTCGAGCGTCACGGGGATCGTGCCCACGCTGTACTGCGTCAGCACAAGGCGCATCAAGCTTGCGAATTCCTCGGCGTCGAGCGCCGCATCGCCCAGAATTTCCACAAACTGGTCGAGTACGCTGCAAAGGATGCTCCACAGCTGCGCCGTCTCCTCAGCACGCTGGGCTTCGCCCGCGGCAAAAAGCTGCTCGGTCTGCGTCTGCAAGGCCTCCGGCAGCTTAATTTCTTCCAAATAGTCGTACAGAGCGCGCACCTTTTGCTCCGCCGCGCTGCTGCCGCCCACGCCTTTTTTGAGTCGCGCAAACGCCCCCTGCACGCGCTCGCGCAGTTGATTGACCGTCTCAAGGCGCGCCCTTGCTTCGTCCGTCCATTCCTCGCCGTAGCCGTCGGGATGCGCCGTCCATGGCGTTTCGCGCGTCCACATCGCGCCGCGGATCTCCCACTTGAGCGCATAGTTTTCCAGAATGTCACATTCCGCCATGCTGAGGCCGGCAAGGCCGGTCTTGAGGCAGCGGAACACATCTTCGTACTCAAAGCCGCCGCTCGCGGCGTCCAGCGCGCCGAGCAGCAGCGTCAGTACGGGACTTTTCAAAATGTCGCTGCGGTGGGCATAATAGAGCGGGATGCCGTAGCGGGCGAATACACTCTCGATCGCGCCCGCGTAGGAATCGAGGCTGCGCGCCGTGACAGTGATCTCGCGGTAGCGATAGCCCCGCTCACGCACTAATTTCAAAATCTGCGACGCGGCCCACTCGCACTCGCTGTACGCGCTGCCCGCCTCGTAGAGCGCGACGGCGTCGGTCGGCTGGGCGTATTCGTCCGCCGCGCCGAAAAAGCAGCGCTCGATATGGTCGAGCGCGCCGCGCACCTCGCCCTGCGGGAGAATTTCTTCCTCGCACGAAACTCCGGCGTCGCGCGCAAGCGCATACAGCCGCTCGCGCACGCGCAGACTCTCGGAAAAGAGCTCACGGTCCTGCGTGTCGCCAAGGAGCGTGACGGTCACGCTCTTTGCGCGCCGCAGCAGGATGCGCAGAATGCGCAGCTCGCGTCCCGTAAAATAGGAAAACCCGTCGAGGAAGATATCTTTATTGTCGATATAGCCCGACGCTTCCAGATTTTCCTCCAGCTTTTCGAGCACGTCGCGCGCGTCGTGTCCCGGCGCGTGGAGCTTGCTGAGGTAAATGCCGTAGATGAGCGAAAGGTCGCGCAGCTTATCGCCGCTCTCGCCCTCGATCTGCGCCACGCTCTCGGACAGCTGCTCAGGCGAGATGGCGTAGGCCTGCAATTCCTCCATCACGGCGAGCAGGCTCTCCAAAAACGCCGCACGCTGCGACGGGCGCTTGTAGACCTTGAGCGTCGGCGCAAGCTCCGTGAGCGTGCGCTGGAGCGTCAGCAGCTTTCCGCCATTGTCGAGCGTCACATCCGCGCTGCCGCCGCAGATCCCCAGCACGCGCGAGGCGAGTAGCTTGAACGTCAAAGCCTCTGCATGGCGCGACGCCGTGTCGCCGCAGACCCTGCACAGATCCATCTCCGCCACGTGCGAGGCGTGCTCCGGCACGAGCAGAATTTGCTGTGAGGCGTCCCCCAGCGCGGCGATCTTTTGCAGCACGCGCTCGGATTTGCCCGTGCGCGCGCGTCCCATCAGTATGTGCAGCAAGCGCCCTTCCCCCTTTGGTCTGACTTGATTTTTGAAAATTTTATCACATTCTACGCTTTTCGGCAATGCGGATTATACCGTTCGGTAATGAAGAAGCACTGCGTGCATAGTTTCGCCCGCCGCGGGAAGACTACCGAAGACCAAACCATCTTTTTAAGGAGGGAATTTCATGGTCATCGACAAGATCGCGCTGACGCTTGCTATCATCGGCGCGCTCAATTGGGGCAGCGTGGGCCTTTTCGGCTTTGACTGCGTCGCCTTTCTCTTCGGCGGACAGACCGGTATGCTCAGCCGCGTGATCTACACGGTCGTCGGCCTCGCCGGTATCTGGTGCATCACGATGCTGTTTCGCGAGAAAGAGCCGATGGAAAGCGGCGGCCAGGCGTAAAAATAAAAGGAGAGGGACTTCCCTCTCCTTTTATTTTTACGTGGAACAAGCGCTGTCAGCAGCAAAGCGCATCGATCGCTGCATCCTTTGTCGAAGCAAAGAACACCTCGCGCCCCTCGTTGCTCTCGCGCATGAAGTCGTGAAGCGGCTTGCTCGTGTAGCGCGAATAGTCGCCGTAGATGGCGATGCGCGCACCATAGTTGACAAACTTCTGCAAAATTTCGCCAGCAAGGCCCGTGCTGAGGATGAAGAAGTTCTCGCAGATACACTTTTTTGCGATGACAAGATTCTTCGTCCCCGCCTCGTACTTCGCGCTCATCAAAAGGTCCAGCACGGACTGCGCATCGCGGATCACGGCCTCACCGCTCTCGACAAGCGCGCAGGGAATACCGTTTTTCTCAATTCTCTGAAAGGTCATTTTTCACTCTCGATTCAAAATTTTCTTTATTGCTCCCCAGCCGTCTTCGCGCCCTCCAGCTCGCGCATTGAGCGGCGGAACTGGCGGTAGAACGTGAAGCTCGTCAGCGCCACCGCGCCGAAGTCCGCCACGGGCTCGGCGAGGAACACCGCGAACGCCTTGTCCGCGAAAAAGTGCGGCAGGATATAGATGAGCGGGATCAGCAGGATGATCTTGCGCCAGACCGCGAGGAAGAGCGACGTCTTCGCATTGCCGAGCGCCACAAACGTCTGCTGGCAGGCAATCTGAATGCCGAAAATGCCGCTGCATCCCATGTAGATGCGCACAGCCCACGCCGCGTATTCGACAAACGCAGGGTCGCTGTTGAAGATCAGAATGAACACGCGCGGGAAGAGCTCGACCAAAAGCCAGATAGCCATCGAATACGTAAAGCACGCGCGCAGAAGACAGAAATAGGTGTCGCGCACGCGCTGGGCGTTCTTCGCGCCGAAGTTGTAACTCACGATTGGCTGCGCCCCCTGCGTCAAGCCCTGGAGCGGCATGTTGGAAAACTGCATGATGCTCGTCAGCACCGTCATCGTGCCGACGGCCATGTCGCTGCCGTAGCGCAGGAGCGAGGAGTTGAAGCAGATGGCGATCAAGCTCTCCGTCGACTGCATCACAAACGGAGAAAGGCCCAGCGCGATACATGGCAGCACGATCTTCGCGCTCACGCGAAGATTCTCACGCTTCAAGTGCCAGCGCGTCTTCCTGCCCATGAGGAACGTCATCACCCACACAGCCGAAACCGCCTGCGAGATCACCGTAGCCAGTGCCGCGCCGCGCACGCCGAGGCCGAGCGCGAAGATGAACAGCGGGTCGAGCGCCGTATTTAAGAGCGCGCCGATGAGCACCGTCTTCATGCTCACGGTGGCAAAGCCCTGTGCCGTGATGTAGGCGTTCATGCCGAGCGTCAGCTGGACAAAGATCGTGCCGAGGGCATAGATGCGCATATAGTCGAGCGCGTAGCCAATAGTGTTCTCGCTCGCGCCGAACATCAGTAAAAGCGGCTCGGCGAAGGCCTCGAACAGCACCGTCAGCACCAGCGCCGTGATGAGGAGCATCGTCAGGCAGTTGCCCATGATGCGCTCGGACTTCTCGCTCTCGCCCGCGCCCTCGGCGATCGAGGCGCGCGGCGCGCCGCCGATGGCCATGAGCGACGCGAAGGCCGAGATGACCATGATGATCGGCAGACACACGCCGACGCCTGTGAGCGCGAGCTTGCCGACAGTCTCAGCGGGCTGCATGTGGCCGATGAACACGCGGTCGACCAGATTATAGAGCATGTTGACGATCTGCGAGGTGATCGTCGGCACGGAGAGCGAAAAGAGCAGCTTTCTGACTTTTCCGTGTCCCAGATCTGCGCGTGTATCCAAAATCATCACCTGAATCTTTTGTATTTTTCCGCATAGGCTGTTAGAATATCATGCCGCAAAGCGTTCGTCAAGCAAGGACGCCGCGCGGCGCTCTATTATAATAAAGCGCTTTTGGACATTTTTTCACTTTCTCCATTGCTTTTTCCGCGCGGGCTATTGTATAATTTGTTTTACAATCGCACCGTGGGGCGTTCTGCGCTCCACTGAAAACAAATAACGGAGGAATCACCATGAACGAAAAGTTTTCCAAGCTTGGCTTTTATCCTTCCGACATTCTGCTGCCCAAGAAGGATGTCGATATGAGCAAGTGGGCGGTCGTCGCGTGCGACCAGTTCACCTCTGAGCCCGAGTACTGGGAGCGCGTGGAGAAGACCGTCGGCGACGCGCCGTCCACCCTGCGCCTCATCCTGCCCGAGGCCAACCTGAAGGCACCCAACGTCGACGAGTACATCGCCGACATCAACGCCTCGATGAGCAAGTACCTTGAAGAGGGCATCTTCGAGACGCTCAAGGACTCCCTCATCTACATCGAGCGCGGCCAGAGCGACGGTAAGATCCGTCACGGCCTCATCGGTATGGTCGACCTTGACCAGTACGACTTCACCCCCGGTTCCGGCGCGCTGATCCGCGCGACTGAGGGCACGGTTCTCGACCGTATCCCCCCGCGCGCCCGTGTGCGCCGCAACGCCCCCATCGAGCTGCCCCACGTCATGCTGCTCATCGACGACCCCGAGAAGACCGTCATCGAGCCCCTGACCGCCGCGGTCGGCAAGATGGAGACCGTCTACGACTTCGACCTGATGGAAAACGGCGGCCACATCAAGGGCTACAAGCTCTCCGCCGAGCAGATCGACGCGGTTGCCGACGCGCTGACCGGTCTCACCACCGACGAGGCGATGAAGAGCAAGTACGGCGTCTCCGGCGTCGCTCCCCTGCTGTTCGCCGTCGGCGACGGCAACCATTCCCTCGCCACCGCCAAGGCCTGCTACGAAGAGCAGAAGAAGGGCAAGACTCCCGAGGAATACCTCGCCCTGCCCTCCCGCTACGCGCTTGTCGAGGTCGTGAACAACCACGACGACGCGCTCCAGTTCGAGCCCATCCACCGTGTGCTCTTCGGCGTCGACCATGAAAAGTTCATGGAGGAGTTCAAGAAGTTCTACCCCAACGCCCACGAGGGCAAGGGCGAGGGCCACGTCATCGAGGTCTGCTGGAACGGCCACGACGATTTCATCACCGTCCCCGACCCGAAGGTCCAGCTGGCCGTCGGCACGCTGCAGGCTTTCATCGACGAGTACCTCAAGCAGTTCGGCGGCGAGGTCGACTACATCCACGGTGATGAGGTCACCCGCGAGCTCGGCAGCAAGGAGGGCAACATGGGCTTCCTGCTTCCCGCGATGGGCAAGGAGCAGCTGTTCAAGACCGTTATGGCCGACGGCGTTCTGCCGCGCAAGACCTTCTCCATGGGTCACGCGCAGGACAAGCGCTACTACGTCGAGGCGCGCAAGATCCGCTGAGGAAAATCAAAGCTACTGCAAAAAAGCGCCGCAAGGCGCTTTTTTGCTCAGGAGGATACCAAAATGGATTACAAAGCAGCCAGAATCTGGCAGAACGTACTGCTCTTCGGCGGTGCGGTGGTCTCGGCCATCGGTGTCTGGGCATTTGACAGCATGCCCATCATGCTTGTCGGCCTCGGCATGATGATCTTTTCCATCATCGCCTGGTGGCGCTACTACCGCTGCCCCAAGTGCGGCGAACACCTGGGCCGCGGCTCGCCGTCCCGCTGTCCCAAGTGCGGCGCATGGCTCGCCAGCACACCGGAGCCCGAACCGAAAAAGAAAATTCAGCACAAGAAAAAGAAGCACTGAGAAAAAGGAGACGGCGATGCATAACAAAAAGCCTCTGATGGATTATCGCAGGGTTCAAAAGCTCCAAACACCGCTGTTTCTTACCGGCGCGCTGCTCAGCGGCGTCGGCACAAGCGTCAGCGTGCCGCTCGCCATTCTCGGCATCGCGATCATGCTCTTCGCCATCGTGATTGGGGTGCTTTACTACCGCTGTCCGCACTGCGGCAGACCGCTTGGACGTGTGGGCGAAGGCGGCTCCTACTGTCCCCACTGCGGCAAAGCGCTGGACGCGCCGGTCGAGGCGCCTGCGCGCAGCGTAAGCGTCCCCGCCTACGCCAAGCTCAACCTGACGCTCGACATTCTCGGCAAGCGCAACGACGGCTATCACGAGATACAGATGGTCATGCAGACCGTCTCCCTCCACGACGACGTGACCGTCACGCTCACGGGCGGAAACGGCATCCGCTGCCGTGCGGAGGGCGCAGACCTTCCCTGTGACGAGCGCAACCTCGCCGTCAAGGCGGCAAAAGCCTTTTGCGAGGCGATGGACTACGATGACGGCATCGACATCGCGCTCACCAAGCGTATCCCGTCCGAGGCCGGCATGGCCGGAGGCAGCGCGGACGCCGCGGCGGTGCTGCGCGCGCTGCGCACTCTCGTCTCCCCCGCCCTCACGGACGAGCGGCTTGAGCAGATCAGCGCGAGCGTCGGCAGCGACGTTCCCTTCTGCATCCGCGGCGGCACACAGCTGGCCGAGGGCCGCGGCGAAAAGCTGACCGTTCTGAAGCCCGCTCCGAAATTCTACGTTGCCGTCTGCAAGCCGGACTTCCCGATCTCCACGCCCGCGCTCTTCGCGCGCGTGGATGGCGTGACAATCACCGACCGCCCTGATACAACAGCTATGCTCAACGCCATCGAGCGCGGCGACGCGGACGCGCTCTGCGCAAATGTGCGCAACGTCTTTGAGCAGGCACTGGACAGCGAGCAGCATGAGCGCATTGAGGCCATCAAGCGCGATCTTCTCGCCCACGGGGCAAAGGCATCGGCGATGACCGGCTCGGGCAGCGTCGTGTTCGGTCTCTTCTCTGATGAAGCTGCCTGCCGCATGGCGTGCGAGGCGCTGCAAAGCGGAAGCGTCAAAACGTTCTGCGCCGAATTTGTTTGAAAACTGAGAAAACCGTCCATACTCAAAGTAAATTCTTTGAGATGGGCGGTTTTTTTGATGAAATGGACAAAATGGGAGCTTTCCTTTGCCGTTGGCCTCGCGGTCATGCTGCTTTTCTGCGCCGCGCGCGGTACAAATACTCTCCAGTGGTGGAGCGCGGCGTTTTCCCCGCTGTGCGATGGTATCCTGACGCAGAGCACTTTGGACGGCGACGTCGTGGTCAAGTCGAAGCTTGCAGAGCTGCTGGCGCTGCTGATGGGTGGAAAATAAAGCGTGCACAATGTGCACGCTTTATTATTGACATAACATTACAGCGTTTTTCCCTCTGCACTGCAACTTTTCTGCAACCCAAAGGCCTTTTTGCACTGTTCAACATCATCTTGCAGAAAGTTTTCTCCACAGAAAAACAGAAAATAAGAAAAAAGCATCAAAACCATACAGTTTTGATGCTTTTTGGTGGAGATAAGCGGGATCGAACCGCTGACCTCTTGACTGCCAGTCAAGCGCTCTCCCAGCTGAGCTATACCCCCATGCCGTTTTGTTTTTGTTGTTCCGTTTGGCTCGGAACAAGTGATAATATAGCACAGGGAGTCGAAACTGTCAAGCCTTTTTTGAAGAAATTTTTGCTTTTCCAAAAAGTTTTTGTCAGGTGCGAAAAGTGTTCTGTTTGCGGGATATTCCAAACTTTTCACTCTCTCGCAAACACCGTATATCTCCCGGTCGGGGCGTCGAAGAAGTTTTCGCCCGCGACGGATTTGACGTGCAGGCCGTCGCTGCCGCGCAGCAGCGTGAACGCGCCGTAGCGCACCGTGCCTGCGTTCTCGTTCAAGTGATAGCCAAAGACCATGCCCTCGCCGTTCGTGCCGAGGTAGTTGAGCTGGCCGGTGTACTCAAAGTAAATCCCAACCTCGCTGTTGATATCCTGCACCGTGAGGCCGCCGCCATCGGTCAGCGTCAGGATGTAGTCGCTGTCGTAGCTGCCCTGCTCGGCGGTGTCGTGCGTGACGGTCGCCGTCCACTCGCCGAGGAATTCCGACGGGATCGTGTAGTCCGCGTCGCTGACCGCACCGGAGAGGTCATGCTTCTCCCCCGCCGCGTCGACGGCAAACACCGTTTGGTACGTGCCGTAGTCCTCCTCGACCTCACCGGACTCGAACGAAACGATGTCCTTCACGCCGCCGAGCGGTCCGCCGTCGCAGAGGAAGCCCGCCGTCAGGCCTTCGAGCAGATTCACGTACTCCACCGCGCCCTCGCTCGTCAGCAGGAAGATATACGGGAAATACCCCTGCCCCACCGAACCGACGAACACATCCGTGTAGTCCGAATACAGGCCCTCCACGGGGTAGACGGTTTCGTAGTCAAAGCGAAAATTTTCCGCGTACCACGCAGAGTCCGCTGTTTTTTCAAAGCTGACCGTCAGATTGCCGCCCGAGAGCGCCGCCTTGGCAAAGCTCTCCTGCGCCGTCTTTTCGACCGTCTCGCGCGCGGAGAGATCAAGCGCGAGGTCGGCGTCGTAGCTCTCCGCCCCGGCGAACGAACCGATGGGCACGATCATGTGCAGCACACCGCCGTCGAGATAGAGCCGCATTTCCGTATTGATGTTCTCATCCGAGAGCGTCCACGCACGTCGCTCGGCATAGGACGCGATGAAGTCCGCGCCGCCCATGCTGCCGCTGAGCGCGTCGCGGTATGTTTCGTCAAAGCAGTTCGCCGCGGTACGGCGTGCCGCTGTGACGAAGTCCTGCATTGAAAGCTCGCAGCGCGCCAGCAGGTCCTCGCTCATGAGCCGCTTGCCGCCGAAAAAGTCGTAGCTGTATGTCTCCGTCGTGCTCGTGTCGCCGTCCATCTCTGCGCGCACCACAAGGCAGAGGAGGCTATCGTTCCAGCAGCTCGTCCATGTGACGGAAAGGCACGTGAGCGAGGCGCGGGAGGCCATCATGTTCTTCTGCTCCTGCACGAGCGCGCCGAACCGGTCGGCGATCTCGGCATTCAGCGCGGCGGCGACCGCCGTTTCCGACACGATCTGCGGAACGTGATAGCTGTACGAAAGCGCGTTGTTCTCGGCGTCCGTGTACTCGCCCTCCTCGCTGTAAAGCTCAGAAATGAGCGAATCGTCGTAGCCAGACGTGGTGTCATCCGGCTCCTTTTCGCCGCAGGCGGCAAGGCTCAGCAGCAAAAGCGCCGCAAGCAGCGCGGAAAGCATTTTTTTCATAGGATCCCTCTCTCAATTTCAGTGTCTGTCTTTTCTGCCATTATAGCGGATTTTCGCAAAAGCGCAACGGCTTTTCGCGCGCCGCGGCGCTCGCCGATTGACAGAATTCCACCGAGGTTATAGAATATGTGTACTTTCGAACTTCAGGAGTCTTTATGTACGATTATACGCAAGCCAAAATGAACGACGACGCCATCCGCGCCATCAGCTCCATCGGTCTCGCCCACCTGGGCGACGCGGTGTACGAGCTGCTCGTGCGCACGTATCTGTGCGTGCACGGCAAGGCGACGGGCAAGGGCCTGCACCGCGCGACTGTCGAGCTCGTCTGCGCGCCGCAGCAGGCGCGCTTTGCCGAAAAGCTCTTACCCCTTTTGACGGAGGAAGAGGCCTCTGTGTTCCGCCGCGGGCGCAACGCGAACGTTCATTCCATTCCCCACCACGCCGACCGCGCGGACTATCAGAAGGCCACGGGCCTCGAGGCGCTGTTCGGCTGGCTGTATCTGCGCGACGACCACGCGCGCATCAACGAGCTTTTCAACCGGATGATGGAGGACGACAATGCCACTTGACGCGATCTGCCTGCGGGCAGTCTTACACGAGCTGAGGCCTCAGCTCATCGGCGCGCGCATCGACAAGGTGCAGCAGCCCGCGCGCGACCAGATCGTTCTGCTGCTGCGCGGCAATCTGCGGCTGCTGCTCAACGCGGGCGCGAACCAGCCGCGCATCCAGCTCACGAGTATTCTGCGCGACAACCCCGCCCAGCCGCCGATGTTCTGCATGCTGCTGCGCAAGCACTTGGTCGGCGCGCGCGTGCTGTCCATCGAGCAGCCGGACCTTGAGCGCATGGTGATCATGACGCTCCAGTGCACCGACGAATTCGGCGAAATCAGCCAAAAGCAGCTCGTGCTCGAATGTATGGGCCGGCGCTCGAACCTGATTCTGCTCGACGCGCAGGGGCGCATCGTCGAATGCCTGCGCCGCGTGTACGGGGACCTTTCCGCCACGCGGCAGCTGCTGCCCGGCCTTTTCTACCATCTGCCGACGCCGCTCGACAAGCTGTCGCTCCTTTCGCAGGAGGAAGATTCGATTGCCCTCGCACAGCGCGGCGGCGATGCGGAGCAGGCTGTCGACAAGTGGGTGCTCGACCACTACACCGGCATTTCGCCGCTCATCGCGCGCGAATTTGCCTTCCGAGCGGGACATGAGACCGATGTGCGCTTCGGTGCACTGAACGATGCGCAGCGCGGGGCGCTGGTGCAGGAATTTTTCGACACTGCCAACGCTGTAAAGGAAGATCGTTATATACCCGTCATCCTCTACCGCGACGGAAAGCCCGTCGATTTCACCTACCGTTCCATCGCGCAGTACGACGCGGAGACACAGGTCGAGACGCGTGAAAACTTCTCGCAAATGCTCGATGAGTTTTACGACGCGCGCGAGCGGCAGGAGCTTTCCGCCCGCCGCGGCCGCGAGCTGACGCACGCGGCGACTGTCGCGCGCGACCGCATGGCGCGCAAGGCCGAGAATCTGAAGCGCGACTACGCCGCAACGCAGAAGCGCGACGAATTCCGCCTGCGCGGCGACCTCATCACCGCGAACCTCTATCGCATGAAAGGCGGAGAAAAGGTTCTGCACGCGGAGAACTACTACGAGGACGGCTGTCCGACCATCGACATCCCGCTCGACCCGCTGCTCTCCCCCCAGCAGAACGCCGCAAAGAACTACAAGCAGTACAACAAACTCAAGACCGCCGAATTCCACCTGCGCGAGCAGATTGAAAAGGCGGAAAACGAGCGCGCGTACTTGGAGAGCGTTTTGCAGGAGCTTTCGCAGGCGGAGACCGAGCAGGAATTCAATGAAATTCGCCGCGAATTGCAGGAGACGAACTACCTCAAAAAATCCAGCGGCGGCAAAAAGGAGCTCAAGCGCGCCTTTGCCCCGCGCATGTTCCAGACCTCGAGCGGGCTCGAGGTCCTCGTCGGTCGCAGCAACGTGCAGAACGATCAGCTGACGAAAAAGGCCGACAAGCGCGACTACTGGTTCCACACCCAGCACATCCACGGCTC
>ERZ808240.4321-NODE-4321-length-12702-cov-56.217996_pt1 | contig 12702 bp, 10 predicted proteins | sample MGYA00521084_ERZ808240 | MGnify/ENA primary metagenome ERZ808240 (study PRJEB31516, sample SAMN03275571) | gut metagenome | biome: mammalia-associated habitat; material: feces | host: Papio cynocephalus | place: Kenya | collected 2012-08-06 ... | reverse complement strand
TACACAATGGCAGGTCAATGGTTCTCAACTACTCGCTCAATGACATAGAGGCTCAGTTCAACCCATCAAAGTTCTTCCGTGCCAATGTCAGGGCTGCTCAAAGAATGAATAGACAGGTGATAAAGCAAATATGCCTAAGCCATACTCTTTTGCTAGTGACACAACTGGGAAAATGCAAAAAAATAAATATTTATCGGAAAAATATATGATTATTCCAATAATTTTTTGTAACTTTGCCTCAAAAGAAAAAGTGAAATGATATGGAACAGCAAACAACACTAACATCTGGTCAGATAAGCATCATGATTAATGCCCAGATAAAAGATATGGTTACCTGGTTGATGGAAGACTTCAAGTATTCCCTTGCAGAAGCCTTGGATTGTGTCTACAATTCAGAACTGTTTGAGAAGTTGCAAGATTTAAGTACAGGACTCTATTTTCAGAGTTCAAGTTACAACTATGAGTTATTGAAAGATGAGATGAAATATGGTAAAATTGCTTAATATTAAATGATTATGGAACAAGACAACCAAACATATTATATCATATATTGCATCAGTCAATTTGCACGACATTTCAATATAACACTAAAGCAAGCTTATGCTTATTTGAAACGGCATAAAGGACTTGACTTCTTATATGAATGTTATGATGGAGAACATCTCCAATCGTTGGATGATGCCGTGGAAGATTTGTCTGTAATTTGCCAAAGAAATGGAGGGGCTTTGGTATGTTAGAATTATATCATGGCTCTAATCAGACCATAGAGCAAATAGACCTAGCGTTGTGTAAGCCTTACAAAGATTTTGGAAGAGGGTTTTATCTGACGGATATTTTGCAACAAGCGTTAGACATGGCTTATAGGCGAACTCGTGTCGTTGGTTCAGGGATTCCAACTGTCACAAAATATTTGTTTGACGAAAAATTCTTGCGTAATGGAAGCTTAAAAGTGTTATCGTTTGATCAACCATCCAAGGAGTGGGCAAAGTTTATCTTGGCTAATCGAGATAGAAAATCAAAATTTATACATGACTATGATGTTGTGATCGGTCCGATAGCAGATGATGGAGTAGCATTTCAATTACAAAAATTCAAGGATGGCGGAATTACCTTGAATGAGCTGGTTAAGGAATTGACTTATAAACATATGAACCATCAGTATTTCTTTGGAACAGAAAAGGCAATAAGTTTGTTGCAACGAATATTGTAAATAGAATAAAAGAGGTTTAAGCATTTGTCAAATGCTATGCAGATAGGCTGCACCAACATTTGATACCTTTGCAGCATATTTTTAATGTCAAACTAAAACATTGTAATTATGCAAAAGGTATTTTTGATTTTAGCAGCTATGTTGTCTGCTTTCGCATTCACATCATGCAGTAGTGATGACGATTCTACAGTTTCACTTGCAGAAAGTGCAGTTACTCTAAAAGTTGATGAGAACAAGCAACTTAAAGCATCTGGAAATGTCAAGAAATGGGGTTCCGAGAATGAGTTTATTGCTTCTGTATCCACAAGTGGCCTTGTCACAGCCAACCATGTTGGCGAGACCCAAGTCATGGCAAATGGTTCTAATGGTTCTGCTATCTGTAAAATAACAGTGCAGCCAAAATACACCTATTATATAGAGCCTCTCTGCAAGGAAGGAATCACCAAATCCGATGTCAAGAAGTATGAAAAAAGAAATCTTCGTTCGGAATCAACCGATGGTCTCTTTTATAACGGAGAAAACACTTTGGTTACAGCTGTAGCTTACCAATTCGACTCAAATGGATATTTAAAGTATGTTCTGCTCATGATTCCTCATCACAACAGTTCCGTCCTAACTCAACAGTTGATAAACTTCCTCTTGGAACGTTACAATCCTGTGGCAGATCTTGACGGAGTATATACCTTTATTGATGCGAACTCTGTAAAAACGGCCAATAAGATTATATATATGGAAGTTGCACCACAAGGCTACTACAATTACATAAGCGTGACTTACGCCGTAAACACTCACAAGTAAAAACCATATCAATATGCCAACAAACAAGAATGCTCAACTCAGATACAAAGTGCTTGACAGATGCTTCAGTGACTTCAAGCACAAATACACCATAGACGAACTCGTTGATGAAGTCAACGAGAGCCTTTCCGACTTAACTGGTCAAGTCATCAGTCTTCGTCAAATCCGTGATGACATCAAGTACATGCGTGACAGAGTATCTTACAATGCTCCCATCAAGGCATACCCTTTAGGAACAGGTCGCCAATGCTACTATCGATATGAAGACCGTAACTTCTCTATTTTCGATAACGAGTTGAGCGTGGAAGAGGTTAATGACTTGCGCTCCACTATCGAGATGCTGGGCAAATTTAGAGGAACACCAGCCAACGCATGGTTAGAGGAAGTGATTTCCAATCTCGAATATCGTTTCGACATCAAATCGAACTCAGAGAATTTGGTTTCATTTGAGAACAACGAGCAATTGAAAGGATTGGAATATCTATCCGACATCATAGATATGACCACCCATCACCAGCCTATCCATATCCATTATTGCAGTTTCAAAGGAAAGCACCAAGATGCCATCCTCCACCCTTATTATGTGAAGCAATATAATAATCGGTGGTTCGTGCTCGGTCTGGACGATAATTACCAAAACTTATCTATCTATGCACTTGACAGAATCCAATCCATAAAGAAAGCCGACGTTGCATTCAAGAAGAATGACAACACTGACTTCAAGACTTACTTTGACCATATCATAGGTGTAACCCTCCTGGATGAAAAGATACCTATCGAAACGATTATTCTGCGATTTGACGCAAATAGATTCCCATATGTTCTATCCAAGCCTCTTCATTCTTCACAAGAAGTAGTCAGCATGGAGGAACATACTATCTCAATCAAAGTAAAGCCCAACTACGAGTTACGACAACTCATTTTTTCCTTCATTCCTGATATAGAAGTACTCTCTCCTGCGTGGTTTAGAGAGGAGATAAAAGGAAAAATCGAAGAAAATCTCAAGAAATATTTATCTGTGCAAGAAGGCTGCACAAAAGAGTAGTACCTTTGCATCGTCATTCAGAAATGATGACAATAACAGATAAATGTCTAATTTTTAATTTTCACAATTATGTCACAGAACAACACTCTTTCAGCAAAGGCACAGAACATCGTAGATAACTTCATCAATGAGAACTGCTTTCACAGCAAGATTTCTAATACTGATGTGATAAAGCATTTCATCATCACTTTGTACGCCCAATTGCCAAACGCCAAGCCTGAGCTTATCGAACCATTCAAGGATTGCATCTTCCACCTAAATGATTATTTCACAAAGGAGGAAATAGACGTGCTCATTGCAGAATATCGTCAAGTTATCAAATATTGCTTTGAAAACTCCGACAAGACCTATAGTGTTTACGAAGAATACAGTATTGACCATAACGATACAATAGAAGAAATGATAGGCTACGATCCTCTTATGAATCCCTATAAGACCCCAACATATCTTATAGAGTTGAGTATGAGATTAAGCGGCAAGCGTAAAGATAATGAAAATGTGTATCTTCCTTATACAGAGATTGCAGATTATGCACTATATAATCCTAATGCCAAATATCATATTGAATCAATAGGAAAATATACCATTGGAGACAGAACTACAATCTGTAAAAATCACTATGTTGAGTATAGTGAACTTTTGTTAGATAGTTTGGGAATTAAATCAAACTTTGAACTTATCGATGAAGATTTTAATATCAATAAGGATTATTTGCTTACGCGTCCTGACTATGTATTCTCCTTCAATCCCATGTTCAATCAGAGTAAAAGAAATCCTTTTGAATATGTTGATAGTATTTGGAGTACATATCATGATATTAGATCTATGGAGTTAGCAGCATTCATTACATCTTGTGCCGCTTACGTAAAATTCGGAAGTTGTCTTGATTTCGTATTTCCAAGTGAATTACTTGAGGCTAAAAATTTTTGGGATATATTCAAAATCATCTTTGAGTCTAAGATGACCTTTAATGCAACATTCATCAATCTTGGGGATATTGACTATGCAGGAAACTCAGTTAACTGCACCTTTCTCCATATAGAAAAAGATAAAGGCAACGATGGGATGATACGCTTTTTTGATGCTTCTACTTCCGAGTTCTATGAGCACTCTAACTTAAAGGTTGATTTTCTATTGGATGAGCTCAACAAAGAAGAAAGTAATTCAAAATATCTGCAAAGAATACATTATACTCAAATCTCAAGCAGCAACGGAAGAATTTCCAATCAATTTTTCATTGACAAGAAACTTCCAAAGCTACCTGCAGGAGAGAAATATCTTGCAGTTGGTGAACTTGCAGATGTCATTACCCCAGTAAAAAGTAATATTTTACTATCAGACACTTCATTTAATTGGAAAGAATCTGTATTGGGACCTATCAGAGGTACTTACATTCAAGGGGAAAGATTAAGTAACGACTATTTGAATAGCAACATGAATGTTAAGAATGATGTCACTTTGGGCTTTTGCCAATTTAAGAATTTCGTCAAAACTCCATGTCTTTTAGTTGGTATTAATGACAAAGGAACTTTGACGGTTGGTAAAATCAAAATCAAGGACAAATATATTGTTGTTGATGAAGATGTTATTGCATTAAAACTGAAAAGCGATGCCATAACTGAAGATTACCTTTTAAGGGAACTTACAATGAGTTATTGCACAAAGCAAGTTTCTATGCTATCAGATACAGAAGGTACTGATACTAAAAAAGTCTTTGATACAAAGAATGTCATCGACATCAAGATTGCAGTACCATCGTTGGAAGAGCAGGAACGCAGATGCAATGAAGATGTTCGCAAGTCATTAGAAGAGGCTCGCAAGTATCTTAAAGAAGCAGACAGACAACTCATACAATCTGCCGAAGAGTTCAAGCGAGATGTCCACATGAAGAAACATGCCATCGGACAAACCTTGTTCAATCTGAGCAACTGGTGGGATTTGCTTCAGAAAGCTCGTAAGGAAGGAAAGGGCATTGTAGATGACTCCAAAGAAATTGGGAAAATCCACAAAACTCCGATTGGCGATATCTATACAAACATCCAAATGTCAATAGAAAAATTACAAATGCAAGTTGAGCACTTTTGGCAAGCAGATGGTTTGCAAACCGAAAGTATTTCTTTGCAATCCTTTATCAAGGAATACATCAAAGAGCACCAAAGTCCTCTATTCACATACCAATATGACAAAGTCTCTATGATTGATTACAATAAATTCCCAGAAGTAACGTTCTCAAAACAGGCACTCACCAAGGTGTTCGACAGCATCATCAACAACGCTTGCAGCCATGGCTTCGAAAATGAAAGTTCCGACCGTAACATTGTTAAGATAGAGTTGCTGATAAATGACGGATTACCATACATAACCATATCAAATAATGGTAAACCTATACATGAGAAGATAAGTACAGAAGATGTCTTCACCTATGGCCGATCTTCCAAAAGTGGGCAAAACCATTACGGTATAGGAGGATATGAGATAAGAAATCTGATGCGAGAGTTTAAGGGCGAAGCAGAATTTATTTCTACTCCACAAGCAGAATTTCCTGTGAGCTACAAACTTACCTTTAAGAGTTTTAAGATATAACAAACCAACATTAAAGAAGAAGCAACATGGCAAACGAAGAACCCTATAAGGTTTTATGGATAGATGATGATACATCTATCATACAAGGTTTCCAAAACAAGGCAGAGGACTACAACATAGACCTCTGCCCTGTAACCAATTGGGAAGACGCTGAACTCTTATTAAAAGAAGGCTTTGAAGACTACTCAGCCATCATCTTGGATGCAGAATGCAAAATAAGAGCAAACGACCCAGAAGAAAGTGGCTTTATCCATAAAGTATTAACAAGCTTGTATAAATTGTTTGGCAAGAAACAAACAACAATACCGTGGTATATTCTATCCGCAGGCACCATGGATGGGTTCAGTTCCGTTATGGACATAGCGCAATATAGCCATTCCGAATATGAAAAGGATTGGGGGAATATGGTTTACTCGAAAACCGCTCCTTCACAGAATGAAAACAGCAAAGAAAGGCTATTTGAGAATATCCAAAGAATTGCTAGCAATCAGACATCAAACATTGTACTGTTTAGATACAAGGATGTTTTCCAGTACTTAGGAGAAGAAAAGCTCATTGACAAGGAAGCTCGCTCTATCATGCTAAAAATGCTTTGCAATCTTTATGCTCCAGAACAGAATACGCATTTCGAATACCAAGGCAATCCGCTTCGCAAAGTAATGGAGCACATATTTCGTTCCGCCCATAAAATAGGTTTGCTACCCGATGAATGCTTCGAGAAAGCAGGACAAATAAACCTCTTGGATGCCAACCGATACATGTCAGGAAAAGCTACAAGCCATAGTATGCTGAGGTATGGCAAAGAAGGTGATCGTAAAAAAGGGATTGATGGGGATACCATCTTTCCTAACTACATGGGAAATATCACAAAGAACATACTTAACTTTGCCAGCGCCAACTCGCATACCAATGAGACAAATGAATATACTATTGAAGACAACGACTTGGTTATTGACGAAAATGAAAAAGAATTGTTCTTTGGGTATGTACTGCAACTTTGCCATGTCATCAAGTATTTCGGGCATTTTGTGGAACAACACTCAAACAAAGAAATAAATCTTAGTATGATAAAGAAAGTATCTCATTCATAGAATTAACTTCTTAAAATAACAACAATCTCAAAAGTCATCATCATGAACATTAAAGAATTTGCACAATATGTACTCGACACTGTTAAAGATTCAGCAGAAAGTAACGATACTGACGTTAACACAGAAATGGTAAGATACTACCTTGACTGTATGGAAGATTGCGATGAAGTAAGCGCACCAGAGATTTGTGTATTTGAAGGGGCTAGAGCCAAGCTTACCGCTTACGACTATAGATTCTTTAGATCTGTTTCTATTCATTCATAGCCAATACTTAGCAGGAAGAGTAGACTCACGAGTTCAAACAGGTTTCAATAATCTTCGTGAATTCTACAATCAATGTACCAAAAAGAAATCTCCATTTAGTGGAGATGAACACAAGTTTGAGGGAGAAGTACAAGATGCCATCAATATCATCAGAGAGGCAAAAGGGAAAGTTAGTGTCATTCGCTTTTACCTTTTGACAGATGGTGCCATTTCGACTTCGGTAGAAATAGAGACCAGCAAAGATGAAGAAGATGAAGTCATTTACGAATACCATATATGGGACATCGCCCGAATTTATCGTCAAGATCAAATTCGCAATGGCAACAATGCTATTGAGATTGATTTTAAAAATGATGTAAAGTATTATGTTCCCAACAAAAATTCCAAGAACAAGGAACTCACAGCACCCAAAATACGATGCTTGAAAGTAGACGATGACAACCCAAGCGTAGATACTTACCTTGCTATCATCTCAGGAGATGTACTTGCCAAAATATACAACCAATACCGTACACTTCTTCTTGAAAAGAATGTAAGAGCTTTTTTACGCAATAAGAGTAAAGTGAATAAGCGTATCATGGCAACCATCAAGAAAACACCAGAAATGTTTTTCTCATACAACAATGGAATTTCTACAACTGCAAGTGAAGTTGAACTTAAGCAGGATGGCAATGCTTTGTATATCACAAAACTAAAGGATTGGCAAATAGTAAACGGAGGACAAACTACAGCATCTATTGCATGTGCAACGGATTGTGATTTAAGTAAGGTTTTCGTTCAGATGAAAGTAAGTGTTGTCAAAAGCAAGGAAAACTATGCTGAAATTGTAAAATCCATCTCTACATGCGCCAACAGCCAAACTGCTATCAAACTATCTGATTTTGATTCAGGAGAGGAACATCTGAAAAAGATAGAGAACTTGAGTAAGGAAGAAATCACACCTATCTCAAAAACAAAATGGTTCTTTGAAAGAATGAGAGGACAATATGCAGATCAAACTGCAAGCTTAGGAAAATTGGACGAAAAGAATTTCAAAACTGAATATCCTAAAAAGCAACTACTTACAAAGACGGATGTTGCCAAAGTAATGATGATTTGGGATATGAAGCCCCACATAGCTTGCAATAGCAGAGAAAAATGCTTTGCTTCCTTTATGTCTTCGCTCAAAAGAAACTCTACAGTTATTAATGTTTCGTACTGGCACAAAATTGTTGCATTGAATATTCTCTATAAAGACATTGAAGCTTGTTTCGAAAAAAGATGCGGACAAAAAGGATTCAAGTCCAGAACAGTAGCCTATACTATGTCAGCATTATCGCATTTGACAAATCAAAATCTCGACCTCAAGTATATATGGAAAAATGAGAAAGTACAACCTCAACTTGAGGAAATCATAGAAAGAGAAATCGTCAAAATTAATGATTTCTTAGACCTTGACAATTCAAGGTCATACACAAAGAACGCAAAATGCTGGGAAGACCTAAAAGTCTATATTGACGGTCATAGCATTCCTCTCTCCTTACTTACAGCTGAAGGAGAAGATGAAACAGAAAATTATAACGCTGAAAAAAAAAATATTATAGCCCAAGCTAACGCCATCTCCATAGAATGGTGGAAAGCAATGCTTGAATGGTCTAAATCAGAGAATATTCTCTCTCTTATTGAAAAAAGACAAGTTACCAACAATATCAAGAAACTAGAAAATGGACGCTCTATAAAAACCATAAGTAGTGCAGAAAAGGCTATCGCTCTGAAGAAAAAAGTAGAACTATTAGGCTTCCGTCTATAACAACAATAAAATCGCCAGTAACAGGAATGCCCGACAAGAGTAGTACACAACCTTCTCTTATCGGGCTTATTGTTTTATAACAGAGCTCGCTTATCCAGCAAAAACTTAAAGAATTCATCTGTTATATTAGAGATTTCACCTCTCGAAGTTCTTTGAGCAACTCTCTAGCCGACATAGGCTTTGTACCGTTTCTTTTATGCTCTTCCATCTCATCAAGTGCACGATTCTGGATTTCGCACATATATATATTGCGAGATAAAGCTCAAAACTACAAAAGCCAAGGCAGCTTGAGGGTTACCTTGGCTTTTGTTATATCAATATCAATCAACCTCCTGGCAAGTTGCCATCTCCGCCCCTCTGTAAATCACGACAAGCTTATGCAGCTGCGTAGTCTTAACTGCTTCCCGCACGATGTCGCTATCGGCATAACGACAGATCTGTGCTGATGCTTCCTCAAAGAGCTTCTGCACTTGCGCATCGGTGGTATTCGATTTGCAATATTTCAACTCCACGATGTAGGAATCCGTCATATCCTTATAGATGTCACAGAGCGGAGAAAGGAAGATGTCGGCATAGCCACCGTCATTATCCAACTCGGAGATAGGACGGTAGAACTGGCACTGACTGGTCATCGCCAACGTAAAGCCATGCACAAAAGCCTCCCCCTTCTGCTTGTCTCGCTGAGAAGAGTAGCGCTTCAGGCAGTCGGCGATATAATCGAAATAAGGCTTATAATCGCCATGGAATGCCAACTGGCTCTCCAACTTGTTCTTGCCGTATGAATCATAAGTCAAATCATTCTCCTTATAGGTATCCAAGAGATAGGTGTACATTTGGTCACGCACCACCTCGTTTGGAATAACAAACTTGGTGGAACCATCATATGTACCATCTATTGTTACCATTCCAAAATAGAAGAGGAGGCTCAGGAAGTTATCCGGGTCATTGATATTCTCTGCCGGGAAGTTCTCCACAAGCTTGCCGGTCACGAATCCCTTGGTTACAAGTTCCTGGATGATGCTTGCATCATGGGAGAAACTCTTGTCGTGACGGATGAGCATGCGCATCTTGTCATAATCCATGCGTATGTTGGACTCAATCATTCTCTTCGGAATCTGATAACCACAATCTATATAATTAGATACAAAATTGAGCACCATGATGGAATTATACATAGTAGTCTTTCCATACTCTTCCTCCGCAAAACAATAGTTGTCATACCAAGGCTTCATCACCTTAATCAATTCATCCACAGAATGGTTGAAAGGCAGGACACTAGCATAATACTCCAGCATCTCACGCACTTCTTCCTCTGTAAAACCAGTCATCTCATTGAAACGAGGATTCAGAGAATAGTTGGTTCCGATGTTAAAGCCACTAGTCAAGTCATCCATCGTCACAGGACTTACACCCGTCACGAAAACTCTGGCAAGTGCACCACCTGCTGCGCCCTTTATCGTATTGAAGAACTTTCGCAAATAGCCCTCTCCATGGGTTTGCTTGCGATAACGTACCAAATGTTCCTCATTGGCAAGGATCATGTTGGTGAAGTTATCATACTCGTCGATGAACAGATAAATTTTCAGCCCAGCCTCAGCTGCTTTTTGGCAGAGAAAACGAAGCTGCTCTACCGCACCATCCTTTTGGTTCATTTCCTCCTTGGTTCCAGAAGGAAGAAGATGGGAATAGATGTCGCAGAAATATCCAAACATGATATTACAATGCGCATCAAGTCCTCGCTTGTAATCATCCAAGCCTGCACTGACTTCTGCAAAGTTTAGGTGAATAATAAGATACTTGTTGTGCTCTGGCGTAGGATTCTCACCAATGTAGAGCTTGCCGAATATCTCCTCAAACTTATCCTTCTTGTTGATGTCATAGTAATTTTCGAGCATAGAGAGGGTAAGGCTCTTGCCGAAACGGCGAGGGCGTATGAAGAAGAAATACTTGTTAGATTCTTCTATATCTTCGATGAAAGGAGTCTTGTCCACATAGAAGCAATCCTCCCTTATCACATCCTCAAAGTTCTGCATTCCATAAGGTATGCGCTTGCGATAAATTCGCTTTCGTCTTTCTCTCATTACCATGGTCTCATCTATTTATTATTGTGATTGCAAAGATAAAACTATTCGGTGACATCACCAAATAAAATCACTTTTTTTTCTATATTCTTTACTTGTTTCGAAATAAACAAGACATGGGCGACGAAGACTTTGCACTTATCTCGGCACTGATGGCTTGCCAATCAGTATATAATCTTGTACCCTATTCCCCTCACATTGATAATTCGGATGTTCTCATCATCAGCCAACTTATGGCGCAGCTTGGTGATAAAGACGTGGAGGCTGCGGGAATTGAAGAAGCTGTCATCACCCCAGAGCTTCAAGAGGATTTCCTTGCTCTCCACCACGTCGTTCCGATTCTCCACGAGCATGCGGAGAATCTCGGTCTCACGATGGGACAATTCCACTTCCTTGTCATCGTGTTGCAAGGTCTGCTCGATAGTATTCAAACGATAACGGCCAATCATCAGACAAGAATTCGTATTATCTTTTTCGCCTTTATGATCAGAGACCATCGAATTCCTCATTCTTTGTTCTTCACTCTTCACTTCTTCTGCCTCTTCCGTTTCCAGATTCGCTCTCTGGCAGAGCGACTTGATGCGAACGATGAGTTCCTGAATGGCGAATGGTTTCTTCAAGTAATCATTGCCACCCAACTCAAAGCCCTCCACCACATCGTTGACTGCAGAGCGAGCGGTGAGGAAAAGCACGGGAGTACGCTTGTCGGTCTTGCGGATATGGCGAACCATCTCGAAGCCATCCATCTTGGGCATCATCACGTCTGCCACAAGTACATCGGGCTTCTGCTCATAAAACATCCGAAGGCCTTCCTCGCCATCATGAGCCGTTCGCATCTCGAAACCTTGAGCCTCCAAGATATCGCTGAGAATCATCGCCAAGGAGGTCTCATCTTCTACTAAAAGGACTTTTATCTTGTTCATTGTCATTCTTATTTTAATGGGAAGTTATTGAAGTTAAGGGAGGTTATCCCTCCATACGGTCGTTCGGGAAGTTAAAAGACTATAGCTATTCTTGCTTGAATTGCAGTTTAAAGCAAGTTCCCTTTCCGAGTTCGCTCTCCACTGAGACGGTGCCACCCATTTTCTCCATGAGGCTCTTTACATAGAAGAGACCGAGGCCGTAACCTTTGACCGTATATTTATTGCCATCCGTCACACGATAGAACTTTTCGAAGATATAAGGCAACTTGTCGTGGGCGATTCCGATGCCATTGTCGGCGACTGACACCAAGACTTCACGCTGCTTGTTGGAGGATTCCTTCGAACGAGAGGAGGTTTCACTGAACTGAACCTTGATTTCAATCCTCACGCTATCTCCAGAATACTTGATGGCATTGTCGATGAGATTGCTCACGATATTCGAGAAATGCATACGGTCGGCATGCACCATCAAGTTTTCGGGTTCCACCAAAAGAGAAAACTCCACTTTCTTATCAGCCTTCAACTGATGTTGGGCTATCAAAGGTTCGATGGTTTCCCTGACGGGAACATCCACGAAATTGAGAAGCATCGTCTTTCGACGTTCCATGCTCATGGAGAGAATCTGCTCCACCATACCGCTGAGCGTCTGCAACTGTTCCTGTGCCACACCGAGATATTGGCGAGCCTTGTCGGGCTGGTTGAGCATGCCGTAATTGAGCAAGGCATCGTTGGCGGCGTAAGCCACGGCTATCGGCGTCTTCAGCTCGTGGGTGATGTTATTGGTGAAATCATCTTTCATCTCTTCGAGTGTCTTCTGCTTGAGCATCGTATGAATCAAGAACCAAAAGACGAAGGCTAGGATAAGCATGATGAAGAGCGAGGTGGCGAGGATGCCTGCCATCTGTGAGAGTACAGCCA
>ERZ808240.4320-NODE-4320-length-12704-cov-4.003004_pt1 | contig 12704 bp, 9 predicted proteins | sample MGYA00521084_ERZ808240 | MGnify/ENA primary metagenome ERZ808240 (study PRJEB31516, sample SAMN03275571) | gut metagenome | biome: mammalia-associated habitat; material: feces | host: Papio cynocephalus | place: Kenya | collected 2012-08-06 ... | reverse complement strand
TGCGCCGATGTGTTATCCACATTATGCCGCGGCTGTCAATCAGGATATGGTCAAACGTAGGATAGCCTGCAAGCGTATTGAAGTAAAATCCTTTCCACGAACCATCGGGGCGACGTACCTTCAAGATGGAGTCCACTTCGTTGTTGAGCATCCAAAGGTTTCCGTCTTTGTCATATGTAAGTCCGGCTGTGCGCACATAGTACTTCGGCGTGGCATCATTGGGAAGAATTGTTGCAAGACCACTGTTGTCATAAGTGTAGAGCTTTACAAAACGGGCATTGCGAAATTCATACAGGCCTCCGCCGGCTGCCGTGGCAAAGTGATGGTTCTTGTCGTTCGGGTCTTCAATCACCGAAGTGACATTTCTGAATATGACGTTTGTCTTTTCATAGATGCTGTCTTCCTGAAAATTCGTCCATTTGCCGCCGTCAAGCATCATCACGGTGCCGGGATAGTTCTGATAAGTGTAATTCAGACTTCCGCCACCAACCAGCAGCCTGTTATCATCGGTATATTTCAAGAAGTAAGCCAAATTGCGTATAGGGCTATTGGGTATTATGGCTGCTGATGCGGCTTTTACACTGTCATCTTTTATTTCAAAGGCCTGTAGTCCTTTGGAGCCTCGGCTGGCCCAGAAGAGTTCTCCATCGTAAGAAAGACTTTTGAAGTCGTTCGCGAAACTCTTGCGGCTCACTTTTCCGTTTTCGTCCATAAGGATAAGTTCCTTCTTGTTTCCTATTACAAAGACATCATCATAGGGATGAAAAAACGTATAAGTACCATGCAATAGCTTGGATATATTGCCGGTAGTTTCATCTATGGCATAGATGCCGTCACCCGCCTGTCCGTAAAGACGCCCGCCAAAGACAAAGAGCCGGTTGAGCAGATACTCGTTCAGATGTTTCCAATTGGCTGCATCAAGAAGATTGCCGCCTAAATCTCCGTTGTAGATTCCTTTGGATGTAAGAGCTACAATCTTGTCACCTACGCAAGCACAGCTCAATACCTTTTGACCGAAATTGTAGGCATTGGAAAACTCCCGTCGCCGCATGTTGACCACCAGCACACCGGAATTGGTCGCCACATAGGCATTGCGTCCGTTCATGGTCACATCGTTGACAGTCTTGTCTTTCACATCGCTGTCCTTGAATTCAGGCATATTGGTGATGCTGTCGTTGATGCCGAGAACATCCATGTTCTGGTTCTTATATACAATTAGGAATGCCTCCTCGTCAGCATTGTATTCCATAAACTGAATGCCACAATCGCTCAAACCGGTAGCCTTTGAAAATGTCTTCACCACAGTTTCACCCGGTTGGTAGGTATATATGCTACCATCACAAAGGGAGTAAATCAATCCTCCCGCAGGCTGGTTGAATGTAGCGTCGTGATAAGCCATATAAGCCTTCCAATCACGGGCATGCCCATTTTCAACAAACAGGACCGCGGCGATAAACGAAAGCAGCATCCATCTCATTTCAAGTGACTTTTAACGGTTTAAGTATGACAGTAGTTCTGCAACCGCACGGGCACGATGGCTGATTTCGTTCTTGCCGGCTTCACCCATCTCGGCAAAAGTCTGCCCCGTCCCTTCGGGAACGAACACAGGGTCATAGCCAAAGCCTTCGTTGCCGCGAGGCTCTGTAGCAATGGTTCCGTCTACACGGCCTGAGAACACATGCTCTTTGCCATTTTCTATCAGCGCAATCACTGTACGGAACCTTGCCTTGCGATTTGATTTTCCTTGCATCTCATGCAAAAGCTTCTGCATGTTTGCCTCCGGATCGTGTGCTTCTCCGGCATAACGGGCCGTATGGACACCGGGTGCCCCGCCTAAGGCTTCAACCTCAAGCCCCGTATCGTCAGCGAAGCAATCCATGCCAAAACGATCATAAACATAGTGGGCCTTTATCAGCGCATTTCCTTCAAGTGTATCGGCTGTTTCTGGTATCTCAGCCATGCAATTGATGTCTGCCAAGCTGAGAATCTCTATGCTCGCCGGCATAATCTCACGTATCTCGCGCAACTTGTGCCTGTTGTTGGTGACAAAGACCAGTTTCCTTTTCGTCATACTATCGTTTGTTTTTAATTTCGGTTTGTTTAAATTCCAAATCCAAGCCCATTCTTTTCCATTTGCAGCATCTTTGTTTGTTCACGATGAAAGGCTTTCGGTTATCACTTCAAAAGGTATATCCGACAGCTCGGCTGCTGTTTCTGAGAAGGATGAATAATAACTTCCCAGCAAACGGCCTGTATGTGACAGACACCATAAATCAATCACTGCATCACGTATGCCTTGCAGGGCATTGCGGTCAAGCACAACGCGTCGCGTCATCAAAAGCCTGCCATACGTCTTGCGAAAAAAGTCACGCACACGATCATCATCCGTAGAAAGGAACAATTGTTCCACTTCTCCGCTGTCAAGCAAAGCATCAATCCTTTGACGAAACGCTGCAAGCGGACTGTACTTGATGGCCAGTTTGTTGTCTGAACGGCGAATGTGCACGCCCAAAGTCCGTGAGGAAAAGCCTGAAACCGTGTCTTCGACCTGCCTTTCCAATTCGGGACGCAGACGAAAGCACTTCCTTAAATGCTCATGCGAATAGTGGCACAGGGCATAGCAGGTATCCATATAAAAAGATTGTCCTTTGCCGATGAGCGACTGCAAAGAAACAGTCTCCGTGGGACGGAAGCAACGATATTCGGCCTGATAGCAGGTCTTGCGAAGCAACATGGTCAGGAGCAGATTGTCTTTTGTTGCAGGTGTATCCATGAAGTTGCCCCGGCAAAGAGATACATTTGCAAAAGAAAGCGGCTGAAACAAGTCATCAAACCCGGCACGGCAATCCCATGCCGGTTGCCACACCACACGTACAGGCACATTCATATCGCCGGCCACTTTTACTGCCGAAGCAACAACCCGCATGCGGTTGCCAAGACCTGAAACTGGAACAATCGTGATTCGCGGCATAGACCTACTTACCTTTCATCTTATCAAATCCCTCACCAAAGACTCCTGAAACCTTTCCCTGAGACACAAATGCATAAGGGTCGATGGAGCGTATTATACGGAATATGTGTGTGCTCTCACGCCGCCGGCACAGCACTACCAGCACCTTGCGCGGATGTTTTGTATACCAGCCTTCTCCGTCCAACACAGTTACACCGCGCCCGGTCTTGGCTATTTCGGTGGCAATCAGGTCATACTTCTGTGAAAATATCATGAATTGCACCGACTGACGAACGGCAGTCATGGAATAATCCAATGTGGCCGTTTCGATAATCACGGTGCAATAGCCAAAAAGAAGCAACTCGATGTTACTAAAGACCAGATAGTTTGATGATACGACCATCACGTCGACAAGCATGATAATCTGGCCGAGGCTGATGTCACGGTTCTTATTGACGATGGCAGCAACTATATCAGTGCCGCCCGTGCTCCCGTTGTTCAGAAAGACAATGCCGAGTCCCAGGCCTTCAAGCACTGCACCAATGACACACGACATGAAGCTCTGCGTGCCGAGTACCTTCGGAAATGTTCCATCGGGAAGCTTTACGATGTCTTGCATGAAGCCAATCAAAAACGTCATGAAAAACACGGCATAGATGGTATTGACCATAAACTTCATACCCAACACCTTCAGAGCTATGACTATCAGAGCTATATTAACAAGGAAATAGGTGTACTGGGCTGGAAAGCCCGTAGCATAGAAGATGACGGCACCCAAGCCGGTAGTTCCACCCGTAGTTATGTGATAGGGCAACTGAAAACATACGAAGCCCGTCACATACAGCACGATGCCTATAGAAATAAGCAGCAAATCCTTGCCATGCTGCAGATATGTCATCTTCAGTGGGTTCATCGCTATTTCAATGTTATTTTATGACGATATTGACTATACGATGAGGCACAACTATTACCTTTACTATCTGTTTTCCTTCCAGATACTTGCGTCCTGCCTCTGCCTCAACTGCGGCTTTCTGTGCATCCTCCTTGGATATATTGGTTGGAAGCGTCAGGGTGAAACGTGTCTTTCCATTGAACGAAACACTGATGGTCTCGCTGTCTTCCTTCAAATAGCTCTCGTCGCACACGGGCCACTCAGCATCACAGACAGTGCTGCTATGGCCAAGCTGTTCCCACAGCTCTTCGGCCATGTGGGGTGCAAAGGGCGAGAGCAGAGCCACCAATTGCTCCATAACGCTCTTGTCGGTGCACTTTTGCTGTGCCAATTCGCCGACACAAATCATAAAGGCAGATATGGAGGTGTTGTATGAATACACTTCGATATCCTGTGTTACTTTGCGAATCAGCTTGTTGATGCTCTTCAGATTGTCGTTTGTGGCCGTGCTTTCCTTGACCAGGAACTCGCCGTTGCGGCCCCAAAACAGGTTCCACACTTTTCTCAAGAAGCGTGAGCATCCGTCTATACCATTGCTGTCCCACGGCTTGCTCAGACTGATAGGTCCCAGGAACATTTCGTAGAGGCGGAGTGTATCGGCACCATATCTGTCTACGATATAATCGGGATTGACCACGTTGTACATGCTCTTCGACATCTTTTCTATGGCCCAACCGCAAACATACTTGCCGTTTTCGAGGATGAATTCTGCGTCATTATATTCAGGTCTCCAGGCTCGGAACGCATCAAGATCCAGCACATCGTTGGATACGATGTTAACGTCTACGTGTATCGGAGTCACGTCATATTGGTCTTTGAGGCCTAAAGAAACAAACTTGTTGGTTCCCTGTATGCGGTATACAAAGTTGCTCCTTCCCTGTATCATTCCCTGATTTACGAGCTTGTGGAACGGCTCTTCTTCACAGCTCCACCCGTAATCATGCAGGAACTTGTTCCAGAAACGTGAATAGATGAGGTGGCCGGTTGCATGTTCCGTTCCGCCGATATAGAGGTCCACACATCGCCAATATTCATCTTTCTTCTTGTCCACAAGAGCCTTGTCGTTGTGCGGGTCCATATATCTAAGGTAGTAGGCCGACGAACCTGCGAAGCCCGGCATCGTGTTGAGTTCCAAGGGGAATACAGTTTTTTCATCTATGCGATTGTTGTCTGTGACACAGCGGTTGACGGTATCCCATGCCCAATGTGTGGCATTGCCCAATGGCGGTTCTCCTGTTTCGGTGGGCAGGAACTTGTCTACGGCAGGCAGTTTGAGCGGCAGGCAGTCTTCGGGAATCATGCGCGGGCTGCCTTGCTCATAATAAACGGGGAAGGGTTCTCCCCAGTAGCGTTGCCTGCTGAAGATGGCATCGCGCAGGCGGAAGTTCACCTTTACTCTGCCTATATGGTGTTCGCGTACATACTTTTTAGTGGCCGCGATAGCTTCTTTTACGGTCAGCCCGTTCAGGGAGAAATCGATATAGGGCTTTGCATCTTTGCGTGGCGAATTGCATACTATGCCGTCTTTTGCATCGAAACTTGCTTCGCTCACGTCACAGCCTTCTATAAGAGGTATGATGGGCAGGCCGAAAGCTTTGGCAAAAGCATAGTCGCGGCTGTCGTGGGCAGGAACGGCCATGATGGCTCCCGTGCCGTAGCCGGCCAGCACATAGTCGCTCACCCATACAGGTATGGCATCACCCGTAAAGGGATTTATGGCATAGGAACCTGTAAATACTCCGGTCTTTTCTGACGAGGACATCCGTTCGCGCTCTGTGCGTTTTTTGGTCTTTTCCACATATTCTTTTACCGCAGATGACTGCTCTTTGGTGGTGAGTTGCTCCACAAGCGGGCTTTCGGGTGCCAGTACCATGAAGGTCACTCCATACATGGTATCGGCTCTGGTCGTAAAGATTGTAAACGTCTGCTCACTGTCTTTTACCTTGAATTCCACTTCGGTTCCTTCGCTGCGTCCTATCCAGTTGCGCTGCGTTTCCTTGATAGAGTCACTCCAATCTATTACATCAAGCCCGTCGAGAAGCCGCTGGGCGTAGGCTGAGACCCTTAGACACCATTGCTTCATTTTTTTCTGGATGACGGGATAGCCGCCGCGGACGCTCAATCCTTCCACCACTTCATCGTTGGCCAGAACTGTACCCAGCTCTGGACACCAGTTGACCATCATTTCACCGAGATAAGCGATGCGGTAGTTCATCAGCACCTGGTCTTTTGCGGCTGCATCCATAGCTTTCCACTCGTCGGCCGTAAAGTTGAGCTCGCGGCTGCAGGCAGCATCGATGCCCGATGTGCCGTTGCTTTCAAAGGCTTCTATGAGGTTTTCGATGGGGCGTGCCTTGGCGAGCTTGTTGTCATAGTAGCTCTCGAACATCTTTTCGAAGGCCCATTGGGTCCAATGATAGTATTCTGGGTCGCAGGTACGTACTTCTCTGTCCCAATCAAATGAGAAACCTATCCTGTCGAGCTGCTCGCGATAACGTTTTATGTTGTTTTCCGTGGTCACTGCGGGATGCTGACCGGTCTGTATGGCATACTGCTCCGCAGGCAGGCCATAGGCATCATAGCCCATGGGATTCAGCACATTGAAGCCTTTCATGCGTTTGTATCGCGCATAGATATCCGACGCAATGTAGCCTAAGGGGTGTCCAACATGCAGACCTGCCCCCGAGGGATAGGGGAACATGTTCAGTACATAGTATTTGGGCTTACTTGTGTCTTCGGTCGTTTTGTAGGTCTTTTGCTCTACCCAACGTCTGTGCCATTTCTTTTCGATTTCCTTAAAGTTATATTCCATCGTATGCTATTCTTTCTTTCAATTCCTATATTATAATCGTGCAAATATACGATATATTTTTCTGAATGCCGCTGCAAACGAAGAAAACAGAACCGATTTGTCGGCCTCTTTCATGCTTTTTGGCTACTTTTGCACCCAAAATTACACGTAACTTATGCGATTAAAAAGACTTTGCCTTTTGGCTTTTGCCATGACGATGATGCTCACTTTTGCCAAAGCTATGGGATATTCGGTGAAAAAGGGCTATGGAGAAGACTACTCCGACAAGCACGGATCGTTGCATACACACGCTGTTGTCAAAGACTTTCCTCTGGAGGGTGTGCCTCTGTATAATGTAAGGGTCAACGGTGCCTATGTGGGTCTTTACAACGACCGTAACTTCTGGGGCGGACTTGTGCACTTCGGGAGTTTTGAGTTTGAAAATGGTCACGAAATCACCATCAACATCAGTTATTACCGTCCCATCAAGGAGTTTGAAGTGCTTCCCGGCAAAAAACTCAGCCTGCTCAGCGTCAGGAAGACGGGTCGCAACAGCATTGAAATCAAGATGGATAAGGCTGACCAGAACCTTACTGTCATAGTCAACGGCGAGCCCAAGAAGCATGTCCTCCACTTGTTTTGCAACAGCATCGACCACAAGGCCCCTGATGTTGCCGGCAAGGGCTACCACCGCTACGACGACCGTAAGCTGCACTACTTCGGGCCGGGCTACCATGATTTGAAGAAGCTGCTGCAGACAGATGTGCTGAACATCGAAGACGGATGGCACGTATATATCGCACCGGGAGCCGTGGTCTATGGAAGTCTAAACCTGAGCGAAACCACAAAATGGCCCAAGATCTCCGGACGCGGCATGGTCTACAACGATGATCGCAACAAGCGTGTCATCTTGGCTGCCAGCTATTGCAACGGGGTCAATGTAGAAGGAGTCCTGTTTCACTGCCACCGCTCCCAGGGATGGCAGGTTGCCCTCTCGCACTGCCGCAATGTAGAGTTCAAGCATGTGAAAATCATAGGCACGCGCTATGCCAGCACAGACGGGCTGGATGTCATCAACTGCCAACAGTGTGCTTTCCTCAATACCTTTATACGCTCCAACGACGATGCCATAGCCATCAAGGGACTGGGCGGCAAGAAACCGGCCGAGAGTGACCCCAGCCGCAACCTTACCTTCTGCGGCATGCAGCTGTGGAACGACTGCAACTGTGCCATGGGTATAGGGGCCGAGAACCATTGCTCCCTGTATGAGAATATACGCTTCATGAACAGCAGCATCCTCTTCTCGTATGATGACCCCGACTATCATGAGACACTTGACGAACGGGCTGCAATGACCATCTGCTGCATTCACGGCACTTATTTCCGCAACATCAGCTACGAAAACATCGATGTATACCATTGCGAGAGGCTCATTGCCGCAGGATTCCAGCCCAATTTCTGGTTTGGTGCGCTCCCCGGTGACCAGACAACGCCGGGTGGCATCAGCAACATCACCTACAAGAACATACGTTCGTTCAACAACAGCGGAAGCCACATTGCCAACAAAATACACCTCTACGGATGGAAAGGCGGCAATGGAACACCGGGCAAAATCGTCGACGGTGTGACTTTCGACAACGTGACCATCGAGGGCAAGAAGCTGGAAAGCACCGACAGTCCCTACTTCTCGGAATGCGACATGAGCACGGTGAGAAACATCACCTTCAAGTGAAACAGCGAAAAAGTAGGCTGAAAGCTTGCTCCAATCAAAACAATTCACTACTTTTGCACACGCAATCTTCACAAAAGATAAGCATCGGGCTTTTAGCTCAGTTGGTTAGAGCAACAGACTCATAATCTGGAGGTCCTAGGTTCAAGCCCTAGATGGCCCACAAGGGAGGCCGGCAACTTACAGCAAGTTGCCGGCCTTTGTTTTGACCGAATCCACAGGTCAAGCGGACGATAGCCAATCTTTCCAAATACCACATATCGGAGTTTCCTTGACGTTGGCCCGACCATCAAGCCTGCATTAAAAGTGAAAACCGAAATCGAAAGCAACGTGTATATGGTTTTCCCTTTGTATTATAGGCACATATTGATTTTTATCTCTACGTTTGCGAAGAAAAAGTGGCAATATTGCCAAAAATACTTCGTAAGCGAGAAGACAAAGCACGTAGAAGATAGAGAGTGCTACCTGCAACAGCTCATCAACGGAAAGCAAAACGGCATTGGCAGGGATCATGTTGTCCGGATAGCTCTCGATGATATTGAAAATGCCTGATTGCGAGAGCAAGGACAGTCATGCACAACTTCGATATATACACTTCAAAAATGCCATCTATAGGCATCGTTGAGTGTTTCATGTACATGAAACACATTGTTTCCCCTACATGACACACGTTGTTTCCTGTACATGTCACACATTGTTTCACCTACATGAAACAGGTTGTTTCACCTACATAGAACACGTTGTTTCATGTACATGTCACACATTGTTTCACCTACATAGAACACGTTGTTTCATGTACATAAAACACTCTCTGCCTTGCAATGTCGCTGCAAGAGAAACCTGTTACATCTTTATCCGAAGCGCAAGAGTGGAGGCAAAAGAGTGTGGCCGAACAGAATATATTTTGTAATTTTGCGAAGCCGTGATTGCGGCATCCGTTTTATTTATCTATGAGTTCAGGGCGAAACATCAGGGACCGCATCGTCGGGAGTACCTCCACCCTTGTGGCGGCCATAGCCATATCGGCCTTGTGCTGGTGCTTGACAGGCTTCAGCGAGCCGTCCAATTGGGCAGGCTTCGGAGCTGCTATAACAGCCATGGCCTCGCTGCGCTGCATGGTCAACGGCAATGCCCTAATGCGCGTGCGCACCTGGATAGTGCCTACGGTCTTTATCGTGCTGTGCGGCATGTCCTGGGAGACCCACCGGCTGAATGCCCCGATGATAGGAGCGGCATGTTATGCCCTGTCACAGTATTTCCTGTTTAAGTCCTATCAAGACTACCATGCCGAACGCCGCGTTGTCATAGCCTTCACCCTGCTGTCGGCAGGAAGCCTGTTTTTTCCCCCGCTCATCTATCTGGGCGTAGCCTACTATGCTGCCCTGCTCATCCAGCTGCGTGCCATGACGCTGCGCACACTGCTGGCCGGCCTGTTCGGCTTGATGATACCCCTGGAGTTCTATGCCGGAGCAGCCTTTCTGTCGGGACACGGCGAACTACTCTATGCCTATACAGATGCCCTGACCGGCTTCGAGGCTCCTTCGCTGCCGCAATGGAGCCTGACACAATGGATAAGTGCAGGCCTGATGACCGTGCTCTTCGTGTGGACCGGGCTGCATTTCTTCTTCACAAGCTTCAACGACAAGATACGCGTGCGCATGTGCTTCTATGTCATCATTGTACAGTGCACCCTGCTCTATGCGGCGCTTGCACTGCAGCCCCGGCTGTCCGACAGTCTGCTTCCCTTCATGGTGCTCGAAAGCAGTCCGCTCATCGGTCACTATCTGGCCTTTGCCAAAGGACGCATGTCTGCGGCAGGCTTCACGCTGATATTCATCATGGTTCTGGCCGTCATCACTTTTAACACCTTATGGAATACCTCGTTGCTATCCTTCTGAAATACGGCTACGCAGGCATGTTTGCCGCATCATTCCTGGCGGGAAGTGTCTTTCCGTTCAGCTCCGAGGCAGTAATGGCAGGACTGCGCCTGGCAGGACTGGGCATATGGCCGCTGTTTGCATGTGCCTCACTGGGCAATACGCTGGGCGGAATGTTCAACTACGGCATCGGACATCTGGGAAAAGAAGACTGGATATACAAGTGGTTGCGCGTAAAGCCCGACCACCTGAAAAGGAGCGAAAACTTTGTTCACCGCTACGGAGCCTGGATGGGGCTGCTCTCATGGCTGCCGGTTCTGGGCAGCGTTGTAACGGTGGCAATGGGCCTGTTAAGGGTCAACATATGGAAATCGACAATCACCATATTCATAGGAAAGGTGGCACGCTATGTAGTGCTGGCCTTATTGCTGGAAGGAATATTATAAAAGAAAAGCTTATGTCACCCACACGATTTTTTGGAAGCCTTATGGTCCTGACTGCCATCATTGCAGCGGGCCTGTCATCGTGCCGCCAGGCAAAACAAGACAACAAGAAGACCGTAGTTGTCAGCATAGAACCCCTGCGCTACTTTACCGAACAGATAGCCGGCAAACGCTTCAAGGTCGTATCGGTAGTGCCCGAAGGATACAGCCCCGAAACCTATGAACCCACCCCCGAACAGCTGCTCGCCGTATCCGAAGCCGCCGCCTACCTGAAAGTGGGACAACTGGGCTTTGAAACCACATGGCTCGAGAAAATCAGCTTGAACGACCCTGAACTACGCGTGTTTGACACCTCGGACAGCCTCCGGCAAACTACATCCGTAGTGAGACAGGCAAAGTTCGACCCCCACACCTGGACATCTCCGAGCAACGCGGAAGTAATCAGCCGCAACATCTGTAAGGCTCTTTGCAGCATCGACTCTGCGGGAGCCAAAGTCTACAGGCAAAACCTCGGCAGGCTCCTTGTGCACATACACAAAGTTGACATGTCTATACGAAACACCCTGAAAAACCTACCCAACAGAACCTTCGTTACGGCACATCCCAGCCTCACCTATTTTGCAGACGACTACGGACTGCGGCAACTCAGCATCGAAAAAGACGGCAAGGAACCCACACCGGCCCAACTGGCCGAATTCATAGTCAGGTGCAGACAGGAAGGCGTCAAGGTAATACTCGTGCAACCTGAGTTCAGCCGTGAAAGCGCAACCGTGCTGGCACGCGAAATAGGTGCACGGGTGGCTGGCATCAACCCCCTGAGCTATCACTGGGACACAGAGATGATCAACACCGCCAAAGCACTGAGAGGCAGCACAAACACACAATAACAACACCCGCAGCATGGACAACAATGTGATAGTAAAACTCGAAAATGTTTCGGCAGGCTACGACACACACGAAGTCATACACGAAGCATCCTTCCCCATCCTACGGCACGACTTCATGGGCATCATAGGACCCAACGGCGGAGGAAAAACCACACTCGTCAAAACCATCCTCGGACTGCTTCACCCCATGAAAGGACAAATCAGGTTCTTTCGCGAAGGGCAGGCCATACCGTCGCTGCACATCGGATATCTGCCCCAATACACAACGTTCGACAGGAAATTTCCCATTTCGGTGCGCGATGTGGTGCTCTCGGGACTGCATGGCAAACACTTTGTATGGCACCGCTTTGGCTCTGCCGACCGGCAAAAGGCCGATGACATCATCCGTCTGCTCGACCTTGACAACTGCGCCCACAATGCCATCGGAGAAATAAGCGGAGGACAGCGGCAACGGGCACTCATAGGACGGGCACTGGTGTGCGACCCTGAAATACTCATCCTCGACGAACCCAACACCTACATAGACAAAAAAAACCAGGACAAGCTGTACGAACTCCTGAAACAGGTCAACACACATTGCGCCATACTCCTGGTCAGCCACGACATAGGTACCGTGCTTCGCAACGTGCGCAATATAGTATGCGTCAACCACAATGTGCATTATCATCCTGTCAGCGAAGTAGACGAAAAACTCATCGAAGACTCATTCGGCTGCCCCTTCCAACTGGTGGCACACGGACAAATTCCCCACCGCATCCTTGAAAACCACACCGACTGAAACCGGCAGCACAACCGCTTCAGCCCTATGAAGCAGGAAATTCCATTAACGGAAACAAAAATGTAATCTTATCTTTTCCTGTTTGTTACACACCTTTGTACCGGCTTTTCTATCTTTGCAACACGCAAATCGATGCAACATGCATGAATCGTACAAAGGCGATATTTCTTTTTAAATCCAAACATATGAGGAATTTGATTTTTACATTAGGCTTAGCCCTTTTCGGCATTCTGATGCCAAGGATAAGCCTGGCGGATGACAACATCCCCAAAGCAGACATCCTGGATGTTGTATTCA
>ERZ808240.4319-NODE-4319-length-12705-cov-14.565534_pt1 | contig 12705 bp, 5 predicted proteins | sample MGYA00521084_ERZ808240 | MGnify/ENA primary metagenome ERZ808240 (study PRJEB31516, sample SAMN03275571) | gut metagenome | biome: mammalia-associated habitat; material: feces | host: Papio cynocephalus | place: Kenya | collected 2012-08-06 ... | reverse complement strand
AGGCGCCCTGGCCCAGGTAGTTGAGGATGAGGCAGGCCTTCACGAACGGCCAGGAGGCGTAGATGTTGGCCTTGCCCACGTGGCCCATGTCGGAGTAGAGGGCCTCGGCGCCGGTGGTGCAGAGGAACACGTTGCCCAGCACCATGAGGCCGGCGTGGTTGAGGTTGCCGTCGAACAGGAAGGTGATGCCGCGCATGGGGTTGAGCGCGCGGAAGACGTTGAGGTCTGCACCAACGTTCACGAGGCCGGTGATGCCCAGGTAGAGGAACCACACGGTCATGACGGGGCCGAACGCCTTGCCGATCGTGGAGGTGCCGGCACGCTGCATGGCGAACAGCACGCACAGGATGACGATGGTGATGAGCACCACGATGCTCTGGTTGTCACCGATGAGCGCGTGGAAGAAGTCGATGGTGCGAAGGCCCTCGATGGCCGTGGTGACCGTGACGGCCGGGGTGAGGATGCCGTCTGCGAGAAGGGCGGCTCCGCCCACCATGGCCGGGATGATGAGCCAGCGGCCGCAGCGCTTCACGAGGCTGTAGAGCGCGAAGATGCCGCCTTCGTTGTGGTTGTCGGCCTTCATGGCCACGAGCACGTACTTGACGGTGGTGATGAGGGTCATCGTCCAGATGATGAGGGACAGCGCGCCGATGACGACGTCGGTGCTCATCGTGGTGAGGCCGCCGTTGCCACTCATGATGGCCTTGAGCGTGTACATCGGGCTCGTGCCGATGTCTCCGTACACCACGCCGAGTGTGACGAGGATCATGGCGGCCGATAGCGGAATGCCGCCCTTGGAGGAGCGCTTCTTGGAAGCGGGCTTCTCCGCCGTGAGGGAAACTCCCATGTTCGTGTCTCTCCTTGAGACGGGGGCTTGCGCCCCGAGCCTGTGGAACCGGGTGTGGCCCGGGCTTGCCTCGCGTGGCGAGGCGTTCGCTCCATTCTGAACGAGCGCACGCGCGCATGCAAAGGCTGCTTGGGCCCGGCTGAAAGCCAGACCCAAGCAGCCTAAAGTAGCACTATTGCGCCCGTAATGTGTGGAGTGGCACGCGTCGTGGCCCGCGCGCTGCGCAGTCGCTGCTAGCGGCGCGTGTCGTTGCCCCGCTCCCGGCCGTCCGCATGACCGTGGCGGGCGTTGCCGAACTGCGACGGTCGCGGGCCGTTGCCCTGCAGGCGCGGCTTGCCGGGGCCGCCCGCGTGCTGCGAGGGCCTGGGGCCGTTGCCCATGAGCGGGCGCATGGGGCCCTGCGAGCGCGCGGTGTGCGGGCGCGGACCCTCCGGGCGGTCCGAGTCGTAGCGCGAGTCGCGTCGGGCATCGTCGCGGTTGCCTCGCCTGGCGGCGCCATAGCGGGGGCGCTCGTCTCGCGAGCCGTAGGCGCGACCGCCCTGGCGCTGCTCGCCCGTGCGGGTGTGGGGGCGGGCCTGGGCGTGCGACGGAGCCCCCTGGGCGCGGGCCGGGGCGGCGGGTGCCGTGGAGCCCTCGGGCCTGGGCGTGCGCTTCACGAGGTAGACGTGGTGGATCTTGGCGTTGCGCTTGAAGTCCTCGGGGATCGTGCCCGCCGTGACGTCGGCGATCTCCACGCCGGCGCGCGCGAGCTTCTCGACGTCGGGCTCAAACCCGCGCAGGTTGCACGAGAACAGGCACACGCCGTTTGCCGTGAGCAGGCGCGAGATGCCGATGAGCAGCTCGGCGTGGTCACGCTGGACGTCGAAGACGTCGCGGCCCATGCGCTTGGAGTTGGAGAACGTGGGCGGGTCGCAGAAGACGAGGTCCCAGCGGTTGTAGGTGTGGCGCTGCTCCGTTACCCAGCGCACGACGTCTGCCTGGACGAACTCGTGCTCTCGGCCCGTGAAGCCGTTGCGCTCCATGTTGCGCTCGGCCCAGTCCAGGTAGGTGCGGGACAGGTCGACCGTCGTCGTGTTCTTGGCGCCGCCGTCCGCCGCGTAGCACGTCGCCGTGCCCGTGTAGGCAAACAGGTTGAGGAAGCGCTTGGAGCCCTGCGTCTCCTTCGCCATCTCGCGCACGCGAGCACGAACATCTCGGTGGTCGAGGAACAGGCCCGTGTCCAGGCGCTCGGCGAGGTTTACCTCGAACGTGAGGCCGCCCTCGTCCACGAGGTGCGCCCCGGGCGCGAGTGCGAGGCGGTCCCTGCGACCGTGGCGCTCCTCGGCCTTGCCCTCGTTCGCGTACTGCGAGCCGCCCTTGGCGCGGCGGCGCACGCGCAGGGTGACGTTTCCGGCGTCCACGCCCATGACGCGCGGGGCGATGGCGAGCACGTCGAGCAGGCGACGGTGTGCGAGCTCGGGGTCGATGTCCTTGGGCGCAGCGTACTCCTGCACGACGAGCCAGCGCGCGTGGGCGTCTGCCCCGCGGGACTGCTCGCTTGCCTCGTACAGGTCGATGGCCACGGAGTAGTCGGGCAGGTCGGCGTCGTAGACGCGGTAGCACGTGATGCCCTCGCGCCGGCCCCACTTGGCGCGCAGCTTGGCGACCTTGGCGAGGCGGGCGGCGAACTGGTCCGACTGCGGCACGAGGACGGGGACCTTCGTGCCGTCCTTGAGCGTGACGGTGGCGCGAGCCGCGGGAGTCGTGGGCGTCTCGGCGCCGTCGTTGCTTGCGAGCGCGCGACCTGCCTCGTAGGTGGCCATGCTCGCCACGTCGCGGCCGAGGAAGGTCTCGATCGAGCTCGTGGGCTCAAGCGCAAGCGCGGCACCGAGCGTGGGGGTCTGGGAGAGCGCGACGATGCCCGTGCCCGCGGGCAGCGCGTCGGCGACGGTCGTGGCGAGCGAGATGGCCTCGACCTCGCGGGCGGGCTCGTCTGGCTCGAGCCACGAGAGGTCCACGACGGCGAGCGTGCGCGTTGCCTCGGCGCCGGCGAGCGCGCCGGCGAGCTCGTCTGCCGAGCTCAGATGCGTGAGCTTGGCATCGATGCCGCTCGCGCGCAGCGCCGCGTTCGCGGCGGAGGTGGCCCCGCGGCGCGGGTCGACGGTGACGAGCGTGAGCTCGCCGGCCTTCTCGGCCCCGCGGGCGGCGCGTTCGTCGGCCTCGTCGAGCAGAGCGTCCCAGGCGGCGGCGTCGTGGCCGAGCCAGCCGGTGAAGCCCCAACGGCTGCGGAGCAGGCCGGGCGCGCGGTCGAGCGCGATGCCGGCGGCCTCCGACGCGAGCGTGCCGGAGCCGGAGAACGCCGTGACGAGCGTGGGCGAGCCATGGCGCACGGAGCGGTGCCAGGCGCCGGCGGCGAGCATGGCTGCGGCGTAGTCGGGGCGCATGCCGCCCAGGCCGTCGTCCGCGGCGCGCCGTGTGGTGCCGCGGCGGAACAGCGGGTCTCCGGACAGGTCGATGCCGCAGGTCAGACGCTTGTTGCGGACGCGCACGACGACCGTGACGTCGGGGTTTCTCACCTCGACGCTCGGGCGGGCGCCGAGCCTTGCCTGAAGGCGGTCGCACACGGCGTCCTTGGCGCGCAGGGCGATGAACTGGGTGTTCCTCAGCTCGTCGTTCGTGCCGTGCGCGTCAACGGCAAACGTCGAGGTGAGCGCGATGTGGTCCTCCCAAGGCAGCTCGCGGAGGCTCTCGTAGAGCTCGTCTGCGTCTGCGGCGGAGGCGTGGGCGAGCACGAGGACGACGCGCGAGGCGATGCGGCTCCACAGGCAGACGCGGTAGGCAACCTTGAGGCTGCCCGAGAAGGCCACCTGGCCGTGCAGCGCGCGGACGCCCTCGGCGCCGAGGCTTGCGAGCTCGCCCGCCAGCAGCTGCTCGAATCCCTTGGGACAGGTCGCGAAGAACTCGAGCTCCGCGCTCGTTGCCTGCGTGTCAGTCATGTCAATCACCTCTCGGGTCACCATTTGCCCGTCGTGGCGCGCGGGCAGCGGAGCCAGGCTCCGCCGTCCGGGTTGCGCGTGCGAATATGCTGCGTATCAGCCTAGCGTAGCTGCCTGCTGAGCCACGGACCTGGCGGTTCCTTCGCATAAAAAACGCGCCATGCCGCAGATGGCATGGCGCGTGGGCCCTTGAAAGGAGAGGAAGGGTGGGCGCTTGGCGCGGGGACGCCTGGTGCGATTGCGGCGTGGGGACGCCGCCCGGTTTCCCTACAGGTCCATGGACAGGTAGCGCTCGCCCGTGTCGGGCAGGATGGCGACGACGGTCTTGCCGGCGAACTCGGGGCGGGAGGCCACGGCGAGCGCGGCGTACGCGGCGGCACCGGAGGAGATACCCACGAGCACGCCCGCCTCGGCGGCGAGCTTTGCGCGCTCGGCGATGGCGTCCGCGCTGGCGACGGGGAGGATCTCGTCGACGACCTCGCGCTTGAAGTTCTCGGGCTCAAAGCCCGCGCCGATGCCCTGGATCTTGTGGCCACCCGGCTTGCCGCCAGACAGGACGGGGCTCTCGGCCGGCTCGACGGCGACGGCGTAGACGCTCGGCTTGTGCTCCTTGAGGAACTTGGCCGTGCCGGAGATGGTGCCGCCCGTGCCCACGCCGGCGACGATGGCGTCAACGCTGCCCTCGGTGTCGGCCCAGACCTCGGGGCCGGTGGTCTCGTAGTGGGCGCGCGGGTTGGCGGGGTTGGTGAACTGGCCGGCCACGATGCTGTTCGGCGTGGACTCGTGCAGCTCGTTTGCCTTGGCGATGGCGCCCTTCATTCCCTCGGAACCGGGGGTGAGCACGATCTGTGCGCCATAGGAGGCGGCGAGCTTGCGGCGCTCGATGCTCATGGTCTCGGGCATGGTGAGGATCATCTTGTAGCCGCGGGCTGCGGTGAGCATGGCGAGGCCGACGCCGGTGTTGCCGCTTGTGGGCTCGATGACGGTGCCGCCGGGCTTAAGCTCGCCGGACGCCTCGGCGGCGTCGAGCATGTAGCGGGCGACGCGGTCCTTCACGGAGCCGCCGGGGTTCGTGGCCTCGTACTTGCCCAGGACCCGGGCGCCGTTAGCGCGGGCCTCCTCGGGCAGCAGGTCGGAGAGGTCGATGAGGGGAGTGGAGCCGATGAGTGCCTCGACGTGGTTGGCGACGTGCATGGGATGCCTCCTTGTGATGGCGGGGCGCGCTGCGCCCCTGGCTGGCGGACGGGTTTGGTGCGCTCCCGCGCAGGCCGTCCATGTGGTGGGCCGGAGGCGCCCTCCGGCTCGTTGGCGATAGTATGCCACTTCTAAACCAACTAAACCAGTAGGAATTTATGAATTAGTTGTTTCGGGATCATTTGGTTGCTCTGAAGACGTTCGATCGCGCCTCGATGGCACAAAAGGGATCGAAAGTGCGATACAAGGGGTTCCACCTTGTGGAGTGCGTGTGCCAGCCGTTGCGTTTCCGAACGAATCTGTAGATTCGTTCGGAAACGCAACGATTAGGTTTTATCTGGGAGGGAATGGCGTGGGTACGGGTCTGCCTGGGATGTGCCTTATCGCGCTTTCGATTGGTTTTATGCCATCCGGTTAAGCTCGAAGGTCCCGTGGCACAGCCGAACGATGGGTTGTTGCAAAAACCACTGTGGTTTCGTGCGATGACGGACGGCTTACGAGGCAATGCGCGGGCAGGCTGCGGGAAATTTCCGAACATAATAGGTAAATCGTTCGGAATCTCAGCCGCGATTCCCATTTGGAGGGGGCGGGCGGGGCTCCCGTGCCTTGCGAAGAGCCGTGGGTCGCACGAACCTCGGTCAGTTTTTGCAATTTCGCGCGCGGGAAGCTCGAGCGGCGCCCGAGCGTGACCATTCCCAACATATAAGTTGCGAAGTGTGACAACCTCGTTTCAAACAGCGGAGTCTCCTGCAATTATTGAGCCCCGCCCCTTACTTTTAAGCTTCTTTTAAGGGAGAGAAACGAGGACATGATGGGCAAGAGCGAGGGAAGGCGCCGGGGGCGCCCGACGAGTCTGGCGCGCCAGCTCGCTGATGAGTTCATGGAGTCGCGTCCCGCCGAGCCTGGCCGTCTGGCACTCGACGCAGACGTGGCGTGCATGACGGATGACCCAGCCAAGCTCAAGCTCCTCATCTGCGAGCTCCAGTTCGAGAACGACCTGCTCCGTGGCATCATCGACCGTGGCGGAGGAACGTCGCTCATACTTGATGGCTATTAGGCCCGCTACCGCGCCTCGAGCGTCCCGATAAGCGCGAGGTGGTCGGTGCCGCCAACGCGCGCAGTCTCAAGCGAGCTCACCACGATTCCCGACCCGCTCGAGTAGACGATGTGGTCGATCTCCACGAGCGGCGGCACGACGCCGTTTGCCGGATAGGTCATGTGGACGCCCTCGCCGGACGACTCACCGGCGTCGGCGAACGTCGTGCCGAGAAGCGAGCGGAAGCGCGCGTGGTCCCACGTGGAGTTGAAGTCACCCATGATGAGATAAGCGTGCCCGTAGTCCGAGAGCGACCCGATGACGGAGAGCCCCTCGTCCCACAGGTCCTGGGCGCCGCGCACGGGGGAGTTGGGGTGCACGCTCACGATGCGTACGACGGCATCGCCCACCTGCACGCTTGCGGCGGGCATGGAGCTCGTGTCAATCGGAAGCAAGTTGCGCGAGACGTCGTCCTGCGGCGCCGCGGTCCAGATGCCGTTGCGTCCGCCGTTGCTGATGGCCGAGGCCCCCTCAGACACCACGTGATAGGGGAGCAACTCGTCGATGCCTGCGCGCTCGAGGTCCTGCACCATGCCGTCCGTGAGCTCCTGCAGGCAGAGCACCTCGACGTGCTTCTCGCGTACGAGCGACACGACCTGGGCGGCGCTTGCCTGGCCGTTGTAGGTGTTGAGTGTCATGACGCGCGCATAGGAGTCGGCCGTGGTGGCGCTTGCTGCCACGGCCGTCTGGGCCTCGGACGAGACGCGCTGGCCGCCAACGAGGTAGCCGGCGTGCCAGTAGCCGTTCACGGCAAGCGCGAGAAGGCAGACGAGCGCAAGGGCACGCCTGCGCCACAGCAGCGCGAGGACGAGGCAGGCGGCGCTGGGCACGATCGCCACGGGCACGAACGAGACGACCTCGGGCACGACCGGCCCGTTTGCGAGCGAGGTCGGCAGCAGCCTGATGGCGAGAAGCGCAACCACGCCGGCCATCACGACCCACAGCAGCGCGGAGAGGCATCCGTGACGCGCTCGGCCGCGTCTGCGAGGGGCGTCCGGCGTCTGCGGCGGTGCGGCGACGGGGCGCGCCTGCCATGCAGGCGCGCTCGCAGCCATGCGTCGCGAGGCCTTTGGCCGCGCCCTGCGGCGCAGCAGCGTGGCTGGGGAACCCTGGGGAATGTAGGGGTTCTGCTGCGGGGGAGACGGCACCGCCTGACGGCGTGCGGCGGGCTGCGTGGCGCTGTGTCCGTCCGTGTCGTATGGGCCCTGCGGCATGCGTCTCCCTTCGTCGGGCTCCTATCCTAGCGGCCCGGCGTCGCGCCGCCGCAAGTCCGACGAAATCGACGCACGCCAGGCCCGTGCGGCGGGGTCCCGCGCCGGTCCCGCCGCACGGGCCCGCGGAGCCCCGCCGGCTACCAAATGTGTGGTCACCGTGCTCATGGCATGGCGGCCGTCGGCTATTGCTCACGTTGTGCAATACTGCACAGGCTGTGAAATAACCGCCGCCGGCAGACGCCGGCGACCACAACCGCAAGGGAGGCCCGCGTGCCAGACGTGCTCGTCAGCACACCCGTCGCGACGCCGAGCCCGCGCCTCGACCGTCGCAGCCAGCGAAGCCGCGCCCGTCTGCGCGACGCCCTCGCCGCAGAGATCCAGGCCACTGGCGACCTGTCGCGCGTCACGGTCACGGCCGTCACCGAGCGCGCCGGTCTCACGAGGCGCACGTTCTACTCGCACTTCCATGACATCCCCGAGCTCGTCGCCGTCGTGGAGGCCGACGCCCTCGCGGACATCCGCCGCCTCGTCGAGCGCATCGCGTCCTCGCATCTCGACGACCTCACGGCCGCGCTCGAGCGCCTCGAGCCCGCGCCGGGAGCGGTGGAGCTGCTCTGCTACTTCCGCGACAACGCCACGCACCTCACGGCGCTGCTTGGCGAGGGCGGTGACCCGGCGTTTGTCCAGAGGATCAAGGACGTGTGCGTCGACGCCGTGTGCGGCCGCGCCCTGGACGGCATAGACGCACGCGCCGTGGGGCCGTTCTTTGACTACTACCTCACGTTCGCGGTCTCTGCCGAGGCGGGCGTGCTCACGCGCTGGCTCACGGGCGGCATGCGCGAGGACGTCCAGACCATGGCGCTCATGATGACGGCGCTTACGTTCGTGCGCCCCGGCGACCTGTACGGCAAGACGATCGACCTCAACGTGCCGGCCTACGCGCTGGCACTCATGCGCTCGAGCGCGGCGGGCGGGGAACCGGCCGCGCGCCCCGGCAACGCGGCCGTGCCGCACGCGCCGGCGAGCGCCACCAACCAGGAGAGGACGGCGACGCCCGCCGGCGCCGCCAAGACCAAGGAGCCCAACCATGACTAACAACCCGGCAGCCTCCAACGCCGCCCAGGCCCAGGCGGCCCGCGGCATCGAGCTCGTCGCCAACGGCGCGGAGCTGCGCCCGGCGAGACCCACCGACTTCTCGCGCGCGCAGCTGCGCCTGGGCATCGACGTGGGCTCCACCACCGTCAAGCTCGCCGTCATCGACGAGCGCGACCGCATCGTCTACGCCAACTACCAGCGCCACCACACCGACATCCGCGCCACGGCCAAGGAGCTGTTCGAGGGCGCCCGCGCCGTGCTCGGCGACGCCTCCATGCGCGTCTCCATCACCGGTTCGGGCGGCCTTCTGCTCGCCAAGTGGCTCGACCTCGAGTTCGTCCAGGAGGTCATCGCCAGCAAGCGCGCTGTCGAGACGCTCATCCCACAGACCGACGTCGCCATCGAGCTCGGCGGCGAGGACGCCAAGATCATCTACTTCGACAACGGCATCGAGCAGCGCATGAACGGCACATGCGCGGGCGGCACGGGCGCGTTCATCGACCAGATGGCGAGTCTGCTGCACACGGACGCCGGCGGCCTCAACGAGCTCGCCAAGGAGGCCACGCACATCTATCCCATCGCGAGCCGCTGCGGCGTGTTCGCCAAGACGGACGTCCAGCCTCTGCTCAACGAGGGTGCCGCGCCCGCAGACGTGGCCGCCTCCATCTTCCAGGCCGTCGCCAACCAGACCGTCTCGGGCCTGGCATGCGGTCACCCCATCCGCGGCCACGTGGCGTTCCTCGGCGGCCCCCTGCAGTACCTCTCCGAGCTGCGCCACCGCTTCTACGAGACGCTCAGCTTGGACGAGGAGCACCGCATCGTTCCCACGAACGCCCACCTGTTCGTGGCCACGGGCGCCGCGCTCGCCGGCGAGTCTGACAAGCACGTGACGTTTGCCGAGGTCATCGACGCGCTCGAGAATCTCGGCGACACGCAGGGCAGCGAGGTCCAGCGCCTGGACGCGCTGTTCGCCACGCCCGAGGAGCTCGCCGAGTTCCACGCGCGCCACGACGCCCAGGTTGTCCCCAAGGGCGACCTCGCGAGCTACCGCGGCCGCGTGTTCATCGGCATCGACGCCGGCTCCACGACGATGAAGGCCGCCGTGGTGGGCGAGGACGGCGAGCTGCTCTACACCTGGTACGGCAACAACCGTGGCGACGTGCTGGGCACGGCGCGCGTCATCATGGACGACATCTACGACAAGCTGCCCGAGGGCTGCACGATCGGCCACGTCACCACGACGGGCTACGGCGAGGCCCTGCTCATCGAGGCCCTGCGCGCCGACTCCGGAGAGATCGAGACGGTGGCCCACCTGCGCGGCGCCAAGGCGTTCGTGCCCGACGTCGAGTTCATCCTCGACATCGGCGGCCAGGACATGAAGTGCCTGCGCGTGCGCAACGGCGTCATCGAGCACATCATGCTCAACGAGGCGTGCTCGTCCGGCTGCGGCAGCTTCATCGAGAGCTTTGCCGACTCCATGGGCCTCACGGTCCAGGAGTTCGCCCGCGCAGCCATGGGTGCCGAGAAGCCCGTTGACCTGGGCAGCCGCTGCACCGTGTTCATGAACTCGCGCGTGAAGCAGGCCCAGAAGGAGGGTGCCACGGTGGGCGACATCGCGGCCGGCCTCTCCTACTCGGTCATCAAGAACGCGCTGTTCAAGGTCATCAAGATGCGCGATCCCGAGGAGATCGGCAAGTACGTCGTGGTCCAGGGCGGCACGTTCATGAGCGACGCCACGCTGCGTGCGTTCGAGAAGCTCACGGGCCGCGAGGCCATTCGCCCCGACATCGCCGGCTGCATGGGCTGCTACGGAGCGGCGCTTCTCGCCCGCGACCGCGCCGGCGCGGACGGCATCTCCACGCTGCTCACGCGCGACGAGATCGACAACCTGCAGGTGAAGCAGACGAAGGCCCACTGCGGCCGCTGCTCCAACAACTGCCTGCTCACCATCAACAACTTCGGCAACGGCCACAAGTTCATCACGGGCAACCGCTGCGAGAAGGGCGCGGGCCACAAGAGGAACAAGGTCGAGGCCCCCAACCTGTTCGCGTTCAAGAACAAGCTGCTGTTCGACCGTCCCGTGCTCGACCCCAAGACGGCCCCGCACGGCACTGTGGGCATCCCGCGCGCCCTCAACATGTACGAGAACTACCCGTTCTGGCACGCGTTCTTCACCGAGCTGGGCTTCTCGGTGGTGCTCTCGGACCAGTCCACGAAGAAGACCTACGAGGCCGGCATCGAGTCCATGCCGTCCGAGTCCGTGTGCTACCCAGCCAAGCTCTCCCACGGCCACATCATGAACCTGCTCGAGAAGGACCCGGACTTCATCTGGATGCCCTGCATCCGCTGGGAGCGCCAGGAGGACGAGACGGCCGGCAACCACTACAACTGCCCCATCGTCATGAGCTACCCGCAGGCGCTGGGCCTCAACGTCGACGAGCTCGCCGCGCCCCAGGTGGAGTTCCTGGACGCCTTCGTGCCCTATGACGACAAGAAGGAGCTCAAGCGCCGCCTGTACGAGCTCATCTCCGTGCAGCGCGAGACGGACGCCAAGGCCGGTCGCGGCCGCTTCCGTGGGGCGCACATCACCCGCACGGAGATCGACCGCGCCGTGAACGTGGCCTGGGAGGCCGACCTCGAGTTCAAGCAGACCATGCAACGCAAGGGCGACGAGACCCTCGCCTGGATGGAGGCCCACGACGCCCACGGCATCGTGCTGGCGGGCCGTCCCTACCACAATGACCCCGAGATCAACCATGCCATCCCCGAGCTCGTGAACAGCTTCGGCTTCGCCGTGCTCACCGAGGACTCCGTGGCCCACAAGATGCGTCCCGAGCGCCCCATCCGCGTCGTGGACCAGTGGATGTACCACTCGCGCCTCTATCGCGCGGCGCGCTTCGTGGCCTCCCGCAACGACCTCGACCTCATCCAGCTCAACAGCTTCGGCTGCGGCCTGGACGCCCTCACGACCGACCAGGTCCAGGAGATCCTCGAGGCTTCCGGAAAGATCTACACCGTGCTGAAGATCGACGAGGTCTCCAACCTGGGCGCCGCGCGCATCCGCGTGCGCTCGCTCATGGCGGCCCTGTCCGAGCAGCGCGACGAGCTGGCCCGCGAGGTGGCCGCCGGTGAGCTTGCCCCCGTGGGTCCCGTGGACGTGCGCCGCGCCGACGGCTCGCTCGAGCGGGCCAAGCCCGTCCGTGACGGCCAGCTGCCCGTGTGGCGCGAGGCCAAGAGCGCCGCGTTCACCAAGGTGCGCTACACCAAGGAGATGCAGAAGGCCGGCTACACGCTGCTGTGCCCGCAGATGTCGCCCATCCACTTCGAGCTCGTGGAGCAGCTGCTCGTCAACGCCGGCTTCAACGCGGTGCTTCTGCCCTCCGTCGACCACGGCGCGGTGGAGGCCGGCCTCAAGTACGTCAACAACGACATCTGCTACCCGTCCATCCTCGTGACGGGCCAGATCATGGAGGCCATCGAGAGCGGCAAGTACGACCTCTCCCGCACGGCCGTCATCATCTCCCAGACGGGCGGCGGCTGCCGAGCCACGAACTACATCGCCCTCATCCGCAAGGCCCTCAAGGACTCCGGTCACCCCGAGGTCCCCGTTGTCTCGCTCACCGCGGCGAGCGGCCTTGACGAGGACAACCCCGGCTTCAACGTCTTCAAGCCCGACCTCATCGTCCACGCCGTCTATGCCCTGCTCTACGGCGACCTCATCATGCAGGCGCTCTATCGCGTGCGCCCCTACGAGGCCGAGGCCGGCTCTGCCAACGCCCTGTACGACCAGCTCATGGAGCGCGCCAAGGCCGAGCTCGTGAGCTGCGGCCAGCGCGGGTTCCTCAAGCTCTGCCAGGACACGGTGGACGCGTTCGAGACGCTGCCCGTGGTGGCAGACCGCTCCAAGCCGCGCGTGGGCGTCGTGGGCGAGATCCTCGTCAAGTTCCATCCCACGGCGAACAACGAGGTCGTCAAGGTCATCGAGCAGGAGGGCTGCGAGGCCGTGGTCCCGGGTCTCGTGGACTTCTTCCTCTTTGGCATGACGAGCCCCATGAACATGCGTGGCGAGCTGGGCACCAAGTTCCGCAAGCGCCTCACGCACCAGACGGGCATCAAGGTCGTCGAGGCCATGCGCGAGCCCATCAACCGCATGCTCGAGAAGTCCACGCGCTTCGAGCCCTACCCCGACATCTACGAGCTTGCCGCAAAGGCCAAGCAGATCCTGTCACTGTGCAACACGATGGGCGAGGGCTGGCTGCTCACGGCCGAGATGTGCGACCTCAT
>ERZ808240.4317-NODE-4317-length-12717-cov-4.235429_pt1 | contig 12717 bp, 15 predicted proteins | sample MGYA00521084_ERZ808240 | MGnify/ENA primary metagenome ERZ808240 (study PRJEB31516, sample SAMN03275571) | gut metagenome | biome: mammalia-associated habitat; material: feces | host: Papio cynocephalus | place: Kenya | collected 2012-08-06 ... | reverse complement strand
GAAAGTTTTAAAGATAAATAGATAGGTGGGTATCGATTGGGTACTCACCCTAAGTAGCATATTCTTTTTAGGCTACTCATTTCTAAGAATAACTACAAAAAATATGGATAAAGATACGATTACAGTAACTTCACCGTTGCTGCCTAATTTGGATGACTTCCATGAGAAGTTGAAGGAGATATGGGCGAGCAAGTGGATTACTAACAATGGCAGCTTTCACAAGCAGTTGGAGAAAGAACTGGCTGCCTACCTGAAGGTGCCTTACCTGAGCCTCTTTACCAATGGCACATTGCCACTGATTACGGCTCTGCAGGCCCTGCGAATCACGGGCGAGGTCATCACCACCCCTTATAGTTTTGTGGCTACCACCCATGCCTTGTGGTGGAATGGCATCAAACCCGTGTTCGTGGATATAGACCCAAGTACAGGAAACCTCGACCCAGATAAGATAGAGGCAGCCATCACCCCTAAGACAACAGCTATTATGCCGGTGCATGTATATGGTAATCCTTGTGATACCCATCGCATCCAAGAGATAGCCGACCAATATGGCTTGAAGGTTATCTACGATGCCGCCCATGCCTTCGGTGTGGAAGTGAACGGCGAGAGCATCCTGAATGCTGGCGACATGAGCACCCTGAGCTTTCATGCCACCAAGGTGTATAACACCATAGAGGGTGGAGCCATGGTGATGCCAGATGAGAAGACCAAGAAGCGCATTGACTACCTGAAGAACTTCGGCTTTGCCAACGAGGTGACGGTGGTGGGGCCTGGCATCAACAGCAAGATGGACGAGATGCGCTCGGCCTACGGTTTGCTCAACCTCAAACAGGTGGATGCCGCCATTGAGGCTCGCCATCAGGTAGCCATCAAGTACCGCAAGGCATTGCGCAATGTGGAGGGTATCACCTTCTTTGATGACATTCCGGGTGTGAAACACAACTATGCCTATTTCCCAATCTTCGTGGATGCCGCCCAGTATGGCATGACCCGTGATGAGCTTTATGAGAAGATGAAGGAGGCGAAAGTGTTGGGTCGTCGCTATTTCTACCCATTGATAAGTGAGTTTTCTACCTATCGTGGTTTAGAGAGTGCCGCACCAGAGAATCTACCTAATGCGCATAAAATGGCAGATAGTGTGATTTGCTTGCCAATGCACCATGCGTTGAGCGACGAGGACATTCAGAGAACGTTGGCTTGCATTCTCAGATAAGTAAAGTTTAAATATTTATAAATATAGGTATAAAAGGAACAGAGATACAAGAAAAAGTCGTATATTTGCATAGTAAAAATTTAATTCAAGAGATTATGTGTCAGACAGCATTTATATCACAGAGTATCGTAAAATTAGGGACGAGGTCTTACAAACATAGTTTGGAAGCTTTGGCTCCTAATGAATATCGTGTGGGGCAACTTCGCCGATTGAATCGTGACTTGGATGCTTTCTATGATTTTCTTTATAGCCAGTGCAACACTGTTACCGAGCAAGATTATCAGGTGTTTGGAAAACAGTTGACATCAATGTTGGGCATTCTCAAAACGCTTTATATTTCTTGCAGACAGATGCCTAAGGAATATGGTGTAAAAACTGAGGCGGAAAAGCTGAAGAGAAATTATTCTGCGCTCTATGAGCTGAATAATGATATTAAGAATTATCGCATCAAGGCAACGAAGGATGCCGAGTGGTCTGCGCTCTTGTCAGATGCTAGTTTGGCTTTGAAGAAAGTTGCAGCGCATGATTAGTTTCAAGACCATTACCTCGTTTCGTTCTCGTTTGTCTGGCTTGCTGAAAGTCAGACGAAAGGTGTATGCCAATGTGGAGAGCGAGATAAAGCGAGAGTTTGCTGGCAAGCCTATAGAACAGATTCGGCAGAATAATGATATGATTCTCTTGGAGGGTGATTTGATTGTTATCAAATTACGTTTGCCAGACAAGAAGATGCGCCTTTCTCGTAAAGATGGTTTCCGCCTGATTTATTTGGTATCAAAAACCGATGAGATTGTGGTGTTCTTGGATATTTATCCCAAGAATGGTCCGCTTCAGCAATTGGATATAGAAGAGGATGAATTGAAATTTTTGATGAAGCAATTCATTAGTGAGGCGCAAATGGATCTCTTGGAAGATTATTTCATGTAAATTGATTTTTGTATCTCTGTTTCATAATCTGTTGATCTATGAAACAGAAAAAAATACTCTTGTTGGGCGGTTCCGCCCAGCAAGTCATCGCTATCAAGACTGCGAAGGAACAGGGCTATTATACGGTGCTCTGCGATTACCTACCTGATAATCCTGGTCAGTATGAGGCAGACAAATACTATAATGCCAGTACCACGGATGTCGAGGCAGTCTATCAGATAGCCAAGGATGAGCAAGTGGATGGCATCCTAGCATACGCCTCCGACCCGGCAGCACTTCCTGCTGCAATTGTAGCAGAACGTTTGGGGCTTCCTACAAATCCAGTCAAGAGCGTGGAAGTTTTGGGTTTGAAATATTCTTGGCGACAGTTCTTGCAGAAGAATGGCTTCGCTTGCCCCAAAAATTATTCTTTCCATCCCGATACTTCTTTAGATGAAATCAAGGAGAATGTGAAGCACTTTACTTTCCCATTGGTGGTGAAGCCTACAGACTCTTCTGGTAGCAAGGGCGTGACTATGATGGAGAATTGGGAAGGTTTGGAGAAAGCCATCGCTTGGGCTGATTCTTATTCTCGCAACAAGGTTTTGCTGATAGAGGAATACATCCAGCGAGGTTTCCCGTCGGTCATTGGCGGTGACATTTTCGTATGGGATGGCAAGGTGGTTTTGTATGGAGAGATGGAGTGCCTGAGAGATACCCAGAGAAGTCCTTTAATCCCAATAGGGGAAAAAAAACCGCTATGCGCCTCAGAAAAGCAGAAGACAAACATTTACAACGAATTACAGCGAATTGTCACTTCGCTTGGCATTCGTTTTGGCGAGCTGAATATCGAAATCATTCTCGACAGAAACGACCAAGTTCATTTCTTGGAATTGGGGCCTCGTGCAGGAGGCAACATGATACCTATCCAGTTGAGCGATGCCTTTGGCATAGACTTGGTGAAGGCGAATGTGCAAGCAGCGATGGGGGAGAAGCCTGACTTCTTGGACAAGCCTGTGAAGGAACTTCCTGGTTGCTATATGCACTATGTGCTCCATAGCTATGAGGTAGGAATTTTCAAGGGGGTGGAGATAGATGATAGCATTGCCAAGTATGTATATCGCAAGGTAATCTATAAGAAAGAGGGCGACCCTGTCGAAGTGTTTGATGGAGCAGGAAAGGCTATTGGCATCATCTTCCTGCATTTCGATACAGTGGAAGAGATGAATGATTTCTGTGAGAACTACAATGAATTAATCAAGATAAAGCTGGAAAAATAGAATATTAGCGATGAATAATATCAAGATGTTAGACAGGAGGCTTCCTTTTGAGTTTGTCTATGAAACACTGAAGAAAATGTCCTCTTTGTTTACCCCCCCTATCGGAATCGCTTGATATAGAGGCTTATGCCAGAAAGTTGTCCGATAAGGCAGAGTTTGTAGTGTGTATGGAGGAAGATGAGTTGTTAGGCTTTACTGCCTATTATCTCAATACAGTAAAACATCAAATATACATTACGCTGATATGTGTTGACAGTAGCTACCAAGCCCATGGCATAGGTAGTAAAATGCTAGGCCACATTGCTGTAAAAGCGCAGACTGTTGACTATAGTTACAGCACAATAGCCTTGGAGGTAAACAAGCAAAATGGCAAAGCCCATCGTTTCTATCAGAGACAAGGATTTGTAGAACAAGAGAATCGTGGCGAGAAAATGCTGATGGTGAAAGCTATTTAGTTTCATTTTTTCTTGCTTCGATTCGGTAATTTTGAAATGATGGAGCAAGAAAGAATGAATCCCATTGGAGGATATTTCGAACTCGAACTGCCACGCTTCCCTGAATACCATGCCGAATCGATAGCATTGAACAGTGGTCGCTTCTGCTTGGAATATATTTTGCGATGCAGGAAATATTCGAAAGTATATGTGCCTTATTTTACTTGTGATTCTGTCGTAGAGCCGATAGCCAAGCTGGGCATTCCATACGAGTTTTATCATATAGACAAAGAGTACCATATAGTAGGTGATATTTGTCTAGGAGGAAATGAAGCTTTGCTGTACACCAACTATTGGGGATTGCAAGATGATTATTGCAAGCAGCTTGCAAGCAAATATGGTAATCGACTGATTCTCGATTGTACGCAAGCTTTCTTCTCCAAGCCAATACAAGGAATTGATACCTTCTATAGTTGCAGGAAGTTCTTCGGTGTACCTGATGGTGGTTATCTCTACACGGATGTCAAGGCTGATTTTGAAATCGAGCAGGATGAGTCCTATTCAAGAATGGATTCCTTGGTGAAGCGTCTGGACTTATCTCCAGAGGCAGGATACGATGACTTTCATCGCACGAGTGCTTTGTTTCATGATATGCCTATCAAGCAGATGTCTAAGTTTACCAAGCGAATGATGCAAGGCATCGACTACTGGAATATCGCCAATCGTCGTTTGGACAATTACAATTATCTGCGCCGAGAGCTTGGTGGAAGGCAACTTTGTTATGGAGAAATCCCAATGATATTTCCTTATGAGATAGAGCTAGGGCCGGAACTTCGCAAGAAGCTAATAACCAACAAAATCTTTGTGGCGAAATATTGGCCCAACGTCGATGGGTGGGCAGGTGAGAATGCCGTGGAGACATGGATGGCAAATCACATCTTGCCACTGCCTATTGATCAGAGATATGGCAAGGAGGATATGGAAAGAATCGTAAAAATTATAAAATCATGAAAGTAACAATAAGACCGTTAATCGAAGAAGATGCCTATACCTCTGTAAAGTGGCGCAATGATCCTGAAGTATTTAAATATACTGGTAATACTTATAAAAATGAAATCAAGATAGAGAATGAGTTGGAATGGATTCGGAAGGTAACCAATAATCCTTTAGACTATCGTTGTGCGATATTAGCAGAGGGTGTATATGTTGGAAATATCTATTTGACCTGTATTAAAGGCGGTAAAGCAGACTATCATATTTTTATCGGTGACAAGAGTTACTGGGGAAAAGGTGTTGCCAAGCAAGCGTCTTTACTTATATTAGATTATGCTTTCCATATTTTGAAACTTAAAGAAGTCAATTTACGTGTGAAAAAAGTAAATGTCAGTGCATACAATCTGTATCGAAAACTTGGGTTTAAAGAACAAATTACTGAAGGTGAATGGACTGATATGACATTGAAAAAATAAATGAATTTCATAGATACTATAAAAACATTGCAAATTCACAATATATCTAATTGTGTCAAAAGAAGACGAATAATCAAAGCATGTGATGAAACTATCAAAATTAATTTGGACTCTGTAGATATAATTAGAAAAACGATAGATGATACAGAAAAAGCTATACATAATTGGCAAAATGATAACGAGAACAATAAACATCAGGCGTTGATAAAAGCTTTTCAAGTATGTTCGAATCTCTATGAGCTAAGCGGAAAGTTTTTTCTTATAGAGCTAGATGTAAGAACAGCGTTCAAATTTCTTTTTAAGGCTAATACAGACTATGAATATCGTTTTTTTGTGAGGAGAATTTATACATTAATGTACGAAACCAAAAAAGGTTTAGCCATACCAACAGGGACAATATATAAAGAGTTAGCTTTATTAATAGATAATGATAGTTTGGCTGATTACAAAAATGCACATCAAAAGCTGGTTAGATTTCTTGATGCTCATCAAGCAGAGTTGAAGAACGTCAGAAATCGTAATGAAGCTCACAAAACAGAGCAGTTTAAAATACAATTAGCTTCAATAGAGCAACTTAGTGTTTCTAAATCTATTGATTTGATAGAAGAATATAGTTCTTATTTGTATCATTTAAACTCGTGTTTTATGAATGTTTTAATTTCATTGTCAAAATGCATTAACAGTTTGCGAAAATAAATGCAACAAGAATCATTAAAGAATAGAACGGTAAAGGGAGTGGGGTGGAGTGCCGCCGATGCTTTGCTGGGGCAGGGCGTGATGTTCTTAGTCGGACTGATTTTAGCGAGACTCCTCTCGCCAGAGGAATACGGGCTGATAGGTATTTGCTTGATATTCACAACCGTGCTGAATGGCATTGTGGAGAGTGGATTCAGCAACGCCCTGATACGCAAGAAAACGGTTTCGGACGAGGATTACAACACGATGTTCCTGACCAATCTGGCCATAAGCATCGTATTATACCTTCTTCTTTTCGCCACAGCTCCATTTGTGGCGGATTTCTTTCATAGGCAAGAGCTGACAGCCTTGGTAAGGGTCACGGGCTTGGTGCTGTTTTGCAATGCGCTTTCCATTACCCAAGTAACTATCCTAACCAAAAGAATCGACTTCAAAACCAAGACCAAGGCTTCCTTGTTTTCCGCCGTGATAAGCGGAGTGGTGGGCATAGCCATGGCTTTTGGCGGATTTGGAGTCTGGGCTTTGGTGGCTCAGCAGTTGGCGAGGCAATTTTTCTATACTGCTGGGTTGTGGATGCTCAATCACTGGTATCCCAAGTTTTCGTTCAGTAAGGATAGCTTCTGCTATATGTGGGGATTTGGTTGGAAACTCTTGGTAAGCGGAATCCTCAACAATGTATGGAACCAGCTATACCAGGTGGTCATCGGAAAGTGTTATACCCCTGCCACTTTGGGACAATATACTCGTTCGCAGGAATATGCCAGTATATTTTCCTCAAACATTACCTCTATCGTCCAGCGAGTGAGCTATCCTGTGTTGGCAGAGATACAAGATGACAAGGCACGGATGGTGGAAGGTTATCGCAAGGTAATCAAAATGACGATGTTTGTGACGGCTGTCTGCATGATTTCTCTAGGTGCTGTTTCCGAGCCTTTGATTTATTGCCTGATTGGAGAAAAATGGCATGAGGCTGCAACCTACCTGCCATTGATCTGTATCTCTATGTCGCTCTATCCGCTGCATGCCATCAATCTGAACATGCTCCAGGTGCAAGGGCGAAGTGACATCTTCCTGTATTTGGAAATCATCAAGAAGGTGATAGCTGTGGTTCCGATAAGCATCGGAATCTTTGTGGGCATCTATTGGATGTTGGTGGCCTCGATATTCACAGGCATTGTGTCGTATTTCCTCAACTCATATTATACAGGTAAGTCGCTAGGATATTCTTCGTGGAAACAGCTAAGGGATGTCGCTCCTTCATACGGTATCGCTTTTGCGATAGCTGTGGTTGTATATTTCTTGAAATATTTATCGTTGAGTTATTGGATTGTACTACCATTGCAAGTCTTGATAGGTATTGTAGTGGGTGTTGTTTTTGCTGAAGTCACAAAACTTTCTTCTTATCTTGAAATAAAAAAAATGATATTATAAAATGATGGGTAAAACTTTAATTATCAATTATAGGTCTCTCTCTAATGTTGGTGGAATTGAGGTGTTTGTTGTAAATCTTATTGATTTTATGATAAAACATAATGTTAGAGTAATTTGGTTACAAGAACGAGGTTCTAGTATTCATAATTCCTTCAAAAAAGTATTACTTAATGAAAAAGTAGAAAAAGTTGAGGTGAGCAATAATCTTTTATTATGGTTTAAGTATGGAAACTTTAATCTAAATAAGGATGACGAAATCGTACTTTTGTCATTTATTGTGATGAGTAAATTGAAAGCAGAGTCTATTGTTAAAAAATATAGAGATTGTCATATTAAGTCAATATATGCTATACCGGATACAAAGGGACTATCTTATTACATAGAAACTAATTTCTCTGGAATTTTAAGAAAGATGGTTTCTTTCTTAATGCGTGATGTACATAATGAATGGCAAAAAAATGCTCATTTGCTTTTCTTTGCTCAAAAGCAAGTTGATGCTTTGCAAGATACGTATGGTATAAAAATTAACAATGGATATTCTAAAGTACTGAAGAGTTTGTTTGGAATACCACCACTTGATTATGAGATTTTAAGAAAAAAATGCAAAAGAGAAAAATTCAATATAATAACAATAGGAAGACTTGATTTTCCACATAAGGGTTATATATTAGGACTTGTAAAATCCTTTAATCGTCTTAAAACAAAATATCCTCAGTTAACTCTGACAATCATTGGAGATGGACATAGTAGGGAGGTCTTAAATAAAGAGATAGAATCTTATAATCAAAATGTGCGAGCAGATATTCGATTATTAGGCACTATACCTAATAATGAACTTTCCAAATATCTAAAAGATGCTCATCTGAATATTAGTGTTGCTGGGTGTGTAAAAGTTGGTGCAGTTTGTGGTGTTGTGTCTATACCTGCCCGAAATTATTGTACAGGTGAATGTGAAGTTTATGGCTATCTACCCGAGAATAAACAGATGTCTGTATCTACAACTCCTGGTTATGCTGTGGATTCTTTTATAGAAGAGGTTGTGAATATGAGTGATGAGGAATATTATGCCCTTGCAGTAAAGTCTTATCGCGCATATAAAGATAATGAAGATGTAAACCCTTGGTTTGTTTTCGACGGAACAAAGGACTATAAGGAATTCATAGTTCCAAAAAGAAAATTATTATTATTGATAATTATAAATTATCTGATGAAGATTAAATATTTTCTTACATTTCGAGGCTTTAATAGACAACAGATAATAAAAAATTTCTTGAATTTCAGATAGTTTTTTGATATATAATATGTCATTTACGTTTTATGTATTTTTATATTGTCTCTTGATATTTTTATTTTCATATCAATATAAAGGGAAAAATAGTGGCTTGTATATCCTGTTAGTGTTGCCTGTCCTTGTTTATGTACATAGTTTTATTGATACTACAACTATTGTAGATTTACCAGGTTATAAGAAAGGTTTTCAAGATCTATCTACTATAGATATCTTTAATTCTAATGATATTAAAATATTTGAAGCTCATCATAAATTTGAGTATGGATTTATTCTTTTGCTAAAAATTGTAAGGTGCTTTACAGGTGATTTTGGAATCTTTTTAGTTATAAACACGAGCCTACTTTTAGGGTGTTATGTGCTTGTTACATTGAGATATTCTGTAAATGTGGGTATTTCGATATTAATGCTTCTTTTAATCGTGTTTGATCAATCCATATTTGTGTTAAGGCAGCATCTTTCTATTGCTATAGTACTATTATCAATACCATCGATAATAGAACGGAAGTTTTTTAGGTTTACCCTGATTGTAATAATTGCATCTGTATTGCATAAATCTACATTGATATGGTTTGTTATGTACTTCCTGTATGGTATAAAAAGTCCATTACGGATTTTTTTGTCTTTGGGAATAATAGCTATAGGGGTTACCCTAATTTTCAAGAATCTATCTTTTTTGAATAATTTCCTTTCGTTGGGTTATGCCTCATATATAAATGGTGATAAAACGGGACAATCTAACCTTGTTTCTTTTTTTATGTCATTGATGATGTTTTGTATCTATGTTTTAATATGTGGTAAAAATGTTCTGTCGGATGGTATAATGAGACTGTGTACGTTAGCTTTATATGTTCATGTTGTGATAAGTTTTGTGGGCATTCAACTAAGTTTGTTGTCTCGTTTTGGATTAGTTTTTAACACGTCTTTGTTATTTATAATACCGATTGTTTATGAGAATATAAAGAGCGATATAGTAAGGTTTGCATATTTATTTATGTGTTTGTGTATTTATGGATATACAACATATTTTGGCTCTTTCTCTGCTTATATGTTTAAATGCAGATTGTATATGTTCAATGCTGAGGAGATGATTTGTTTTTTAATATTTACGATGTTTACACTTTATGTTGCCATTAAGTCTCGTAGTCGAGCTTTAATCTAAAAATAGTAATATCAATGAATAAAATTTCTATTATCGGTAATTTTGGCAGCGGGAAAGAGCAGTTGGGAGGGCAGACTGTAAAGACTCGCATTGTAACGGACGAGATATTAAAGGCTTTCGGCAGTGAGAATGTTTGGATTTATAACACTGCTGGTGGCTTGATGACGTTGCTCAAGTCTCCTGTTATTGCATTTCGAGCATTAAAGAGAAGTCGAAATGTAGTTATATTTCCTGCTCAGCATGGAATACGTGTGTTTGTACCATTGTTGGTAATCTTGCAAAAATTTTTCAGAAAAAGACGTGTGCATTATGTCGTGATAGGCGGGTGGCTTCCTAAGTTTATAAAGAACAAGCCTTTGGTGACTTGTTGCTTACGTAAAATCTATAAGATATATGCGGAGACACACAGTATGGAGAAAGACTTGAATAATATGGGATATATAGACAATGTTACCTATATGCCAAATTTTAAACCTTTGAATATAGTTGATATGAATAATATCGCATATCCATCAGGTGAGCCATATCGTCTGTGTACATTCTCTCGTGTGTGGAGTATGAAGGGGATTGCTGATGCTGTGGATGCCGTGAAATATGTTAATGAGAAGAAGGGAAGTATCATATATAATCTTGATATTTATGGGAAAATAGAAGAAGGAGAAGAAGAGTGGTTTGCTAATTTGCAAAGAACATTTCCCACTAGCGTGAGATATTGTGGTACTGTGGCATTTGACAAAAGCGTAGATGTGCTGAAGAACTATTTTTGCCTACTATTCCCTACGAGGTATTCTGGGGAAGGAATCCCTGGAACGATTATAGATGCGTATGCTGCAGGATTACCAGTTGTTTCTTCCTTGTATCCTAATTTATGTGAGATTTTGGAAGAAGGTAACACAGGGTATGGGTATGAATTCGAGAATGTTAAGGCATTGGAAGAATTACTTTGCAATATTGCAGACAATCCTCAGCAGATTAATTCGTTGAGAAAAAATTGTGTGATGGAAGCAAAGAAGTTCCAACCAAAAGAGGCTGTTGGAGTGTTAATAAAGAATCTTTTAAAAGAATAAAAATGGAATGCGAGCTTCCATCATAGCCCGTCATAACATAGAAATAGATGAAAATGCTATAAAAATTATTTAATCTAATGTGGTTCAAATCGAAAACTTTAGAGGAACAATACCCTCCCAAGGATTCCTACCAAGAGGAATATCGCAAGAAGTTCGGAGGTATCATCGACAAATACCTCATCCATCATTCGGAGGATGATGACGAGGAAATCTTGGTCTATATAGACACAGAGAACGATGTGGATTGGATTATCCAAAAAGATCCTTTGAAAGATGAGAACCTTCGGAATGAACGAGAGAAATATATCGCAAAGTTGAATGTGGCGGAAGCGTCTCCAAGCTTGAACCTCAGCCAAAGAAATGTCTTGAAATTCAAGATTATGCTGGGAGCTGGATATGTAGCTGCAATATATGGAAACTATGAAAGTGTGCAACCTGCCATTGATGCTGCGCTCAAGTTCTTGAAGGATAGAAATCGGGAGCAAAGTAGATTCTTGATTCTTTCTTTTTCTTCTTTTCTGATATTGGTAACAATACTGTTGGGGGTATGTTTCTCTATATTTGGGAATGAAAATTTCATAGGGCTACTGATGGGTGTGTTGGGGGCTTATGTGTCTATATGGTCTCGCTTCGGAAAGATGAATATGACGGGATTGGCTTCTAAGAATATCCACTTTCTGGAGGCTTTTGCTAGATTGTTTTGTGGCGGAATCTTTGCTTTTGTCGCCATGCAACTGCTAAATACAGGATTGGTACTAAAAGATTTTACCATCAATAATACGTGGTCGTATAATTGTATCATCGGCTTTGTGGCTGGATTCAATGAGAGGTTCGTTCCGTCTATTATAGAAACGATATCGTCTAACTCTAAAAATAACAAGGAGGATGATGATGAATAGAAAATTGGTGTTGATTATTAGCGATGGAGGAGGCAATGCTCCTTTACGTGGTGTCCATATTGACAAGGACAATTATCTCAATTTCTTCAAGGCACCGGAAGGCGGTGCGTGGAAAGACGAGGAAATCAAGGTTTTTGACAACAACGATTTCGACAAAGAGTGGATTCATTCTATCAGCTTGTTAGGGCGATTGGAGCATCACCCCATAGATTATTTCTTGATTGTATATTGTGGTCATGGATTCACAGACCAATATGGCAACATACGCTTGCAGGTACGTACGGATTGCGACTTGAAACTATATGATTTACTGGCGGCAGTAGGTCCTACCAGATGTTTAGTCATTGCAGATAGTTGCAGAGCTGTATATCGCCTTGATGAAGGTGGTAGAATAGGAGATATGCGCCTGTTTAGCACTGGTGATGATGCTAGAAGTGTATATGCCAATATATGCCGTACTGCATACAATGAATGTTTGTTGGCTACACCTGCAACGATGCAGATGGTATTGTTCTCCAATTCTTTTGGTGAGACAGCTGATGAGAATCGAAATGGAGGACTTTATAGTTATGCGCTACTGAAAGCTGCAAAGGCTGAAATAAACAGAATACATACCCTGCAACAGCACGATGCAAATTCTTATAAGGTAGATGTTGATACCATTCATGAAGCTGCCAAACAAGAGGTTGAACAACAAACACATCAGCGCCAGCATCCTGATAAGGTCTTGGGTTCTAGGTCGTGTGCTCGCTTCCCATTTGTGGTAGTGCCCCATTTGCAGCTGCAGATTCCTGATGAAGACTAAGGCAATAGTCCAGCGCTAATAGTAGTACATGTGTTAAATCTCCGCAAAAGTTTGGTGGTACGAGGTTTTT
>ERZ808240.4316-NODE-4316-length-12718-cov-4.677407_pt1 | contig 12718 bp, 10 predicted proteins | sample MGYA00521084_ERZ808240 | MGnify/ENA primary metagenome ERZ808240 (study PRJEB31516, sample SAMN03275571) | gut metagenome | biome: mammalia-associated habitat; material: feces | host: Papio cynocephalus | place: Kenya | collected 2012-08-06 ... | reverse complement strand
CCATGCCCACCAGCACCCCGCCCACGATGTTGCCGAGCGTGGCCGCGCTCAGGTTGAACAAAATGCCGCTCACCGTGATGGTTCCCGCCGCGCCGAAGCCGAGCGAGTTCATAAGAAGGCCCGTGGGCAGGAAGAACATATTCGCCACGCAGTGCTCGAAGCCGCACGCCACGAATGCGGAAATGGGCAGCACGATGCCGATCACCTTGTCGGTAATGGTGCGCGCCGCGAAGCCAATCCACACGGCAAGGCATACCAGGACGTTGCACATGACGCCCTTGAAGAACAGCGTCACCCAATCGGGCGTCACCTTGCTTGCGGCCACGCTGACCATGGCCTCGCCCACGCCGCCGCCGTTCATGGCGTACATCTTCGCGAGAAACACGAACGCCACCACCACGAGCGCGCCGGCGAAGTTGCCGAGCCACACAACGGCCCAATTCTTCAGCATGCCGCCCCAGCCGATTTTGCCCGAGGCCTTCGCGCAGCACATGAGCGCGTTGCCCGTGAACAGCTCGGCGCCGCAGCACAGCACCAATACCAGGCCCAGCGCGAAGCACACGCCGCCCACAAGGCGCTGCACGCCGAACGGCAGGCTTGAGTCGCCCAGGAACAGGCAGAAATACATGGCGCCGACCGCGATGAACGCGCCCGCCAGCATGGCCGACACGAAGCACTTGCCCACGGGCATCGCCGCCTTCGTCACGCCGATTCCCTCGGCCTTGGCCTCGGTTTCGGCCGGAGAAAGCGCATCGGGCTTCACTGCCGCTAGATCTTCCTTCGAAATGGTCATGCCAACCCCCTTCCCCCGCTGCGCGGGGAGCACGCGGGCGACACAAGCGAACCCGCAAAACGAAACGCGCACCATCTTCGCGCAACACGCCTGCAGATGGGCACGAAGCGCCTGCGTAATCCGCGAACGGCACGAAATGCTATGAAAATGGTACCGTATCGAAGGCGCGCCCGACGACCCTTGCCCGCCCCAGACGCAAAAAGGCCCGCTCAAACGAGCGGGCCTTGCATGCGAATTGGACGCGCCGTTGCGGCTTAGTCCTCTTGCTCCAGAGCGGCAATAACCTCGTCGGTCATGTCCATGGTGTGGTACACGTTCTGCAGGTCTTCGAGCTCTTCGAGCTTGTCGACCAGGCGCATAACTTTGGCGGCATCTTTGGGGTCGACCTCGGTGGGGGTGGTGGGGATCATCGTGAGCTCGGCGCCCTTCACTTCGATGCCCTGCTCTTCGAGGCCCTTCTTAACAGCCATCAGGTCGTTCGGGGCGGTGTAGACGATCCACTCGTCGCCCGCGTCCTCGTAATCGGAGCCGCCAGCCTCGGCGACGGCAAGCATGAACTCGTCCTCGTCAACGGCGTTCTGCTTGTCGGCGACCTTCTTCTCGGTGGAAGGAATGATCTTCTCCACCATGATCTGGCCCTTGCGCTCGAACTGGAAGCCAACGCAGCCGGGGGTGCCCAGCGAGCCGTTGGCATGGCGGAATGCGGCTCCCACGTCGGCAGCGGTGCGATTGCGGTTGTCGGTCAGGGCTTCGCAGTAGATGGCGACGCCGGCCGGGCCGTAGCCTTCGTAGGTGAGCGTTTCATAGTTGGCGGCATCTTTGCCGGTGCCGAACGCTTTGTCGATAGCCGTCTTGATTTTGTCCTTGGGCAGCGAGTAGCCCTTGGCCTTTTCGATAGCGGCCGCCAAAGAGGCGTTGTTGTCGGGGTTGGGGTCGCCACCCTCTTTCGCCGCCACGGTAATGTTACGGGAAAGCTTGCTGAACAGGGCCGAACGCTTGGCGTCCTGGGCAGCTTTGCGGTGCTTCGTGGTTGCCCACTTAGAGTGACCTGACATGATCGCCTCTTTCTTGCTATCAAGAGGCGCGGCGCGCCTCGGGGAAAATACCGACGTTGTACTGTAAACCAATACGCGCGCGAACGCAAGAAAACCGCAGGTATTCGCAATGAACAAGCACAAACGAGGCGTTTGGCTATTCCTCGGGCACGCCCTTTGCTCCATCTTGCCGGTCGGCTTGCTGGGCGCGCTGCCGACGGACGCGTTCGACCGCCTCGCGCAGGGCGGCCTCGTCTTCGGCGCGAGCGACTTCCTTCGTCGTTTTCACGAGCTTGACCACTTCAAGCGCGCACAGCACGATGAGCGGCACCACGATAAGCGGGAAGAACACGAGCGGGTTGGAAAGCAGCGACACCACCGTGCCGAGCGCCGCCGACACGAACACCACGCGTCCCACCACGTTGGCCGAAGCCACCGGCTCGACGTCTTCCACGGCGTTGGCGTCGCCCTTCGTGCGAAACATCAGCTGGCCGTCTTGCTCGTAGACGCTCGTGATGCGATGCGTGTTCAGCGCGCCTTCGAGCGAGCCCTCGGTCGCGCGAAACGTGATGATGTCGCCCTCTTGCAGGCTTTCCGGGTCGGTTTCTTGCACCACCACAAGCGAATGCACGGGAATCGCCGGTTCCATAGAGCCCGTGAGCGTGCGCATGAAGCCATAGCCGCCTATGGTGGGCACTTCGCCGGCTGGGGTGAACACCGTGCGCAAAAGCACTACAAGCGCCACCGCGATAACCACCGCTGCGACCACGTTGATTGCGCGAAGCACGTATTTCATTATTCGCGATCCTCGCGATCCTCGTGATTCTCGCGAAGCTTCGCGAGCAGGTAATGCGACAGGCTGTTCGCCTCGGCGCGCTTCTGGGCGCGGGCGAGCTCGCGGCGAGCTTGCTTCAGATCGCCCTCGAGCACGTCGATGCGCTGCTGCATCTCGATTTCCATCGCGTCGAGGGCGGCCGTATGGTCGTCGTCGGCATTGGCGAGGCGCTCCTCGAGCTCGATTCGCGCATCCTCGCGCGCCTGCGACAAGCGTTCGGCAGCCGCTTCGCGCTCGTCGGCGGCATCGGCTTCAAGCTCGCTTGCGCGCTCTTGGGCGGCCTCGAGCTCGTCGCGCAGCTTCGCGATTTCTTCCTCTGCCTCGGCGCGCGCCTGCTCGATTTCGGCATCGGCGGCGTCTTTGGCGGCCTGCACACGCGCCACAGCGTCGGCAACGGCAGCCTCGACTTGCGCCGCAGCTTGCGCCTGCGCTTCTTCGATTCGGGCCTCCGCATCGGCCTGGGCGGCCCGCACCTGCTCATCGGCCTGGGCGCGCGCGGCCGCAACCTGCGCCTCGGCATCGGCCCGAACCGCGGCCACCTTCGCCTGCGCGTCGTCGAGCGCCGCGTCTATCTGCGCCGTTGCCTCGGCGCGCGCCTGCTGCGCGTCGGCCTCGGCCGCGCGCTTGCCCTCTTCGGCATCGGCAAGCGAATCTTTCGCCTCTTCCAGATCCGCCTCGGCGATCTGCGCGCGCTGCGTGAGCTCAACCTCACGCGTTTTCGCCATATCGAGCTCGTCGGACAAATCGTCGCGCTCGTCAGTCAGGGCGCGCACTTCGACCTTCCACGCCTTCAGCTGGCTTTCCAGCTCGGCGGTCTTCTCGCGCTCGGCGGCAAGCGCGGCCTCGGCGTCGAGCTGCGCCTGGGTGACCTCTTCGACGAACACGCGGCGCACTTCCACGTCGGGAATGTCGGGGCTGTCGACGATCTCTTCCTTAATTTCCTTGACGAACTTGGGCTTGACAGGCTCGTGCTGCACGCTGGCGAGCTCGTCGAGGTTGCGATCGTCGGAAATCAGGCTCTTGAACACCGCGTAATTGTTGATGAGGTTCGTGTACATCTGCACCATGTACTCGTCGTCGAACGCCATCGCGGAGTCTTTCACGTCGATGGTGTAGCCCACCGAATCGTAGCGTTCCATGAACTGCCACAGCTGGTAGCACTTGCGGTAGTTCGGGTCTTTCATGATGAGGTTCGTGCGTTGGATAGGGCTTCGCACTGTAGCGCAGCCCTGCATGATTTGGCAGAACGACGCGTTGCGCAGCGCCATCACCAAACGGCGCACGCGGTCGATGCGCATGAAGGTGTCGATGTTGTCGGCGTCGTTTTCCGCGAAGCTCTGGCGGTCTTTCACCGTCATCTCGACGTTGTACTCGATTTCCTCGTACGCGTCGCCGATCTTGCTGTGCATGGTGAAGCGGTTGCGAATCTCGTTGCCCGTCGACCAGAAGATCACGTCGGTGCGCTTGTCGACGAACGTGAGCAGGCGCTGGATCAGGTGGTACACGAAGCGGTTCTCGTACAAATCGTACGTTTCGGCCATGTTCACGTTCAAAATCTTCGTGGGGTGTATGCCGCCGTCGTCGGACGGCGCGAGGAACTGCGTGTTCTGGCTAAGATGGCGCACGCTGTCTGCCGAGATCTTCTTCGCGAGCGACACCGGCACCACCTCTTCTTCGGTGGTGATGAAGCGGCGCGGCTTCTCGATGATGGTGTTGATGGCGTCGAGCGAATCTTCGATCATCGAGATCCACTCTTCGTCAACAACCTTCACGAGCTCTTCGCGCTTTTGGTCGATCGTGGTGTCAGACGCCTGCGCCATTTCGAACAAGTAGCGGAAATAACGGTCGCCTTCCTGGATGGGCTCCATCTGCTGGGCAAAGCTGCCGTACAAATCTTGAATGGTGTCTGACATGGAACTTCCCCATAACCTTTATAACGAACGCGCCCGGGAAGCGCACGCCGCCCGGGCATCAATAAAACCAACTAGTACATGTTCTGGATGCGCAGCAGGTACGACACGCTGTCGGGCAGGCCGCCCTCGCCGAAGGTCTTCTCGATGTATTCGATCAGGCCCTTCATCTCGTCGCGCACGAAGCTCACGTTCATGCTCTCGAACTTCTTGAGCACCTTGCGGGCGATGATGTAGTCCATGCCACCGAGCTCGGTGCCGCCACAGGCAACGTACACCGGAATGAAGTCGTACATCTGCTTGATGATGCGGTTGCCGAACGCCAGCTTGAAGCGCGTTTGCAGGTATTGGTCGAGCTTGTGCATCTTCTCGAGCACCTCTTCGGAAACCACGTGCTCGACCTTCGCCTTCTGGAACAGGTACTGCAAGTGCTCGGCTGTTACGTGCACGCGCTCGTGCGGCTCGCATTCGAAGGCGTCGGCGCGTTCGTTGAGCTCGATGGGGATCGCGCGGTCGTAGACCTTGTCGGTGATGGTGAACGTGGAGTCGTCGTTGTTCGCCGTGCCCACGAACCACAGGCTTTCGGGAATGGTAATTTTGCCATCGGCCAAACCCTTGGGGTCTCCCGCCCACGCAGTGGGCACCAAATCGAGCGTCCACTCGTCGTGGCTCGGCATTTCGAGCACCGACAGAATTTCGGCGAAATAGTATTCCACGCGCGCGAGGTTCATCTCGTCGAGCACGATGTAGCTGGGGTCGGCGCGCAGGCCGGCCTCGTACACGGCGCGCAGGAATTCGGTTTCGTTGAAGCGCTTCGAGAACTCGTTGAAATAGCCCAGAACCTCGGTGCGGTCGCGGTACGACGGCTGAACCGACACGATGGTGGCCGGGTTGTCGACATAGCGGCTGAACGAATACGGCAGCGACGTTTTGCCCGTGCCGGAAATGCCTTCCAGGATGAGCAGCTTGCTCGCGGCCATGCCCGCCACGTAGCGGCGCACGATTTCGGGCGTGTAGTACAGGCCCATCTCGCTGCACGCGAAGTAGCGGTAGCCCTCGACGAACTGCTCGAGCGTGATGTCGTTGTCGTAGACCGGCGGCACCCAGTCGCGGTACTTCAAATCCACGAGCGACAGCTTCGGGAAGCGGTTGGCCTGGGCGATTTCCTTTTCCTCGGCAAGCGTCTTGGCTTCCACGGTGGCCTTGGCCATGGCGGCCGCGGCGCCCGAAACCGAATCGCCGTCAAGCGACAGCGACGCCTTGCCCACGGCGACCGCGCCGCCCGCAGCCGCAGGGACCCCCGCGGCCGCAGCCGTCGCGCCTTCGCCGGTGACGTTGGCCACGGTGGGCAACGCGTCGTCCACAAGCGCCGACGCGCCCGCGTACGGAATGCGCTGCGTGCCGCCCATGGCGTTCACCTTCAAGGCGAGCACCTTGTTCTTTTCGTCCATAAGGTCGAGCACCTGCTTGTTCAAACGCCCGATTTCGCGGTAGAGCGCCTTGTTGTCGACCTTGCCGCTTTCGCGCTTCAGGTCGCGGTGAATCTTCCAGCGGTGCGCGGCGATCACCACGATGAGCACGGGCACGGCGATGAGCATGGCAAACAGCACCACGGCGCCGATTTTGCCCACCACGTCGAACGTGTTGAAATACGTGATGAAGATGTTGAAGTAATCGACCCAGCCGAACACCAGCAAGTTCGCGATGGAGGCGAACACGGCGACGATGTTGTAGGCCACTTTCGCCAGCAGTTCCCAGGCAAAGCTCAGAAACTCACTCACTTGGCACCCTCCTCGGTTGCGCCGCCCTGCTCGGCGGCATCGGCCGCTGCGAGCTTGGCCTCGGCTTCGGCCTTCAAGCGCTTCGCCTCGGCCAGCGCGGCCTGCGCTTCGGCGCGGGCGGCCTCGGCCTGGGCGCGCTCGTCGACAGCGGCCTGGGCCTCTTCAGCATCAACGATGGCCCCGGCCTGCTTCATACGGTCTTCCTCGGCCATGGCGCGCTTCAGATTCATGCCCACGATGACCAGGTGGTACACCTGGTAGATGAAGAACAAAAGCATCGGCAGCACGATGACCACCAAAAAGCCCACGCTGCTGGACAGGAAGTCCATCACCTTGCCCATGAAGGGCATCGTGAACGCATACTTGCCCACGATGTCGCCGTCGGCAATCACGTGCTGGTCGGCGATGTCGTTGTTGTCGCCCTTCGTGGTGTAGCTGCGCAGCCCGTTGACCTCGTCGATGGCCTCGATGCGGTGCGTGTTCAGCGCGTACTCGTTGTCGATGATCGTATGGAACGTGACGATGTCGCCCACCTGCAGCGTTTCGGGATCGCACTGCTGGATTACGATGAGGTCGCCCTCGTCAAACGTCGGCGACATGGATTCCGATTGCACCGTGAGCGGCGTGAAGCCCGCCAAGTTCGCGACGCTGCCGTCGTCTTTGGTCGCCAGCGTGGTGAAGGCGAACAGCGCCGCCACCAAAATGATGACCCACATTACCACGCTGATCGCGATGGATGCAGCTTTCTTAACCTTTTGCATGGCGCCCCTTCTTGTGCGTTGTGCGGTTCGTGCCTTCGGCTTTCGCCGTTCTATGGAAATTATTGTTCCTCAACGCCTTCGAAGCGCATCGAAATCGAATAATCGGCTCCCTTAAGCATATTAGTGCAATTCGCGTCGGTCCCCTCCAACCATATGCGGACGATGGTAGATTTATCGGTATTCGCAGCCAGGTCAAACATGTTCGAGTCCTCGGTTGCGGCCCCCGTCCCAAGGCCGAACTCGGTTGCAGAACCCGCGGCCACAGCCGCGGTGCCCGAATTTGGGTTGTAGACCCACGTTTGGCCGTCGCAGGAAAAGCTCATGCGCATCGCGAGCGGCAGCCCCTCGACGTTCGACGAGAACTGAGTGCCCGCCTCGCCGCCTTCGCCCGCCTCGCCAGTCAGGCGCACCACCACGTCTTCGCGGCTCATGAAGTGCAGCGTGAACTCCAAATACGCGCCGCTTTGCGCCGTGGCCGCCGAGCCGTCTTCGAACGTGAAATTCTCGTAGTCGGACGTGGTAACGGGCTGCAGCTTCGAGGTGTCGATGTCCACGCCCAAATCGGTCGCGATGCGCGCGCCGATCTCGTCAAAGCCGAGCGTTTTCACGTATTGGTCGAACTCGTCGTGCGCGTCCAAATCGAAACGCAGCGAGTTGCCGGCGTTGGCGGTAAGCGCGAGCTGGCGAGCTTTGGCCTGGTCGGCGATGGAAAACCACGCGAACGTCGCCATGGCGATAGCCACCAGGGCGAACAGAACGAGCAGCACCGTGGTCGCTAGCCGGCTTTTCAGGGTGTCGCGGTCGATTTCGTTCATTTACGCCCCCTGCCCGTCGAGTGCGGCGAACAGATCAACGTGCACGATGCCCGTGTCGCCGTACAGATAATCGGCACTGTCGAGGTCGGTGCCCTCGATGTAGTAGTACACGTCGAGCCGATACGCGGTGCCCAAATTCATGGTGAGCAGCGCGTTTTGCGGGCGCGCGGCGGTCTCGCCCGTGCCCATGAGGAAGGCGTTGAAATCTTGCGCGACGTCCGCGGAGCAGGCGAGCTGACCGTTTTGCCAGCCCAGAAGCATGCCGTCGGAATAGCCGGAAAGCGTCGGGCGCGTGGCGGGATGCTCGGCGCGGTTCGCGCCCGCCGAATCGTCGAGCGTGAAAATGCGGCTCGCAACCACGGTGCCGCCCTGCGAGAGCTTCAAGCCCACGCGCGCGGCGCGCAGAAGCTCGACATTGGCGCCCGATGGCGCGAGCGTGTCGCCCAAATAGAGGTTCACCACGCCGGTCGCCTTCGACGCGCCCGCTCCGGCCACGTTCGCGCGCACGTCAATCCAGCCGTGGTAGAAATGCTGGCCGTCTTCGGCCTGCTCGAAATGCGCCGCCTCGCCCGCGTCGTTGGTGCGCGTGCACTCGGCGAAGCCGTCCAAGTCGAACGTCGAAACGGGATAGAGGGTAAGCGGGTCGGGGCTATTTGACGATAGCGCCGCATCGCCAGCCTGCGACCATGTATTCGACGAGGCGTCGCCCAGTTCAATAACCAGCTGGCTGTCGTCGCTTCGCACCGCAACCGAATTGGTGTTCACGGCCGCATTGGATGTGAACCACGCGTAGGTGGCCGCGACAAGGGCCCCAGCAATAACGAGCAGCATGATTGCCGCTCCAGCTTGGGCGAAGCGCAATTTCGTTTTCGTGGAATCGTTGTTCATGCGCCGCCCCTCCCTATGCCTTGGCGCCCGCGAAGGCGAACTGCAGCGTGATGTTTTTCGACTGCGCCTCGGTTATGCAATTGGCGTCGCAACCTTCCATGTAGACGAAATACTGCACGGTTGCGACCTCGTTCGCCGCGAGCGTGAACAGGGGCTGCGCGCCTGCGCGCGTCCGCGGGGCGTCGCCTGAGCCGTCCATGGTGTATGCCGATATGGCCCGCGCGGGGTCGGTCGCATACGCCCATGCGCCGACGCCCGAAACCACGACGCCGTCTTGCGCGGTGGTGCGGCGCTGGGTGGCGACCGCCGTGTTGCCCAAGTCGTCGCACGCGAAAATATAGGTTTGCGTGCCGGCCGAGCTCTGGACGATAAAACCGATGCGCAGCGCAGCGAGCAGCTGCGCATCAGAGGTCACATTCATTTGGCTTTGGTACAAATACACCGAAAGCGGCGACGCCGACCCCTTCAAATAAAACGTGCCCGTGAGCATGTAATCGCCCGCCTGGGCCGTGCAGCTCGCGTAATCGGTGGTGATGCCCGCGGCGTTTTGAAACGTCGCGCGCCAGAAATTCTGCAAATCGGCGGTCGACACAGGGTAGAGCGTTTTGTCGGCGGCCGAAAGCGTGCACGTGGTGTCGAACGGGCCCGCGGCGCTTGCGCCTATGAGCAAATCGGAGCCTTCCTCGCTCACCGTGTGCGCCACAGGGGTGACGTTGGTGTAGCGCGAATTGGAAAACCACGCGAACGTGGCGCCCGCCAGCGCCAGCACGAGCAGCAGCATCCACGCCGTGGCCGCGACCATGCGGCGGCGGCTGGCGAAAGTGCGACGCGCTTCGGTTGCAGTCACGGCCGGCGTTGCGGCAGCGGCCGTGGCCGAGGCCGCGGCTTGAGCAACGCCCGTCGCGGGCTTCGAAGCCTGGCCGGCGCGCGCATCCGCAGCGCGGCGCGCGCCCCGCCCATCTTGGGGTTTCATGCCGCGATCAGCATCTTGCATAGCGCACCCCCTAGCCTTGCTTGCCCGCGAAGTGCAGCGCGAGCGACTGCAGGTTCGTGCTGCACAGGTTGTTCGTGCAGTCTTCGTCGCAGCCTTCAAGCCATACGTACACATCCACCTGCACGGGCGTGCCGTGCTCTTCGCCCTGGGCGGCCGCCGGCAGCGTGCACAGCTTCACCGTGCCGGGCTTCGCGGACACCTGGCCCGTTTCCTCGTCGTATATGCAATAGTTCGCCGAGGTCAGCGGCGTGAACGTTACCGTGGAGCCGTCGGTTTTCGATGAGTCGAGAACATCGCCTTCCTGCCCGTTGAGCGTGTTGTATTGGGCCTGAGGGTTATGCTCTGACGAGAGCTGGAACACGTATTGCGCCGCCACGGGCTGGTTTTCGCCAGGCGCGTGCACCAGAAGGCCCACGCGCAGCGCCGTGGAAATGGGGTTGATCGCGTCGAGGTCGTCGAAGCGGATGTCGGAAAGGTAGACGTCGGTCGCCGCCGAGCTCGTGGTCAAATACAGCGGCGTTTCGTAGTAGTCGGAGCGCTGGGCCGGGCCGAATACGCTCGCGAGCAGGGACGATTGCGCGTCGCCGCCCGTGAAGCCGGTCACTTTTTGGAAGCCGTTCTCGATGTTATCGGTAGAAACTGGGTCGAGCAGGCCCTGGAACGACAGGCCCGCGTTCGATTTGTACTCGCCAGCGTATTCGTTGGAGATGAGGAAGGTCACGCCCGTGCCGGCCGCCATTTTCACGTCGGTGATGTGGCGGCTCGCGTTGTAGATGTACCACGCGTACGTCACCGCGCCGCACGCGAGCACCGCCGCGATGAGCGCGATGAGCATGCGCTGGAACTTCTTGCGAAGCTGGCGCGAATCGGCCACGGGTCCCTCCCCTCTCAAAATCGAACAAACCGCAGGCCACACGGCCCACATAACCTATTATTGTACGCGATTGAGGCCGCGCGCGCATAAATCCGACCACGCCGCCACAAGCCCGCGCGCGCCAAGGGCCGCAGGGGGCTGCATTTGCTTCCAGATGAAAATTCTGTCCCAAAATTGCATTTGTGCGCATGGTATATGTTGCATTCGCCGGAAGGCCCCCGTAGCTGCAATACTTGACCTGGGATTTTGCGGAACCGCTGCACTCGGGGTTGCAAATATCGCATCCTGCACAGTCACAAACGCGAATTTGGGACAGAATTTCAGCTCGAATCGCCTACGCCCCCAGCAACGCGGCCGGAATCACCAGCACGCCATCGCTTCGCGCGTAGGCAAGGCTTCCTCGGCCGACCACTACCGCCAAAAACGCCGGCTCCGCATTGCGCGCGGCGGGATTCGCGAGCATTTTGTCGCGCAGCTTTTTCAGGTTGGCGGCGCCGTCATCGGCCTTCGTGTCACTCAGCTTCACCTCAATGCCGGCCCAACGTCCCCCGCACTCAACTATTGCATCGACTTCAAGGCCCTGGTCATCGCGATAGTAGAACACGTCATTGCCAAGACCGGAGTATGTCGAAAGGAACACGCGCAAGTCTCGAATCACCAAGTTCTCAAACAACATCCCAAGCGTTTGCGTGTCGTGCAGAAGCTTTTCGGGGGTCGCACCCAAAAGCGCCGCCGCCAGCGAGGGGTCGCAGAAATACCTTTTGGGCTTCACTCTTACACGCGCCTTCGAGCGCATGGGAGGCTCCCACCCGCGCAGCTCTTCCGTCAACTTGAGCCGATCGAACAAATCTAGATACGCGGCCACGGTATCGACATTTGGGCCTGCTTCGCCGCCCGACACGTCTTTCGCCAAGGTTTTGTACGTCGCAGCCTGGCTCACGTTCAAAGCCAATGCGCGAAGCAATCCAAGCGCCGTTGCCGGAGACTTGCCTTCTTCGATGACGTTCACATCTAGGACCGATTGAATGTACTGCGCCGCCGTTTCCGCCGCCGCGTCATCGGAAAGTCCCATATTCGCAGGCCACCCGCCCCTGCAGCACCAACGTGCCACATCGGCGAGCCCCGTTTCCTTGCGAGCCGGCTGAAGCGCATCGCCGTCCATCAACGCGCCCAAAGACACCGCGGAACTTCCCTCGCCCGACTCGCACAGCGCCATCGGACGCATAGAAAGGCGAGCTATCCTGCCCGTTCCGGAATGGCGCACCTTGCCGCGCTCGTCGGCCTTGAGCGACGTGGAGCCGGTAAGCAGCAGCAAGCCGCGCGCATTCCCCGAATCGTCAATGAAGCGGCGAGCCGCATCCCATACTTCGGGAACTTCTTGCCACTCGTCGACAAGATGCGGAAAATCGCCCGTAAGCGCGAGCGCCGGGTCCATCCCCGCAGCCTCACGCTCGGCCGGGTCGTCCAGCTTCGTCATGCTTGCGCATCGCGTGCGCGCCGTCCATGTTTTCCCGCACCATTTTGGCCCGTTGATTTCAACGCACCCAAATGACTTCATGAGCGCGTCGAGGCGGCTTTCGATGAGCCGTGGCCTGTATCCATCGGGCGTGAGATTTTTGGCGTATGACATGGCATTACCTTTCGCAACAACTGTGCTATTCGGTATTTTATATCATTTTCAATCGGTATTTTACAGGGTTTTCATTCCACAAAATACATGGTTTTCGTTCGGTATTTTATAAGCTATTAGCGAGCGATACCCCAGCGCACGCACCGCACGCCGTCGTGGCAGAAAACGACCGCATAGGGCCCTTTTGCAGGGCGCTTTTCTTCAATCCTTTGGGAACGTTTCCCGAAACACAAGCTCCGAACGGAATTTCCGCAGGTCGCAGCTGCCAGGAAGATTCACCTTGCAAATCAGGCGCACGCTTGCGGGCCCTATCGACGTTATTCCTGCCGAAATCAGCGCGCGAGCGCGCAATGAGGCCCTTCAGGGGCATTTCTTGCCACGCGAAGGGTCATCCCCAAAGCGC
>ERZ808240.4314-NODE-4314-length-12725-cov-12.806630_pt1 | contig 12725 bp, 7 predicted proteins | sample MGYA00521084_ERZ808240 | MGnify/ENA primary metagenome ERZ808240 (study PRJEB31516, sample SAMN03275571) | gut metagenome | biome: mammalia-associated habitat; material: feces | host: Papio cynocephalus | place: Kenya | collected 2012-08-06 ... | reverse complement strand
CTTTCTCGCTTCTGCTTCCGCTGCAAGCAGTCAGACTGCTGGCCGTTGCAGACACCGCCAGTGCCGTGCATCTTTTCAGAAACGCGCGGCGTGAAATTTTACGTTTCATGCTCCTCTGTTACTCCTGATTCCTTTGTTCACCACTGGGAAAGTTCTTTCTTCAAGTCCTCCTGAATGTCGGTCAGGCACTTCATCAGAATGGGATTGAATGCGCCGCATTCGCCGTTCAAGATCATCTGGATGGCTTTTTCGTGGGAGAATGCCTTTTTATAACACCGTTCGCTGGTCAGCGCATCGTACACATCCGCCACCGAAACAAGCTGTGCGCTGATGGGAATCTCGTCCCCTTTCAGCCCATCCGGGTATCCGCGGCCATCCCAACGCTCATGATGCCAGCGGGCGATTTCATAAGCGGTTTGCAGCAGCGGCTCATTCTCGAAGTTTTCGGATTTCTGGAGCATTTCGGCTCCCAGCATACTGTGGGTCTTGATGATTTCAAATTCCTCTGCTGTCAGCTTTCCGGGCTTGTTGAGGATTTTTTCATCAATGGCAATCTTGCCAATGTCGTGCAGGGCAGAAGCCAGCGGAATGTTGTCCTGCTGCTCCGGGTCAATATCGTAGGCTTTGCTGACTTCCAGCAAACGGCCCAGCAGCAGTTCAGTGATCACGCGGATGTGCCGCACATGGGAGCCAGATTCGCCGTTGCGGAACTCAACGATCTGGCTCAGGACGCTCACCAGCATGGTGGTGTTCTGTTCACGGGCGCGTATCTGGTCGGACACCATCTGCACCAGCCGCCGCTGCTTTGCGTATAGCTTGATGGTGTTGGACACCCGGCGATAAACTACTTTTGCATCAAAGGGGCGGTTGACATAATCGCTTGCACCCAGTTCGTATGCCTTGCGGATGGATTCCTCGGAATCCTCGCTGGAGATCATAATAACAGGCACATCTTCGATGCTGTGGTTGGCATTCATGGCTTTCAGCACTTCGTAACCATCCATGACAGGCATATTGATGTCCAGCAGCACCAGTGCAATATCGCCTGCATAGCCTTTCATCATATCCAGACATTCCGCACCGTTTTCTGCTTCCAGAATCCGATAATCTGCACCGAGAATTTCGGACAGCATCATACGGTTCATGGAAGAATCATCCACCAGCAAAATCTGCTGTTTGGACTGTTCATCACCTGCCGTCAGAACTAGTTCGGTGCCGATGGTGTCCACCGCAACGGCATTCTTGTGTTCCTTGGCCTGATACATCAGATGGTCAGCATGACGCAGGACGTTCTCCATCGAATCCGTGGTTGCCTGCATGGTGCCGCCGATGCTCAGAGACAAATGCAGATGCGGATACCCCGGAACCGTGGAATCCTGCACTTTGGCGCGTATCTTTTCCAGCTTTGCCTTGAGATAATCCGCGGGAATCCCCGTCAGGATGAGCAGGAATTCATCGCCGCCGTAACGAATCAACAAGTCGTTTTTGCGGATGCAGGCACGAATGGCATCTGCCACCGTTTCCAGTGCCAAGTCACCCGCACGATGCCCATAGGTGTCGTTGCAGACCTTGAAATCGTCAATGTCCATGATGGCAACACCAGCAGGGCCAACGGACTTGACCGCTACTTCTTCATAATAACGGCGATTGAATGCCCGTGTCAAAGCATCCTGATACAGTTTTGTGTTGTAGTTTTTCTCCCGTTCCAGCAGCGTTTCCAGCTCGGTGTTTTTTTGTTCCAGCGTTTCGGCATATCGTTTCTGTTCCTGAATCTTTTGCGCCTGATATCGTTTTTCTGTCCGCGAGCGGGAGAGCTGAATGCCGATAAGAACCAGCAGATAAACGAACATGGAAAAAGCAACATTGAACAGTGTAGTCTGGAACACCTGTGCTTCGCGTAAATAGACATAAATGTAGTAATTCTGGCTCTTTTCCATCAGGCCAAAATGATTGGAGAACAGCTCGTCCGGGTCATAGCAATGGGTCAGCTTTTGGGTGATGCCGTTTTCCATGATTTTGTTCAGAACAGGAATGGAGGTGGTTTCCTGCCCGATCAAAGAGTCGTTGTTGGATGCAACGATATGGGTACCATCGCTGATGACGATGTTTCCCATGTTTTCTACCGAATACCCATCCACGATGGATTTGATGGAATGGTTGAACACCCCAGTATACCGTTCATCCGTGTAGAAGTAACCTACGATGATACGCGGCTCATCCAGCCGACCAACAGCAGCCACGTCCACATGGGCCTCATCGCCATCGTAGAAACGAACGGCATAGTTCTTTTCCGGGAAGTTCAGAATGTCCAGCAGGGCATTGGTGTCCACATTCTGCATGACATCTTCGGCGGTAATGTCTACCGAGCTGTACTGCGCCCGGACTTTCCCATCTGCATCCAACAGGAAGATGCCATCCAGATAACTGTCTGTTGCACATTCTTTCAGGATAGCGGCATCATCCTGAAGGTTTGCAATTTTCTCGTATTGCAGCCGCCACTTGACCATATCGACACTTTCAGAAACGCGGAGCAGGCTCTTTGCTTCGGATGCGTCATCACGCAGGACGCTGTTGTTGCACTGGTCTTTGAGGTACTCCACGGTGGTGTTCAGGCGTTCGGTCGTACTGGCCATATCAGCCTGCGATGCAGCGATCAAAACACACAGAAAAATCAGGATGCCCAGAAGAACACGCATAAGGACAGGATGCTTCTGGAACGACAAAAATTTTGGTTTCATTTACTCGTCCTCCAGATAGCGGTCAACCTCGTTCAGATACTTTTCCAGTATCTGTTTGGTGGTTCCATCCTGCTGCATTTCATGCAGAGTTTCCGTCAACTGGGCGTCCAGCCCACGGGTATCGCTGTTGGCAAAGGCTACGCCTAAATCAACGCTCATCAGCGGTTCTTCCAGAATGCGGAATTGCAGCCCGGTCTCTTCCGAAAAATCGTTGATAGAGGTATCGTGTGCCGCCAGTGCATCCACATAGCCCTTGCTCAGCAAAATGAAGATCAAGTCCCGTTCCTGCACGGAAAAGACCTTGCGCAGCTTTGGAATACGGCTGTCATGGCTGCGGAGAATATCTTCAGGTTTAGTGGTAGACTGCACCGCAATCGTTTTACCTTCCAGATCTTCCAGCGTGTAAATATCGCTGTCCGGGTTGACGGCAACGACCTGACTGCTTTTCATGTAGGGGCCAGCCCAGCGGTATTCCTCATCGCGGCCTGTCATGGTAAAGCTGCTCCAAATGCAGTCGATCTCGCCGCTTTCCACGAGGTCTTTCTTTTCCTCCCAGTTGATGAACACAAAATCCGGCTCATAGCCCATGCGGTGAAAGGCTTCGGTTGCCAGTTCCACATCAATGCCGATGGGCTTTCCATCTGCATCCAGATAGCTGAACGGAGCATAGGTATCGCACCCCACCGTAATTTCTTTCTCCTGCTTTTTGCTGGATGATGCAATCGGGAGTTTGCTGCACCCGCAAAGCAGCACTCCCACAAGCAAAATACTTATTATTTGCCTTCTTGGAATTTTTTTCATTGGACTTCCTTCTCTATCGTTACAATTTACCCGCCAATATATCTTATTCTCCGTGTTCATCCATAAGATGAATTACTTTTATTATAGCACGATTAAATTCCATAGTGCTACAAATCGCTCCATTTTTTGCAAAAAGGGCAAAGCCACAAAGCAGCTTTGCCCTTTCCGCATTTATGGGGATGATGAAGAAATGGAAATGGCTTTATAATTAAAAGACATCACCCGGAAATCTCGGCGTACTGCTCGTTGACCTCGTTCGTCCAATCGGAGCCGCCCAAATTGAGCCAGCTCTGCTTGAAATCCTCCCAGTCTGCTTCGGTTTTTTCTCCGGTGATATATTCAATTACAAAAGAAGTAGCAATGTCGGAAAGCGTAGAGGATGCCTGCTGTTCCGTGGCAGTTGCGCCGCCATAGAAATAATTCGGTTCATAGAACCCGGTTTCACGGGCGTTCAGGCCGATGGCAATACCCATGTTCTCGGCAAGGCGGCTCTTGTACATTCCCCAAGAAGTTCCGCGCTGCTCGGAATCATTGCCATTCGTCAGCCAGTCGTCCATGTAGTCATACAGTTCCTTTTCGTAATCAATTTGCAAAGAATCCCGGTCTTTTGCGTCATACGCTGCCCAGACTTCTTTCCGATAGGTCGCCCACGGTGCCGGATAGTATACATATGCAGGAAGATAGAATATAGCCGCGCCATTTTCAGCCTTGTCCAGTCCATTGAATATGCTCTTGTCTCCGGCACAGTTGGAATCTGTTGCCAAGGACAGGTTGATGAGCTTGATCAAGGCTTTCTCTGCATTTTCAGGAGCATCCTTCGTTACGACATTGAAGAACTGGATGTTGGTCTGATTCATGCAGGGCTTCGATTTACCGCCCAGATTGGCCAGATCAATTTCTGCCCAGTCTGCATCCGGGTTTGCATCCTTGTTCTGGTTCAGCGGCCATGCAGGGATGTAATAGGTTCCGAACGCTGCGCCAATCTGGTCGTTGGTGATACGCTCACTGAACTGGTCGAAATTCCAAGTACCAAAATCAGCAGCCAGTACACCACGGTCATACAAATCCTTCAGGCCGTTCAGTGCATCCAGCATTTCGTCCTGCACGATGCCATTGACAAGTTTGCCATCCCGCATGATCCACTTGTTCGGATATGCGCCGTATCCCTGAAAATAACCATTCAGCGCAAAGTTGGTGTTCAGCACACTGGCCACAGTCCCCAAACCTACCGTAGATTTGCCGCCGTTGGTCGTTGCACCATATTCCGCAAATTTCACTAGCATCTCATTGACTTCCTGCATACTGGTCGGCTCTGCCATGCCCAGACCTTCCAGCCAGTCCGAGCGATAGTACAGACCGGGGACGCTCTCGATGGGGTCAAGCGCAGCGGGAATGCCATACAGCTTCCCATCACGGGAGGACACCTTCAACGGAATATCGCCCATAGAGGTCAATACGTTCTTAAGAACATCGCTGGCACAGGAATTATAAGCATCGGTCAGGTCGCGCAGATAGTCGCTGTCCAGAAATTCATAGAAGTTGTTGCTATCCAGCATCACAACATCAGGAATCTCACCGGAACTGACCTGAAGTGCAAAACGCTCCGAAAATTGATCTTCGGGAACCATCCACATAAAGTTCAGCTCGATATTCAGGAAGTCTTTTGCCAGTTTGACCAGCGAATTGGTTTCCGGGGTCGTGCCTTCTTTAATGCTGTTATCAACATCCCAGCCGACAACGACATTCAGCTTGACGGTTTCTTCAAACGGGGTCATCCACTCCATACCTTCGGGCAGATTAGCGGCAGCAGCACTCGTAGCAGAAGATGCCGCAGTCGTTGTGCTGCTGGAAGATGCACCGCCGCAAGCGGTCAGAGCTGCGGATGCAGCCAACAAACCCGTAGCCGCCAGAAAAGATCGGCGTGAGATTTTCATAATGATTCCTTCTTTCTTATCTATAAATCACTTTGACTCCGTGTGTGAAGCAAAGGGATTCTCACTCACCCAAGAGCGTTCCTCTTTTGGCGCGCTGTTTTCGGAGAAGCTGGCGAACACGTCAACAGCTGCTTTTACGGCATCCGTGTCATTCTCAACAAGTCCGGCATCCAGTGGGAGAATGTGCAGGACGCTCCATGCGTTTTGCGCTGCGCGCCACAGTGGGATATGAATGGCTTCGCATTCATCGGTCACGGGATAGCCAACATTGATCCAGTGATCTTCCACTGTTTTATAGCTTTGCTCCAACAAATCATCCACCGCCTGCGGTGCAGTTGCACCGTTATCATCCAGCAGACTGCGGAGGGTCGCAATGCAGGCGGTAATACGCGGATGGTAGTAATAGCAAATCAGCTCATGATAATCCTGACTGTCATAGTCCACCAGATTAGGGATGGTTTTCACAAAGGTCGTGCCAAGGTCACGCATCCATGCGCGGAAATCCTTCGGCATCGGGCAGTCCGCACCGGAAATATCCGGGTCGCAGGGTCGGCCTTGGAATCGGCGCACGATGGTTTCTACATACATTTTCGGGTTTTCCCGTGTCATAGCTTCCAACTGCGTCAAGAGCAGTTCCATGAGCATAGCATGGGTTTCAAAAACTGTCTGCACATTCTGAATACTCCTGCGGCGCAGGAACAGTTCAAACATACAGCGGAGGTGCATATTGAAGTATTCGGTGATGTACTGCCGCATCACATCGTACATATCCTGCCCGATTGCATCTGTTTTCTGCGCATCCGGGAGCGCAGACATCGTAGCCATGAAATCATCCAGTCCTGCTACGATCTTCTTTGCTTCAGAAATGGGAACCAGTTTGCGTTGGGGACGCACCAGATAGCATCGCTTCTGATACCGGGCGTGAGAGCCGGGTTGCTTACCATACACCGCCTGTTCCAAGTCGTGCATTGCCCGCAGACCTGTTTCGGCAGGGAGCTTTCCGTAGCGGCGGCGGGCAGAATCTGCCAAAAAGCTGTCCAGCGTGATGTTGCTGGGCTTCCATGCCAACTGGAAGATGAGGTCAAAAAAGTGCAGACTGACCCCGCAAAGCTCCGTGCAGTTGCCAAAGCCCTCTCCACGGGCTACCACGGCAGGGTCGAGCATTTCTTTTGCAGCTTCGATGTGGTGGCCAAAATCGCCGTGCAGATGGTCGTCACCGCCAAACTCGTTCAGGATTTGCAGCACATAGCGCGCTCTGCGCAGCGGGCCATAGTTGGCATCCCGATACATCGGCTCGATAAAATTCTCGCCAAAATCCGGTCGGTTCGACCACAAATCAAGGAAGGTCACTTCTTCCGGCAGATTCTTCACAAACTGCTCCACAACACCCGGCATCGACCAGATGTGCGGCGGCGTATCCGCACGGACACCCCAGCCATCGTAGAATAGATGTGCTTGGGGAACCAGTTCATGAATCGCTTCGTAGGTGTATTTTGCAAAGTCGAGGTTGATTTTTACAAAGTCCTCCACGCTGGTGGAAATATGATGTTCCGCAGGAGGACAGCAGACAAAGTTGTTGGTCGGCCCGAAGGTCTTGATCCAGACTTTCACAAAGGTCTGGACGAAGGTTTTGTACATCGGGTCGTCCGGGTACAGGCAAGGCACGGTCTGCGGGTCGGCGTTATCATCCTTGACCCATTCACAGCCAAAATAATGCGCATCCGGGTATAGCTTCCGAAATTCCAGCGAAGTTTCATCCGGCAGAAGCTGCACCATGACGGTCATACCAAGGCTCTGCGCATACTCTACGGTATCTCGCATCACATCACGGCGAGCAATATCTTCTGTGGTGATTTCAATGCCTGTCAAGCCCAGCTCCTGAAAGGTCTTTTTGCGCAGATAGCTGTTCCAGCTGAACATCCGGTAAGAATTGATTTTATTGCGGGCATACTTGTCCAGTTCTTCCCGGCGTTCTGCGGCATTCAGGAATGCACCGTGATTGTATACCCACTGGCCGATGGTGTGGCGCAGTTTGAAGTCCGAACGCTCCACCAAAGTCAAATCTTCCGGCAGTGAAAGGCTGGTGTTTTTCTCATAGACATCGCCATCCCAGTAAAAGCCGACTGCAAATTCTGTTTGCAGAAGATGGCAGACACTGTAATAAACCGAGCGTGTGTTGGAGCCGCTGATGGCCAGCGTATCGCCGCGCACTGCATAGGCAACGCAGTCATTCTCGGTCGTGCTTTCTTCGGGCAGAATGCCGGGATACTGCTCATGGAACGCCTTGATGCTGTCGCTGGTAGAAGAAAGGCCAATCAGAATTTTATTGCCCGTGATTTCAGAAAGGTAGGATTCATCCGTGATGATCAGGATGGAACCGCTGATTTTCTGGAGATAGCTGCGCAGTTCCTCTGCTGCATGGCGGTCAAGCCATGTGGCATGATTGCCGAGAATGATCGTGCTGCGAGGGATGCTCTTATCGGTCAACTGAAACATTGTACATTGCTCCTGTCTACGAAATACGGTCAGCCCTTGATGCTGCCGTTAAAGATACCCTTGGTGTAATACTTCTGCAAGAAGGGATAAACGCACATGATGGGAAGTGCCGCCAGCAAAATCTGTGCAGCTTCCACGGTCTTGCCATTGATTTGCGACAAGGCGGCAAGCTGTTCCGGGGTCATGTTGGTTTCCACGTTTGTTTTTGCCTGCATCAGAATCGTAGCGAGATAGGTTTGCAAGGGATACTTGTCCGGGCTGTTCATGTACATATAGCCATCCATCCAGCAATTCCAGTTTGCCACCGTTGCAAACAGCGTGATGGTCGCCAATGCAGGCAGACACATCGGCAGATAGATACGGAACAGAATTTGCAGCTGATTGGCTCCATCCATAATTGCCGCATCCTCGATTTCAGACGGAACACCCCGGAAGAAGTTCATCATAATAACCATGTAGCCGATGTTCATAGCTCCGGGCAGGGTCAACGCCCAAATGGTGTTGAGCATCCCCAGTTTGTTCAGCACAATGTAAAGCGGAATCATGCCGCCGCTGAACAGCATACTGACCATGAAAAACCACGAGAAGAATGTCCTGCCGTGGAACCGACTGCTTGCTTTGGAAAGCGGATAGGCTGTCAGCACTACCAGAATGATGTTGACCGGAACACCGATGGCGACCCGGAGAAGGGTGACACGCAATGATGTCCAGAACTGTTTGTCCTTCATAACATAACGGTAGGCATCCAGTGTAAATCCTTTGGGATAAAAAGTCACACTGCCTGTCGCCGCTTCCAATCGTCCGGAGAAAGACAACGCAATAACGTGTGCGACAGGAAAAAGGCAGACGACCACCAGCAGTCCCAGAACAAGTCCGTTTATCACATGAAACAGCGTCATTTTCTTGTTTTCCATCGAAAAACGCCCCTTTCATTCCTTAGAATATCTGGTAATCAAAGTGCTTTGCGGCGATTCGATAGGAAATGACCACAAGGATAAAAGAAATGACCGATTTCATCGCACCAACAGCGGCAGAAAGCGACCACTGGTGGTTCACCAGACCCAGACGATAGACCAGCGTGTCGATAATATCTGCACTCTTGTAGACCATCGGATTGTACAGCAGCATGATCTGTTCCATGCCGGCACTCAGCACCGAGCCGAGTGAAAGCACCAGCAGCATCACAACGACCGGGCGGATGGTCGGCAGTGTGATGTGCCATATCTGCTGCCAGCGATTTGCGCCATCCAGAGCAGCCGCTTCGTGCAGGGATTGGTCTACGCTGGTGATGGCCGCAAGGAAGATGATCATATTGTAGCCCATATCCTTCCACACATCGGAAAGGATCACAACGAGCGGAAACCATGTGTTGCTGCCCAGAAACATGATTGGCTCTATACCCAACTTTGCCAGCAGCGCGTTCACCGTACCGTCATACTGAAACAGGGTGCGGAGCATTCCGCTCACAACCGCCCATGACAAAAAGTACGGCAGGAAGAACACGGTCTGCGAAAGGTGCATGAATCTGGGGTGAATGACCTCATTCAGCATCAGGGCCAGAACCAGCGGCACCAGAATCCGCAGAATAATTTTGCAGATGGAGATAGCCAGCGTGTTGCCCATTACGTTCCAGAATGTCGGCAATGCCAGCATATCCCGGAAATTTTTCAAGCCCACCCATGCGGATTTGCTGAATCCACGCAGGGGCTTATAGTCCTGAAATGCCATGACAAGCCCGAACATGGGCAGATAGGAAAAAAGCAGGGTGAACAGCACACCGGGAATCAGCATGATGTAGAACGGCAGTTCTTTCTTAAAAATCACAAGTTTTCGTGATTTGCGTTTTTCCGGTTTCGCCCCCATATCGGTTTCACTTCTTTCCAAATCTCTTACATCTGTTTTTTGCCATACCAGATCGGCTGGCGGGGTGAAGCATCACACCTCAGCTTCGTCCTCTTGCGGCGGGCACTCGTCCCCCCCCCCGCAGACATTTTCCGGTAAGGCTGGCAATGGTTCGTTTCAGTATCGTGATGTCCATTGGCTTCGACAGGTGCGCATCCATGCCAGCATCCAGACAATCCTGCACATCCGAACTAAAGGCGTTTGCAGTCATTGCGATAATGGGGATGGTTTTGCCCACAGGGTTATTGCCATTGCGGATGGCACGAGCAGCCTCCAGACCATTCATGACGGGCATCTGGACATCCATCAGGATGGCATCAAACTCGCCGGGTTTCACAGTTTCAAACCGCTCAACCATCTGTTTGCCATCTGAAACAATGGCACAGGTTGCACCCTCGATTTCCAGAAGTGCTTCCAGCAGTTCAGCGTTCAGGGCGTTATCCTCAGCGCAGAGGAACTTCATGCCCTCCAGCGTTTTTTCCTCCTGCGGTTTCTGAGCAGCCGTATTTTCTTCCGACTGGCTCAGCACCGCTGCAAGGTTCGTGAGGAAAATCGGGCGGGTGATAAATTTGCTGATACCGCACTCCCGGAGCATGGCGCGAACAGAATCTTTCTGGTCATAGTCCACACAGAACACCAGTTCTGCTGCATCATCCTTTGCCCGCAGGCGGTTCACGATGTCCGTAAGCTGGCTCTGGTCGAAGTGTCCTGCCAGCAGAACCGCATCCATTTCGTTCTGCGCAAGGGCTTCTTCCGCTTTTTCCGTGCTGTCAGCAACATAAAGCTGAATATCCGTTCCCCGGAATGCAGCGGTTTCGTTCTGGATCAGAACTTCATCCTGCGAGAGCAGTAGGATCTGTTCGGCTGGCACATACGGCACAGCATCCTCGGCAAGCGTCATGGGAACCGTGACCGTGAAGCAGCTGCCCTTGCCCAATTCGCTCTGCACAGAGATCGTGCCACCCATCAGGTCTACAATGTTCTTTGTAATGGCCATGCCCAAACCGGTGCCCTGCACTCGATTGGTCGTGGATGCTTCCTCACGGGTGAACGGCTCAAAAATGTGTTCCATGAACTTTTTGGAAATGCCGCAGCCATTATCCGTAACCGTAAATACAAATACCGAGCGGTCTTCCTCTCCGCTGTACTTCTCGGCTAAATCAAAGGCAATCGTGCCTTCATTGGGAGTGTACTTTACCGCATTGGAAAGCAGATTCAGCAGCACCTGACGCAGACGGACACCATCGCCCATCAGATTTTCGTGGCTGATTTCGTGAACACAAATATGGAAGTTCTGTTTTTTGGCATCCAACTGTGGGCGAATCACGCTGTCCAGCTGTGCGATCTGCTCTGCAATGTTGATTTCTTCCCGGTTCAGCACAACTTCGCTGGATTCAATTTTGCTCATATCCAGCACATCGTTGATCAGGCTCAGCAGATAGCGGCTGGATGCTTGCAGTTTTTGGATGTGAACATCCATCTTTTCCGTGTCAGCTTTGTCATGTTCCATCAGCTTTGTGATGCCAAAAATCGCATTCATCGGGGTACGGATGTCATGGCTCATGTTAGACAGGAACTGCGACTTTGCACGGGTAGCTTCTTCTGCCTTTTCCAATGCCTGCTGCTTTTCTGCGGAGATTTCGATGTACTCCGTCAGTGCATCCAGCCGTCTTTTCTGTAATCCTGCGATTGCCTTATCCTGATACGCCAGCTTCAGCTGCATTGCATCCAACATAGCAGCTTTATCGTCCTTTTTCTGAGAAAGGTTGTACTTGACATCTGCATATTTGCTTCCGACATACCAGTTTCCTGCCGCAAAGTTGCTTACAACAAAGCTATCCATGTAATTACATAGTGTCTTTATGAAGAGTTCATCTTCAATATCAATTTCATTTTCCAGCAGGGTCTGGCAGATTGAATCCATACATTCATAGTTCGGAAAGCCAGAAAGAAACTTGTTCTTACACGCCTGATATTGCTCCATCATCCCGGTCTTATAGTACAAAATCATTGCACTGCACAGAAGGTCGCCTTCGTCCGGGATAGGATTTTCCCGACTGTTTAAATGCTGACAGAACAACTCCAGTCCTTCGGAATAATGATGTGCGTAGATAAGTGCGTTGACCCAGTTTCCATAAAGCATCGGAACAATGATTTCTTTCATCGCACTGTCCGAAAGCCATTTTGCACCCTCTGCATACTCCCGACACGCACTCTCATAATCCCGCTGGTCATAATACGTCAGGCCAATGTTGTTATGCTGTTTCGCAAATACAGAGGTCACATGATGTTCCTCGGCAATGTCCAATGCCATCTGGAAATAACGCCGCGCAAGTTCGTATTCCGATTCGCAGTTCACCGCCAGACCCATCTGGTTAAAGCAAGTAACGATTTCCTCGCAAAAAGGATAAGCATGATGATTTAATGTAACTGGCAGCAACGCATCGATCACACCTCGAAAGTCGCCCTCCCGATACAGAATCCGCGCATAGGACAGAGTTGCACACACACGCGTCACCGTCTTTTCACGGTTGTTTTCCAGCCATTTTACATAGTAGGCTTTCTGCTCCGCATCGGGCAGTTTGTCGATCTGCTCTTTTTCCTTCAAAAAATCCGCATGATCCATCTTGGGACGCTCCTCCTTTCCAGCAATCTTCTCAACAGTCAGCGTAGTGAACGGGTTTCATGATCGTAATGTCCTCACTTTTTTAGTGAACTTTTTTGTATCTTATTGCAGCTTTTCATCTTGCAAACCGCGCTCCACCGTTACTTTCGATTTCGGGGGGGGTAGAACGGAAACGGCGGACGGTCTGTTCCAGCACTGCCATGTCCACAGGCTTGGACAGGTGCTCGT
>ERZ808240.4313-NODE-4313-length-12726-cov-67.117118_pt1 | contig 12726 bp, 2 predicted proteins | sample MGYA00521084_ERZ808240 | MGnify/ENA primary metagenome ERZ808240 (study PRJEB31516, sample SAMN03275571) | gut metagenome | biome: mammalia-associated habitat; material: feces | host: Papio cynocephalus | place: Kenya | collected 2012-08-06 ... | reverse complement strand
CCGTGCGATAGTTTACATCCTTAACGTTGGCAAGCTGGAATTTCTTTCCAGTGTCTGTGCCGTAAGTATAAGTAAGGCCATAGCCAGCATTGAGCGTACCATCAAACTGCACATTGTTCTGCGTGAGAATCTGACGCTTTGATGTGATACGGTGCATATTGTCGTAGCCCATCGCAAGAGTGTAGCTTGCGGTCTTGTTGTCTGCACCAGTATAAGTACCAGTTGCACCAACAAGACGGTAGAGTGCATCGTATGTATAGGCATGAGCCATCTGTCCGCCAGCCTTTCCACTCTGTGGAACTGACGCACCGTTTACCACGCTGAGCACATTGCTCACCGCATCGTATGTATAGGCATTGTCCATAATGGTGTTGCCACCACTGTTTACGGTGAGGTTCTGCAATCTGCGACGCTGTGGGTCGTAGGTGTAGAACGTCTCAGCACCATTACAGTACTTCAAGTATGCACGCTGCTCAAACTTGTCATAGCCGATCTTGCTCACATAATCGTAGCCGTAAGACTTGTAGCCATGCACCTTCTCAAGCTGACCGCCGAGGTTGTAAGAATAGGTAATCTTCTCCTCGTCTGGATAAATCATCTCCAACAGACGGTTATGACTGTCGTATGTCCACTGCGTAACGTATGTTGCAATCGCCTGGTTAGGCACAATCAGCGTGCGGCGGGTCTTCGTCACCTCGCCCATCTTGCCATAGAAATACTCAATGGCACCTGTTCCGTCCTCACGGAGCATCAATCTACCGATACGGTTCTGAGAAGCGTTGCGACCACCATAATAATACTTCACATTATTCTCAGGATGGTCTGGGTAGTTGATACCAGTCAGACGCTGGTAGTCGTAATCGTAGGTGATGAACTTGCCTTCCTTCGCAAGGTTGGCTGTCTGCTTGGTAAGCACATTGCCAAGAGCATCATAAGTGAAACTGGTAATGCCACTTGCAGGATGGTTCACCTCAGTACGGCGGTCGCCCATGTCATAAGTAGAGGTTGTTACATTGCCCTCCGTGTCGGTGACACGAACAAGACGCTGTATGCCGTCATACTCAAACGATGTGGCAATCTCACCGTCAGGACCGCTCTTCTGAATAGTCTTCATGGTTTTGCCACTACCATTGGTATGGGTAGCCTGCACGTTATGGAGTGCATCCGTTACGGTTGTAACGAGTGCATGACTGCCGTTGTCAACTGTATATTCCGTGGTTGTCGTAGAATTGTCCGGCAAAGTCACAGAGGTTGCACGGTCGAGCACGTCATAGACTGTGATTGTAGGAGAAACATTGTCAAACGACTTATTGAACGTTGACTTCGATCCTGTTCCTTCCGTTGTAGGATAGAATGCCTTTGCCACACGTCCGAAAGCATCATACACGTTTCTTCCGCTGACAATCATCACGTTCTCATCCTTGGCAGAGCTTCCCTTAGCAGCACTTGTCACAACACCGTCCTTCTTCACCTGCACGGCTCTTCCGAAACCGTCAACGAATGTAACGGTCTCCAAGTCGTCGTTAGGGTGCTGGATGTCGTAGTGCTTGGTCACTGCGTATGCAGGAGCGGTAATGCCACTTTCATTGAAAGTAGCCAAAGGCTGGTATTCAAAGGCGATGGCATAAGGCACACCTGTAGCCAACTCGTTAGGACCACGTACGCCAGTGATGCGACCGAGGTCGTCAACATCAGTCTCATAGTAGAAGTTGTTGAGGTCACGATGCTCCTTGGCAATGCCGTAGCGATAATCGAAGTTGCCTTGCTCGCTGCGGTAGCCCCACGCATCGTCAATGCGCTCAACATACATGTTCATCTCAGGCTCATAGCGGTACTTGTACCACATACGCTGTCCCTTGCCATTGGCTGGGAGAGTCTTCTGTATGATGTTGCCGTAGGCGTCGTACTTGTAATCCGTAACAGCCTCGCCATCATTCAACTGCTGTGTAATCTGCGTGATGTGGTTGGCGTAGTTGGTATTATACTTTGCCGTCACATGGTGATAGAGTGAGCCGTCACCGCCAGTCACAGTCACATCAACAGGAAGTCCGAAGATGTGCTTGCTTGCATTGTCGGTATATTTGATGGCGGTCGCATAGTCGAGCTTACCGTTGCCGTCCTCGCCAAGACTGCCCTTGTCGCTGTACTTGTAGGACTTCAACTCACCATGATAGCCAGTGAGGTAATACTCATTCCATGCCTCGGATGTAACCACACCGTTTGCCGCTCCCTCATACTGCAAGTTGGCTGTATAGCGGAGAGGTACGAATGCAGATGCACGGTCGCTCCAAAGGTTCACATCACGCTTTGCGAACGTGTACTTGTCACCGTCGGCAGTCAAATAATAACTGTCGTAACGGTTCTTTGTCTCGGTATATTTGTTGCCGTTGGCATCCTCTACGGATGTGGCGGTAACATTACCCTGCGTGTAGTAGTTGGCTACATCGTAGTTCTCAACAGACTGTCTGTAAACAGAATTGCCTTTCTCCGTGTCGAGGTTCTTGGTGATAACCTCGCCGAAGCCAAGGAACTCACGTTCATGGCGGTCACGCTTTCCGTCCTTATACTCAAAGGCGGTAGTCATGACAGGACCATCGTCATGGATTCCGTCATCAATGGTCAAGGCAGACATTACCCACTTGCCACCAGGGAGACCGTAGGTCGGAGTGGTGTGGGCATAGTCCAATGTGAAAGTTCCGCCCAAGGAATTGGTGACAGACTTCAACATGTTGGTTCTGCCGATGGCTGAGCGTGTAACCTTCAACTCGCTTTCTTTCTCAGACTCAACGATGTCAAGATAACCGTCACCATCCACATCCTGCAAAGAATAGGTTGGACGGTTGATGCTGTGTGAGGTAGAGGCACCTGGGTTGGTTGAAATCTTAATGCTTATGACAGGGATGTTGATGGTCAAAGTGAACGCTGCATTTGCAGACTCTGATGTTGATGCAGATTCACTAAGCGCATTTGCACCCTTCCAACTGATAGGCTCGTCAAAGCCATTACCAGTATTAAGGGCAACAGTGATACCATCACCATTCTTCCATACCTTATCAGGAAGACCATCAGAATTGATGTCGATAAGATTGTATTCCTCTTCGCTTTCTGAGGTTACGAGACCAAAGCCTGCGGAGAAACTACCAGAAGCCTTGTTTATACCTTGGTATTTCTTATCTTCAAATTCACCCCAGCCAGTTCCCGCACCACCGCCTGCGCCAATATTATAAGAAAGGCTCTTACCACTCTGTATGCGGTCAAGTCCCCAATCTATAGGCTCAGTGAAGGCATAGCCCAGATTCAATCTTACCTTTTTATCTGAAAGAATCTTGTCAGGAAGTCCATCACCATTGATGTCGATAAATGACTCGACAGCTTCATCCGTATTCTTCGGCGCACTGCCGGAAATGGAGAATTGAGCCAACCATGAACTCTGTTGATTCTGTGCGGAAGACTTGCTTCCTGTAATCAATTTTGTAATACCTGATACGGAAGCAACTGGATCGCCGCCATATCCCCATGCCTCAGAAGCATTATCAGAATTATTAGCTCCGATACCCTTGTAGATTTCTCCACTCAAACCACCTTGAGAATTGGTGTATTGGATAGTACCACCAGCAATGATGTCTGGGAATCCGTCACCGTTCATATCCATCATGGCAACTTCCGTCTTTGCGCTACCTTTGGCATCGTTATGGGTAATGCCAAGCGCACCGCCTTGCACGACAGTGCTCTTGCTTGAAACCACTTGGCTTACAGCCGCAGCACCAGTTCCCTGCAAGTATTCACCTGCAAGTCCTGCCACCTCTGCATTGTTATCCAATGGGTTGGTAAGGAGTACATCCTGCTCTGTCAATCGGGCTGTACTTGCCTCGGTCGCTGTAAGGTAGATGTCCTGCCGTTGACCGACCCACTTGTCCATAGAGGTCTGGTCTGTACCCAAAGGAGTGAATGCCATCGTGAGAGGGTCAACCTTGTCGTTCTCGTTTTCAGGCAATTTCAGCAATGACTCGTCAATAGGCTTTGCATATCTGCCTTCTGCAGAATTATAAACAAAACCTCCCCATCCACGGTAGAGCATACCGAAGCCAAGATTATCGCTTTCCGCATAGAATCCAGCAAGGACATTCTCTGTGACAAGACCTGCCGCATCTTTCTGAATGGAAACAGAAGATGAAGTAACAACTTCGTCCGAAATTGTTGCAAGATAGCTGTATTCAAACCAAATGTTCTTTCCTGCGGTCGTTGCAAATCGCAGAGTATCGGCTTTCAAGATGCCATTCTCGATATTGAAAGACTTCTTGCCAACAAGTGCATCCTCTGTCTTGGCGGTCAAAGTAATCTGACCGTTGATAGAATTGTCCGAAAGGGTAAGCACTGGTGACACAACCAAAACAGTATCAGTCGCAGTGGTCAAGTATGGCTTGCCCTCTGCCAAGGCATTTGCGAAAGTCTTGTAATGTGCAGGAACTGACATGGTCTGCTCAACATTGGCAGAATCCTTGTAAGTTACGGATGCTTGCCAACCGATGCTCTTCCAATCAACATTTGAGGTGGATGAAATCTCAAAGTTGAAATTGGTCAGTTTTTCTGTATTCTCCAGATTGATGTTGAGTGAATCGCCATCGAAAGCCTCATTAGCCTTCAGTGTACGAGCAAAGACAGTCTTCTCGATATAGTTCGGGTTGTCGTTTCCGTCACTGTCTTTCTTTTCATTGCTGCCAATGATGCTGAGAACAACATCGTCGGTTGTTACAGGCTTGTGGAAGGCACTGTGAACTTCAACGCTTGAACCATTCTCCACATTAGCGGAGGTGTTCACATCGTAGATGGCACCATCCTCAGGTTTGTACTCTGTTGAAGAAAGCCCGTTAGGCAAGATATTTGACTCGCCAGCGTAAGTAATGGCAGGTGACCAGTTCACCTTGTCAAATGAGCCGTTGCTTGTTTCCTCAGAGCCAGACTGCACACGGAAATAGATTCTGTCACCACGCTTGACGGCAACAGATGATACGGCTGCGATGTATGGACTGTTGTCACCCTTGGCTATCGTCTTGTTCCAAAGTTCATTGCCTCCCTTTTGGATGGCAATTCTTACGCCGTCTGCCTTCTGATACTCGTCAGCATCATAGTCATCTGTTGGTGCAATGAGGCTTACTTGACCAGTTACGCTGACAGTTCCGTCCTTAGGAGCCTGCCATACACGCACAATATCCTCCATCGGTGAGTTCTTGATGGCTTCCGCCTGCTCATCCTCGCTAACCTCTATTACGGAAGTGTCAACCTTGCCCCCATAGATGATAGGGCTTGGCGTGTCGGCACTGCTCAACGTAAATGTTGGCACGGCATTGCCTGTCCCGTCAAACTCCAAATGGTTGAAATAAACCTTGCCATTGGAAACGAGGTCAACAAGTCCGTCACCGTTGATGTCGCTGAAATACTGGGTCGTCTTTGTCTTGGTGGTAGATTTGTCCGTTCCGACAACGGCGGTCAGGACATTCCAACCGACAACGGCATTCGCACCGAAAGTATTGGTCGAGCTTTTGGTTGTCGAGAAGTTACTGATGCCCTTTACCTTGACAGGCTCACCATATACGACTTCTCCGTTGTCTGTCTTAATCTGTGGACGATAATATACAGAACCACCGGACTTATATACCTTGTCAGGAAGTCCGTCACCGTTCAAGTCAACGAGTGCGGAAAGTCCCTTGCTCGTGTCGCTTGAATAGCTGTAAGAACCTCCTATTGTATTGCCTTTCCATTGGCTTCCATCCCAAGGTCCAACACCTGCATAAAAGGAACCGCTTACAGATGAACTTGTCGTTCCTCCAAGTGCAGTTGGCTTGTCGCTGAAACGCTTGCTGACAGTCTTTAAAGGATTGACGAAACCAGCGTCAAGTCCGTCATCGTGCGTGTTCCATTTCTCGGAATCGTCCTTGAACGGAACATATCCCTTTTCTGCTTGCACATCGTCATAGTAGTCGAAGTTTTGGAAAGCGACTTCCTTTCCGTTGTTGTCATACTGTCTGACACCAGTGAGCATTTCCTTGTGAAATGCACCTTCCTTGTAGTCAAAGGCATAGCTGCGCAATGTCTCGCCCTGAAAATTCACGGTCACTTTCTCCAACAGCTTGTTTGAGGAAGCGAGGAATCCATAGCGGGCATTATTGGTTTTCACCTGCTTAACCTTGTTGCCCTCAAAGAGTACAATGGTGTGTGGTTCCTGTCCTGCATTACCTGCGTGAACCTCCTTCAGATATGCTGCCTTGGCTTTCAAACCGCCACGCACATCCTCATCCACGATGTCATACACATATTCTATATAGTCACCGTGGAGTTCCTCGACACGTTTCAGCTTCCATTCGGCAATCACCTCATGCGTATTGCCCGAAGCATCGGTGACATTGCCCTTTACAACCGCTCCGTCACCACCATAGATGTACTTGACACCCTGCTTGTCGGTAACCTCCCAATAATAGTTGGCAGGACTGTCACCCTTGCGGATGATACGGCTGAAATCACCGCCTTGGCGGGTGTAGAACTGGCGGTCAGCCTTTCTGTTCATCTTCTCGCCACGGTGTGCGACTCCCATCTGTCCGTTGTCGTCCATAGTGGAGAGCATTGAACCGGACAAAAGATAAGTCTCCGTCTCTTTTGACTGGTCATAACGAGGCACGCCCCACCGGGTGTCAAGCGTAATGCTTGGCACGCTGACGTTCCAACCCTCGCCAAGCCAACCGCTACCGCCCTCGCTGCTGTACTGCAAGCCAAGGCTTGGCTGCATACCGTTTCGTGCCGGCGGCATCTCGAACGGATACTGCAAGTTGGCAGAACCACGGTTGTTTGCGCTTGGAGGCGCAATGACATTAATCTTCGCCGTCGGGTCAGCCGCCTTGATGTCGTTCATCATCGTCGGGGCAAAGCCTTCCGTCTGCGGTGACTCCGGGGCTTGTATCACACCGTTGATCATGTCGGTGAAGTGAGTCGTCCTGGAAACAACACACTCCTCCTTCTTATCGACACGCACACGCTCCAACGCAACCCAATGCTTCTCGGCCGGGTCGTAGTAATAGGTACGGATGTCGTCCTCGGTATAGCCGCTTGGTATTCTCGTGCGGTCATACTTTATCTTGACGGTCGCACCCTCGCCAGTGAAGTGTGTTCCGTGAGGTAGAAAACGGTAGCCCTGTCCTCCTGCCGTGACATTGGTCATGGCAAAGTCAAGCTCAGGAACATTCTCCTCTCCGATGGAGTTCACGGAAAGGCTTCTGTTCCGAATGAGGTCTTTCTGAAGAACGACCAGTTTGCTACCTCCTACGGAGATACTGTCAGAGACACCCTTCTTGAAGAGTTTTCTCACGGCTGTCCCGTCCTTTGCCGAAAGGGACAGTGTGGCGGCAAGCAGTAAAACTAACGCCCACGCCATCTTCTGTATATAATTCTTCATGCGTATCTTCCTTTAAGTTATTTTACTGAGATTTTCCTTGTGTGCTCCCCATTCTCGGAGATTGCCTTCACAACATATACACCCGATGCGGGAACCTTGAAATCGGCTTGCTTGACGCTTTCGCCTGTCATTTGGCGAGTCACGACAAGCTTGCCGGAAACATCAAACACCATCAATGTGGTTGCAACAGGCTTGTCCTGTGTGAGCTTCGCCTCATAGATGCCTGTTGTAGAGCCGTTGCCCTTGACCGTGAAACTCTCGTCATTGGTCATGTCGTTAGACAGATTGGTAGAACCACCGACATGGTTTTCCTTTGCACGTGTTCCGTTAGGCAGGCTTCCGTCGCACTCGCTTCCGACATATACGGTCATGGTACTCGTACTCTGCTTAGGTGTCTCGATTTGCACGTTGCCTCTTGTGGCAAATGAGGTTACTGGCGTACCGTTTACGGTAAGATCGGTGATATGAGTCTCGCCCTTTCCGTACTTGATGCAGAACCGCCATGCACGAAGTGACCAGACATATTCATGATGCACGGTCTGCCCGTTCAGCTTGTAGGTGACTTGCATATTGCGGACTGTTACGCTGAGCACATCGCCCGGCTTGATGGTGACATATTGGGTTAGGCTTGTATATCCACCGGTTATGATGTGCGCCTTGTCTCCTCGCACATCGAAACCATATTGGGTAATCTCGTCCGTTAGGCTTGGCTCCAATCCCACACGGTAGTTTGATTTAGTATCGTTCACCGTCCATGAAATGTCCCCCGACAGATAGGTCTTGGTATCATGTGAGTATGAGGTGTAGAGTGCATTGCCTGTGGCATAAATCTCATTGCCTCCACCTTGTGAAACTGACAGCGTATAAGTACCAGGTGCAAGATTTCCGATCCTATGTGTGTCACCAAAGAAAGTTCCGCTTGCGATGGTCTCGCCTTGCACTTTCCCTGCAACAGTATCTACACTGAGCACATAGGAATAGACTGGTGTACCGATGTTGATACCGATGTCGATGTATCCGTCATTGCGTGGAGTTCCATTCTCACAGCTTGACGGTGTAGGAGTTGCATCAAAGGAAATGCCGTCATAATAAGCGAATGTGAAAACATCACTACCGCTTCCGTCCGCATCCCAAAAGATGTTGCGGAAAATGGTCTTGCCTCTCGTCATGTCAGGCTTGGAACATCTTATGTTGCTATTGCTGTTGATGTCGAAATCGCCCTCGCCACTTGGGTCGATGAGCATGACTGTACGCTTGCGGCAATAGTCCGAGAACTCCTTGTTTGGTGTGAGGTCATAGCTCAACTCTGCCATATAACCGACATCATCAACGCCTCCAGTCCTCAAACCTGTCAGATTCAAGGCGGCTTCCGAGCCTTTCGTTCGGATGATGCCCACATTTGTTTCTGTATCTGTCACATCCGAAAGGTCTATGCTTCTTGTAGCACTTCCTATTCCGTCAATGCGGAGGTATATGCCCTTGCCCTCCTTGCGGATGGAAATGTCTGTTCCGTCAACATCCGTTGCAATGTATGAAGTTGATACTGTTCCGTTGATGATTGGGTAAACTGCCCCTGCATTGGAGAATCGGAAACCGTACTTGCAGGTATTGCCGCCATTGCTGCCAAAGCCAACGTCAAAAGTAGGGTGGCTTGTCGGACAGGTAAAATCCAATGCACCGCCACCTTCTGCCAAGGTTGGAGTTACGGCATAAGCACCCGCTACAGCTTCTTTCTGGGTAATATTGTCGGTAAAGCCATTCTTTGACACCTTAAGCCCTTGCGCAGTCCACCTTGTTATTGTGCTGTCAGGCGTTGATGGTACATTGGTCTTTACCATCCATGTTCGTTTCATGACATGCCACAGGGAATCTGTCGGGGATGTGTAGGTTGCAAGTGACGCATCATCATCACCCCAAAACATATACCCCTTGTCTGGCATCGGATTGCCATTTTCACGTCCCATGACAAGCAGACGTGAAGCGGATGAAAGGCTATAAGGATTGGCATCATAATAGGTGTCATTGTCCTGCAATGCCGCATAAGTCGGGCTTTCCTCATACGAGGTAACGGAAAGCGGTTGTAAAAGACTTCCTGCAACATCGTTTCCTACAGCAGTCACACGATGATGGTAGGCTTGGTTCTCCGCCAAGTCCCAAATCAAGTTTCCTTCGCTGTCAAGATACGAACCCTTGAGGGTGATGCCGTACTTCACAGCCAAGTAACTTTCCACCTTCCGGCGCTCATCGGGTGTCAGCATCCTACTGAACACAATGAGTTCTGGTGCATATCCCCTAATGGAGTTATTGCCGAAAACAGAAGATGAGAAATCTGTGTCAAAGCTGCCGGAGGTGTAAGGCGTACCCAAGAGTAATGTGGAGTTGGAATTTTCACCCCACAAAGAGGTTGCGGGATTGCTTACTTTGAAATAAGACACGATGCGGAGCGCATTCTCCTTGAAGCCATCCTCTGAAAGGGAATCGCTCGATTGGTAAAGCAAGTCTTCACCCGATGTCGAGCCATAGTCCAGTGGTTCAACACCAGTACCTCTTACAACTTTGTCCTTGCTGAGAATGGCACCGTCACCCTTGCGACCGTCAAGGGCATAAAAAACCATGTCTTTGCCGATGGATGCCAGTTCGGGGGCAAAGACGCCAATGACGGTAGCCTGCGAGAGGTTGCCGTGTTTGAGTTTGGCACTCAGACTACGAAATCCGTCTGCGAGCCAAAGACTCGGATTGAAGTTGAAATAATGGACTGAGCTTTTCGGAAGGGTAAGCTCAGACTTAACGCCCCTGCTGTCCAACAGCATCAGCTGTATGGAATCACCCGAGAAATCCTGCCAACGGTAATAACCCTGCAGGTCTGAGGTCGTGGGCACTGTCTTGAACCACAGTTCGCTTCCGCTGACTCCTCCCGGTGTTTGGGCGGAAGTCCCAAGAGCGAACCCTAACAGTAACAAAGAGGAAATTTTTTCTCATGTGCTGTCAATTTGAAGTTTTGTGTTGGTAAACTGATCCGAATATCTCTACCACAGTGGGAGAGAATAGTGAGAGGTAAGGTCTGTCACGAGGAAAAGCGCCTCTGTCTTTTTCGTGAAGTCCCGTAATTATGTAGCGAGCCAATAGGCAAAACTACCCTAAGATGGTGCAAAAATATAAAAAATATATATAAGCTATGTAAAATAATCAGAAAATCAAACAAAATAAGTAAAAATAACTATATTTTGATTAAATATTATAAAATAATTCTACAGATTGAAAGAAGAAAACATCAAATATGATGTACATGAACAAAAAATCCGTGGATAAGAATTTAACCTATCCACGGATTTTTATTGGTAACGTTGTTTTTTACTTTTTCTTCTTCAACACACAGAACTTTGCAGTCTCACCCTCTGGCTCGTTGCCAACCGAGTCTGTCATGACAATGCTGTTGGCATCCTTCACCTTATAGAAAGTATGCTCACCACTTGAAGGACGAACAAGCATCAGAACATTGGCATCAAGCACTTTGAATACTCCGCTTGCCTCGTCATGACCGTCCTTGCGGTCAATGTAGTCCTGCTCCAACTGGTAGGTGCTGTCAGTCTTGATGGTGAGCACAGTCTTTATTCCGGGACTGTCAGCTGCAGGGAATGTTCCCTCATAGGTTCCGGCTACGGAAGTCAAATCCAGATTGGTATCCTCGGAAGCCGTATAACCAGCCACGCTTGTTGAGTCCGTATCCGCAACACTTTGGGCAGTCTTCTTGCCGGTGCAAGAAACAAGGGCTGCAAGAACAGCAACTGCCAAAATCATCAAATTCTTTTTCATACTTTTTCGTGTTTGTTATATATTGGTTGTCTGTTGGCGGAATATACCGCCTTGAGCCTGCAAAAGTATATAAAAGTTTCGGTAATGATGAAGAATGGTCTGAAAATCAACGCAAAGGTTACGCAAAGAATCAGATAGAGCCAGTCCATGTTCTTAATATGTCACAGCCCTCCACATATCGTTTATTACATAAAAGTTGTTATAAATGAAGCAAAAATTCTTGATTGTGACATTCCATCCGTAACTTTGTTGGCTTAAACAATATAAATCATATCAAAATGTAATAACACAAATTAAAATCAACGACAAAATGGAACGCAAGAAACAGACCGGGCATATCTGCCGATGGATGGCTTTGGGCATAACGATTGTCACCATCGTCGTAGGATGTACCATTGCAATCGGCCTATTTGAATGGCGCGACAGAAACAAATTGGAAAGTAGGAACGCAGAGCTTCACGTTTGGCGAAAAAGCATGTACGACCTGAACATGCACATTGCCAAGATGTCCTTGCTGGGCGAGACGGCGGTTGACTGGGATTCAGCGGCAGCTAGTGAATATCATACACTCAGCCGGGAAGTGAGCAAGAGGTTGCATGACATAGCCAAACTTTGCAGCAAGGAGGACATCCGGGAGATGCAATGTCTGCTTGTGGAAAAGGAACGGCTTCTGCTGGGAATAAGGGCAGCTATCCATGAGCGCAATGACATCCATTCCAAGTTTGTGGCGGAAGTTCCAAAGATTGTTGAAAAGAACAAGGCGGAAAACAAGAAACTGATGAAGGCGAGCCAAAACCAGCCGAAGAAAAAGAAGCGCAATTTGTTGAAACGCCTGTTTGGCAAGAAAGAGAAGAATACTGACGCACCCCGACAGGTCAAGCAAAGCTCCAATGAGACAGCGAAAATGTTGATCACCTTGCAAAATGATGTTTTGATAAGACATCAGCGCCAGAGCCGCAAGGTAAGCGGTATCCTTGACAGCCTGAGGATTAGGAACGAAGTCATTAACAGACACTTGCAGCATGTGATAACCGTCGTTGACGCAAAGGTGAACAACGGCATCGCCAAGCGTGAGCAGCAGATAAAAAGCATAGAGAGCCGTAATCCCTATTATTATATAGGTATGCTCAGCTCGCTCATTCCGATATTTATCGCCATGTTCTTTGGAGTGAGGAAATTTGCCCAAAGAATGCGCAAGAGCCATGACGACATGGAACGGCTTATCGCAGAGCTGCAAGAGGCAAATGCCCGCAACGAAGAATTGCTGCAAGGCAGAAGAAAGACACTGCTGACCATCGTCCATGAGTTGCGTAGCCCATTGTCATCTATATCCAACGAATCTGCGCAGATAATGCGGAACGGTGGAGAGTTCTCGGAGGAAAAGGTAAGAGACATCCAGCAGTCGGCCAAGATAATGTCGGAAATGATAGACAGCCTGCTTACCTTCTACCGTCTGGACAGTGGCAAGG
>ERZ808240.4312-NODE-4312-length-12728-cov-14.271522_pt1 | contig 12728 bp, 5 predicted proteins | sample MGYA00521084_ERZ808240 | MGnify/ENA primary metagenome ERZ808240 (study PRJEB31516, sample SAMN03275571) | gut metagenome | biome: mammalia-associated habitat; material: feces | host: Papio cynocephalus | place: Kenya | collected 2012-08-06 ... | reverse complement strand
CTTTGATAGTGAGGTATCCGCTCTGATAAATCAGTGGTATAGGATTTGTAGACATCGAGTCGATGCTATTGAGGAAGTCGCCAGTAACCTGTTCCTGGGTGATGTCTGGCAGTGGATAATTGTCTTGCTTCATCACCTCTACGAGGTAAGACGGTGTGCCAGTCTCAAACCAGTAGCGCCCGAACTCGCAGTTGGCGAACGTGTTGAGAAGGCTGAATGGATTGTAAACGTCCACGCCATTGTTGACAAAGTGATAGCCGTCGTAATCCTCCTTCAGCCGAGCCAAGGCCGCATCGTAGCTCATGCCGTAGCCTTCGGCAAGCTCATGCACCGACTCATCAAAATATTTGGTTATCTCCTCTTTTGTGATGCCGCATATCGACTGGTAGCGCCGGTTCATCGACAGGTCGATGAGGTTGTTCAAGTCTGAGAACACGCTCACCTTGCCAAACTTCGTCACGCCCGTGAGCAAGGCGAACTTGATGCAGCCGTCCATCGACTTCAACACGCCATAGAAGGCCTTGAGCGTCGTGCGGAAGCTGTCTTGCAACTCGGGATGGGCGATGGTGGCAAGCAACGGCTTGTCATACTCGTCAACCAAGATCACGATGCGCTTGCCGGTCTTCTTGTAGGCTTGGCCTATGACATACTCAAAGCGCTGGCCGGCCTCGTGGAGCGAAGGCAGCGTGCCGTATTGCCGCTCCAAGGGCGTAAGGAAAGCATCCAGTTTCTCATATAGCGACTCCTCCGTCTTGTATTCACCAACATTCAGGTCGAGATGTAATATGAGATACTCAGTCCAATCCTTTTCAAGCTGCTCGATGGCAAGCCCCTTGAACAGTTCTTTCTTGCCAGAGAGGTACGCCTCCAAGGTGGAGATGAGAAGGCTCTTGCCGAACCGCCTCGGGCGACTCAGGAAATAATAACGTCCCTCATCCACTAAACGATATATCAACGCTGTCTTGTCAACATATACGTAACCATCATTGCGAAGGCTCTCAAAGTTTTGTATGCCTATGGGATATTTCATATCTGTGTGTCACTTTTTCTTTTCCGCTTCGAAGATACGAAGAAATTGGCATACACGCAAATTAAAAAGACAAAAAAAAGCGGCACCTTGTGGTGTCGCTTTTTTATAAGTGGGCAATGATCATTTATTATTCAGACCTTGTGGGCATGTTGTCAGACCAGTTTGCATTCTGTGTGCAACCTGCGCCTGAGTTGATTTCGGCTGCTGGTATAGGAAGCACAAACTTGGAAATATCCCATGCGTTGAAGCCGTCCAGTTGGATAGTCAACCCCATGCGGCGAGCGTCGAACCAGCGATGACCTTCACCGAAGAACTCACGTAAGCGCTCATCGGCTATGAAACTCAGCAGACCGTCTGTCGTCTGAGGCAGGTCTGCTGCGGTCTTGATGGCTTTGTTGCGGCGTGCGGTGTATAGCAGGTAGTTCTGGGCCTCCTTGATATTGCCTAAGCGAGCCTCACACTCTGCGATGATGAGCGACAGCTCCGACTTGCGGATAACGGGCACATTGCTCACGGATTGAGAAACCTTACCGTCAAATTTTATCGACGATGTGCCGCCACCGGCACTGGCGCGGAGCACCTTGCGGCGAATGTCGGTAGAGGCAAGCTTTGCCAACACGTTGTTCTGTATGGTAGCATAGTATGAACCGTAAAGAGTGTTGATGGAGTTGGCGGAAAGGTTGTCGTTGTCGCTCTTCTTCAGGGTGAAGATGTCCTCGTCGCTCTCGGTCACCTGTCCCCAGATGCTCACGTATGTTGCGGAGTCGGTTGGGCTTTTGGTATCGGTCGAGTCGCCAGTGCCAGCGTCTTTCAAAGCAAGCGATGCCTTTGCGGCTTCTATCGCCTTGTCATATTTGCCAAGCGATAGATACACACGTGCCTCAATTGCTTTCAGGGCTGTTGGGTTGAGGTAGTAGGCGGTGCTTAGCTCGTCAGAATTGTCGCCTTTGTATTTGTTGCCAACCTTTGAGAATGCCACTTCGGCAGAGTCGAGGTCTTTCACAATTTGGTCGTAGGTCTGCTGCACGGTGCCGCGCTCTACATGGGCGAAAGGCTTTGGCACATCCTTGTCTATCACTATTATGCCAGGAGTTGATGCGTTTGCCGCGCTGTATGGCAATGCGAAATAGTTTACCAAGTACCAGTTTGCGAGAGCCTTCATCGTGTATAGTTGGCCCTCATACAGATAGGCCGTGGGCTTCTCTTCTTCACTGATTGCTCCGCTGGCGATTAGTGAGTTGGCACTGTTTATAGCCTCTGTGCTTTGGCTTATGGCCTTATAGCCATAGTTCCACATATCCTCAATCTCTTGCTCTGTGTCGGAGAATGTGAATGAGCTGTACGAATAGAAATGGCCACTTGACGAGCTGCCGGTGCTCACTCCGGAGATAAAGTCGCCCATGGTTTGGGCGTAGTTGCCGAGGAACGGATAGTAGGCCAAAATCTGGTATGCGCCATTCAAGCCTGTCTCCACGCCCTTGAGATTGGTATAAGGAGTGGTAGTCTGGTCGTAAGGCTCCGTGTCCATGCTGCAGCTGCTAAATGTGATTGCAGCGGCAGCGAGAGCTGCGAAAAACTTATATTTCTTCATTTACTATATAATCTTATAAACTTTGTTCAACCAATAAACAATTAAAATCCCACTGTCAGGCCGAATACGAAGCTGCGTCCCTGTGGATAGTTCCACCACTGGTTGCCGTTTGCGTCAATGCCGGCTGGGTCGAATCCTATGTAGTTGCTTGCGGTGAATGTGTAGAGGTTCTCGCCCTCGAAGAACACGCGCACCTTGCTCAGGCCGATGTGGCTGACAACGCTGCGAGGAATTGTGTAGCCCACCGACAGGTTGCGTATCTTCAAGTAGTCGCCGTCCATGAGGAAGCGTGAGGATGCCTTGTTGGCGTATGAGCCATCGGTGTCCATGCGTGGCACGTCTGTGATCTGGCCTTCATGTGTCCAGCGGTTGTCGTACACGTAGTTGGTGTAGTTCTCGTAGAATGAGGAACCGTTGTTGAGGTCGTATCTCAGGTTGTTGCCATATATCTTGGCACCTGTGGAATAGTTGAACTGCAGTGACAGGTCGAAACCGTAGATGTCGAGCGTGGTGCCGAATGATCCGTAGAACTTAGGGTTGGCATCGCCAAGATAGCGCTTTGCGGCCTTGTTGTAGTCTTTGGTCGTCTCATCGCCAGTCTCGTTGAGATACCACATGGCATCGCCTGTCTTGGGGTCAACGCCTGCATACTCTTTCATCTTCCATTGGTAGATTGGGCGACCCACCTCCGTGATTTGAACCGTACCCTCGATAGGATTGTCGGTAGACAGTTTCTTCACCTTGTTCTTGTTGATGGAGCCGTTCCAGCTTGCGTTCCAGTTGATGTCCTTGCTCTTGTAAAGGTTGGCGTTCACTCCAAACTCAAAGCCTTGGTTCTCCAGCTTGCCAATGTTCATGTAGTAGCTTGACAGGCCAGTGGTAAACGACAGTGGCACTTTGAACACCATGTCGGTGGTCTGGTGGTTGTAGTAGTCGGCGGTGACGTTTACGCGGTCGAAGAGTGTGAAGTCTATGCCCACGTTAAACTTGCCGGTCTTTTCCCACGAGAGGTTGTCGTTGGCAGCTTGCACGTAGTTTATACCGCCCTTGTTGTTGTAGTTGTAGCCATACTCATATAGCCCCTTGGAGGCAAAATAGCCGAGAGCGTAGTCTTCGTCGCCCACCTCCTGGTTACCTGTGGTTCCGTAGCTGACACGAATGTCGAAGTTGGTCAGCCAATTGCTTATAGGCTGCATGAACTTCTCTGCCGATATGCGGTATTTGCCTCCCACCGACCAGAATGTGCCCCAACGGTGTCCTTTGGCGAAGCGTGAGCTGCCATCGGTGCGGAGGCTCACGGAACCATAGTATTTGTTGTCGTAGTCGTACTGTCCGTTGAAGAAGTAAGAGTTCAGTTTCAGTATGCTCTGTATGGTTCTTGCTTCGCTTGGTGTGGAAGCCAGTCCCACGTCAGTGCGGTCCACCACAGGATAGTTGCTTGCGGCAAGATATGCCTGCTTGTAGTGCTTGCGCTGTCCTTCCTGTCCGAGCATGAGGTTGAGATGGTGCTTTCCGCCAAAGGTCTTCACATAGTTGAGGGTGTTGGTGATGGAGAGCAAGTTGCGTGTGGTGTTGGCGTTCTCGCCCATTCCGTTCATGTCCTTACCCTGACTGTTGTTGAACGACCAGTATCCGAACTCATCGATTACATAGAAGTCTACACCGCCACGCGACAGGAAGTAAAGGTCTGGGGTGAAATTGATCTGCACGTAAGGGCTCAACAGCACACGATATTGCTTTGCCACGTTCTCATCGCCATTTGTTCCTCTCAGGGCTACAGGGTTGTAACCTGTTGTGGTGTCATAGTTGTATTTTCCCTCTTCGGTATACACGTTGGTCATAGGGCTCATCATGTATACCTGTGTCAATGGATCTGAGAAGTAACCGCCGCCAGCGCCATTGTTAGTCTTTGTGTAAGACAAGTTGGTGTTGAATCCGTATTTCACTATCTTCGAAGCCTGTTGGTCGAAGTTGAATCGGAAAGAGTAGCGCTTAAGGTCTTTGCCCATCATGAACGAGTTGTTCTTGTCGTAGGCCATAGAAGCGTAATAGACAGGGGAGTGGTCGTTTGCTCCACCACCGCTCACGTCCAACGAGTATGACTGTATGAGACCCTTGCGTGTGATTTCGTCCATCCAGTTGGTCTGCTGGCCAGTCTTGCGATAGTTGCTCACCCATCCACCGGTGTATTGGTCATAGAATTCCTCAGCCGTCTCCTTGTTGAAAGAGGTTATTCCAAAAACTGGAGCATAAGAGCCGAATGTGGAATTCTCTCCATACTTGTTGTAGGAGTTCAGCAGGGCCTCTGTGGCCAGTTCGATGTTCTTGTCAGCGCCTACAAGCTTGTACTTGTCGGTGTAAGAAGGCATCTCGTTCCAGCCTAAGCGCATGTTGAAGTTCACCTTTGGCTTTCCGCTCTTTCCGTGCTTAGTCGTGATGACTATGACACCATTGGCGGCTCGCGCGCCATAGATAGAGGTTGCGGTTGCGTCTTTCAGCACGGTGATATTCTCAATATCCTGCGCGTTGATTGTGGACAGTGGCGATGTCGTTGCGCCCTCATCCTTGCGTATGCCAACCTCGTCGTTGTCGAAAGCCACGCCATCGATTACATACAGAGGCTGCGTGCCAGAGTTGAGCGAGTTGCGGCCACGAATGAAGATTGTGGCCGGAGCGCCAGGCTGGCCAGAGCCAATGCTCATCTGCAAACCAGGCACTGTGCCCTCAAGCGACTTGATTGGGTTGGGGTCTACCTTTTGGGCAATCTGGTCGGAGCCAAGAGTGGCTGCCGCACCAGTGAATGCGGTCTTCTTCGTAACTCCATAACCTGTCACGACCACCTCGTCGAGTGTCTTGTCATCCGAAGACAATGCCACGCGAATGTTTTGCCCTGCCTTCACCGTTTGCTCCTTCATGCCAAGGTAGCTCACCGTGAGCTTGGAATTTTCAGGGGCGGCGATGGAGAAATGCCCATCAATATCCGTAACGGTACCGGTCTTTGTGCCGGCGACCCTTACCGCCGCTCCCACGATTGGCTCACCGTTGTCGTCTACGACGGTACCGGTGACCGTGGACTGTGCCAGCGCCACTCCCGTCATCAGGAACAGGCCGGCTAAAAGCATCGTAAGTCTTTTTACCATAGAAACTCTCTGTTTTAATAAAATATAGTTATGTTTGTTCTCTCTCTATTATCTATTGCGCGCACACCTCGTGGCCGGAGGTGGGCGTATTTCTTGAACAAACAAAAAAATCACAACCATGATAAATAGCATTATTCGTTATTTCAGGTCACGCCGCATTTCGTTTCATGTTTTTGCCCAGGGCCTTGCCGAGGAGTGCGAGAGGAAGGGTCACTACAGCCGCGTGGCCAACTATCTCACCGCCTCGCGCTCGTTTACCATGGCCGTTGGCTCCTTGCCCCTTGGCAAGATAAACCAGGCGGTGCTTGCCGACTATCAGCAGTGGATGAAGGAGAGGGGAATATCCGCCAACACCGCGTCTTGCTACAACCGCACGCTGAGGGCAATATACAACAAGGCTGTGAGCCGCGGCCTGACCAAGGACAATCACCCATTCAAGAACTGCTACACGGGAAGGGCAAGGACACGGAAAAAAGCCATAGACGAGGATTGCATACGGCTGTTGCGGCAAGCCGACCTCCACGCGCGCGATGACCTGCGGCTTGCGCGCGACCTATTTCTCTTCTCGTTTTATGCCATGGGCATGCCGTTTGTCGACATGGCATACCTCAGAAAATCGCAAGTCGTAGGTGGCACGCTTTCTTATCACCGCCACAAGACCACGCAGCTCGTCACAGTGCCGCTTTGCCACGATGCCCTACACATTATTAATATATATGCCGCCACGTCACCGTCTGTCTATGTATTTCCCATCCTAAGCTCTACGCGAGAGCCGATGGCTTATCAAGAATACCTCGCTAAGCTCAACTGGTACAATCGCGCCTTGAAACGTCTCGGCAAGGCCGTGGGCATCTCCCATACGCTTTCGTCATATACCATGCGCCACAGTTGGGCGAGCATAGCCTATCGCACGGGTGTGCCGCTGCCGGTCATCTCGCAAGCTCTCGGCCACACCCGGCCAGACACCACGATGGTCTACATCCGATCCATCGACGACACCTTGCTCAGACAGGGCAATGAGGCGGTTCAAGGCATCGTGACGTTGGCGAAAAAACGGTAGAAAACCATGCCATCTGTGACAAAAAACCATCGCAAACTAAAAAAAAACAAGTTAATAAGGCCATCAAGATTGCTTTTTGTTACCAAAGCGAGGATAATGTGTTAAATTTTGATAGATTCCTTAAATATTTTTTTGTCATATGATACAATCTTGTTAATTTTGCAATCCATATTAAAAAACATTACAAAGTAGTAAGGTATTTAGGATATGTTTTTGCCCACCTCCGGCCACGAGGTGTGCGCGCAATAGATAATTGAGAGAGAACAAACATAACTATATTTTATTAAAACAGAGAGTTTCTATGGTAAAAAGACTTACGATGCTTTTAGCCGGCCTGTTCCTGATGACGGGAGTGGCGCTGGCGCAATCCACGGTCACTGGTACCGTCGTAGACGAGAACGGTGAACCAATCGTGGGAGCGGCGGTAAGGGTCGATGGCACCAAGACTGGCGCCGTGACCGACATTGATGGACATTTCTCCATCTCCGCGCCCGCCAATTCGAAGCTCACGGTGAGCTACCTCGGCATGAAGGAGCAGACCGTGAAGGCTGGCCAAAACGTCAGGATAACCTTGATAGCCGACCAGCACACCCTCGACGACGTGGTCGTGGTGGCTTACGGCACACAGAAGCGTTCATCATTCACTGGCGCGGCTGGCGAGATGAAGGCAGACGACATTTCCAAGCACATTGTTTCCAACGCCACTCAGGCCCTGACCGGTAGCGTGGCCGGCGTGCAGCTCCAGACAGAGAGCGGTGAGCCAGGCGCCACGCCGAAGATTCGCATTCGTGGTTTCGGTTCCATGAGCGCGAGCACAGAGCCTCTGTATATCGTGGACGGCGCGCCTTACGATGGCGACATTGCCGCCATCAACCCAGCCGACATCCAGGAGATGACCGTCTTGAAGGATGCCGCCTCCGCAGCCATCTATGGCGCGCGTGGCTCCAACGGCGTGGTCATCATCACCACCAAGAAGAGCCGTGGAGCGGGTGCGGCACGCATAACCCTCGACGCTAAGCTCGGCTCCAACCATCGCGAGGTGCCTCGCTACGATGTCATAACCGACCCAGCCCAGTATTACGAGACTTGGTTCAAGGCAATGTACAACTCAGAGTATCTCCATGGCAAGACCGCGCAGGAGGCTTACAACGATGCTTGCAAGAACCTCTTCGACGCCAACAACGGCGGCCTTGGCTACAAGGTCTACACCGTGCCCGCAGGCGAGAACCTCATCGGCACCAACTTCAAGCTCAACCCTAACGCCAAGCTCGGCTATAGCGATGGCGAGTACACCTATTTGCCAGACGACTACTACGATGCCATCAACAACTCGGCGTTCCGCCAGGAGTACAACCTCGGCTTGAACGGAAGTTCCGACAAGGTGTCTTACTATAGCAACCTTGGCTACCTCAAGGACGGTGGCTCGGTGAAGAACTCCAACTTCGAGCGTTTCACGGCGCGCAGCAACGTGGAATACCAGGCCAAGAGCTGGCTCAAGATGGCGGCCAACCTCGACTATACCCACATCAAGACCCAGCGTCCTTCGTTCGATGCCGACACTTATGGCGGCAGCAGCAATATCTACGACATAGCCAACAAGATTGCGCCTATATACCCAATGTACGTGCGCGATGCCGATGGCAACATCGTGAAGAACGCCATTGGCGGCCCAACCTACGACATGAACCAGACCAACTTCAAGCGTCCTGCCATGACCGGCAACGCCATGGCCAACAACGAGTATGACAAGAAGAACGCCGACTTCGACCAGTTCCGTGGCAACTGGGTGATGACCGTCACCCCAGTTGAGGGTCTGAACCTCGCAGCCAACTTCACGATCTTCAACCGCACGGGCCAGTACAACTACCTGTACAGCCGTTTCAGCACAAACTCAAGCGTGGACGGCATGGCTTATGTGGTGTCAACGCGCAACTTCTCCACCAACCAGATTTACACCGCCAACTACGACAAGCAGTTTGGCAAGCACGCCTTGAACCTCCTCGCGGGTTACGAGCACTACTATTATAAAGAGTCGGAGCTGAGCGGCCAAAACGACCACCTCTTCGACCCGTTCATCGCCGAGCTTGGCAACGCCTACGGCCGCGCCAACATGAGCTTGAACTCTTACACCGACCACCTGGTGCGCGACGGTTATTTCTTCCGTGGCGACTACAACTACGATGAGCGCTACTTCGGTGAGGTGTCACTCCGCCGCGACGGCAGCTCAATCTTCGCCCCCGGTCATCGTTGGGGAACCTTCTGGTCGGCATCGGCAGGATGGCAGATCAACAAGGAGAAGTGGTTCAAGGCCGATTGGGTCAACCTCTTGAAGCTCAAGCTGAGCTATGGCGTGCAGGGTAACGACAACATGGACTCTGGCGAGAACCTCGCCCGCGACGACTTCCGTTTCCATCCTTGGTCAGACTTCTACCAGATTTCCTACACCGAGGGCAAGGACGGCGAGCAGGGCAGCTACAGCTCCATCCAGGTGTTCCGTGGCAACTCCAACCTGACATGGGAGAAGAGCGGCGAGTGGAACGTGGGTGCCGACTTCGCGCTGTTCAACAGCCGCCTGAGCGGTAGCGTGGACTACTTCCACAAGACCACCTCCGACCTGCTCTACATGAAGACCCTGCCTTTGTCTTCAGGCTCAGCCGTGGCAACATACCCTGCCAACGTGGGCGAGATGGTGAACCAGGGCATTGAGCTCACCGTCAACGGCGACATCATCAAGACCCGCAACCTCACGCTGAGCGGCAACCTCAACCTCACCCACTTCAAGAACAAGATCACCGACCTCGACCCGAGCGTCAAGGAGAACGGCATCAAGGGCACCAGCTCCATCCTGCGCATTGGCGGCAGCATCTACGAGGCATATATGAGAAAGTCGGCCGGCGTGGACAAGACCAACGGCCAGCCCCTCTTCTACAAGGACGTGACCGATGCCGATGGCAACGTGACCGGCCAGACCACCACGAACGACGCCACCGCCGCCACGCAGTATGACCTGGGCGACGTGAACCCATCGGTCTATGGCGGTTTCGGCTTCAACCTCACATGGACACCGGAGAACTTCGGTCAGCTCGATTTCGGCTTCCAGTTCTCTTATCAGCTTGGCGGCAAGGTCTACGATGGCATGTACCAGCAGTACATGACCGTGGTGGGCAACGGCGGCTACACCTTGCACAAGGACGTGCTGAAAGGTTGGGATGCAGTCAGCAACCCCAACAGCAACATACCCGTGCTGTCGTCGCTCGCCGCCGACGCGGGCAACCTGGGCCAGACCCCTGTAGACACCTACCTCACGAGCTCCGACTATCTCAACCTCAACAACGTGTCGTTGGGATACACCTTCCCCAAGCAGCTCGTGCAGCGCATGTACATCAACAACATCCGCGTGTATGTCACGGCTGAGAACCTCTTCCTCATCAGCGCGCGCAAGGGTCTCGACCCTCGCACCTACGTGGGCGTGGGCAGCTACACCTCTGGTGCCGCCCTTATCGGTGGCGGTGGTTATCCTGCCATGCGCTCAATAACCGCTGGCATACAGCTGACATTCTAAACACGATGTTCGTCATAGTCGCCCCTTGCTTACGGGCAGGGGTGACACTAATAACAAAATACTCAAATGAAGAAAAACAAGATATACTTGCTCATGGCCTCCGCCGCGATGCTGTCATTGACGGCGTGTAACGACCTCAACGAGCAAGAGTATGAGGGAAACAAATATTTGTCTGCCGACCAGCGTCTTGCCACCAACGAGGTTATACCTGAGCGTGTCAAGGCCACTTACGACGGCATGTTCAACTACATAGGCAAGGGCGGCACGAGTGGCTTGAGCAAGGGTCAGCGCGCCGACGACTTCGGTCTCGTGATGGCTCTCATGGCCGGCGACATGGAGGGTGCCGACATGACTGGTGGCGACAACAACTACAACTGGTTCTCGGTGTGCAGCGAGTTGTCTTCACGCAACGCCAACTACGCCAACCCTTACATCCGCTACGTCATACCTTACAAGCAGATGGGCGTGGCCAACTCGGTGATAAGCTCTTATCCTGCCGACACGCAAGACAAGACTGCCATCATGTATATTGCCTCGGCCAGGACTATCCGCGCCTACGACTACATGATGCTCGCGCCTTACTTCCAGTTTGGCTACGAGCAGGCCGCCGACCAGCCTTGCGTGCCCCTGCTCTCCGACAGCGTGGATGCCACGCACAACCCCCGTGCCACGGTGAAGAAGGTGTATGAGACCATCATGAACGACCTCAACTATGCCGTGGAGCACCTCGACGCAGAGCGCTCCAACAAGCAATACATCAACGTGGACGTGGCTCTCGGCCTCCGTGCCCGCGCCAACCTCGCCATGGGCAAGTGGGCTGACGCAGCTGCCGATGCCGAGAAGGTCATCAGCAGCGGACGTTACACTCCCGCTACGCGCGAGGAGGTGAGCGTGCCAGGTTTCGACGACGTGACTAAGGGCGACGGCCATGCCTGGATCTGGGCAGTGCTGCGCACCGAGGCAGACGCGCAAGACAATAGCGGCTATGGCAACTACCAGACCTCATCGGCTTGGAACTGCGCTTTCTCTGGCGACGCTTATGCTGCCGCCACGGGCAACACGCCTGTCATCAACCAGCTGCTCTACGACAAGATTCCGGCTACCGACGTGCGCAAGGGATGGTGGCTCGACGCAAAGAAGCATTCTCCAAACTGGGCTAACCTCTCGTGGACAGACCCTGACAACGGCAAGGTGGCCAAGGGTGATGCCATGGCCGACTTCACTTTGAAGAACGGTAACAAGACTGCCTTTGAGCCTTACACCAACATCAAGTTTGGCATGAAGAACGGCGTGGGCGCCACAACCAATATGAACGACTTCCCATTGATGCGCATCGAGGAGATGTATCTCATCGCCGCCGAGGGCTATGCCAAGAGCGGCAACGAGGCCAAGGCCCGCGAGATCCTCACAAACTTCGTGAAGACATATCGTGACCCCAGCTACGACATCAATGGCCGCGGACTGTCTCTCGCCAACGAGATTTGGTTCCAGCGTCGCGTGGAGCTGTGGGGCGAGGGCTTCTTCACCGTCGACGCCAAGCGTCTGGGCAAGCCTATCGTGCGTTTCCACCAGGGCGTGGCAAACAACTTCCCAAGCAAGTTCCAGTTCAACGTGGCCGCCGACGACGGTTGGCTCAACATGCGTTTCCCACAGAGCGAGAAGAACAACAACCTCAGCATCGTGGACAACGAGGGCGGCTCGCTGCCAGTGGCTGGTCAGAACGGCAACCTGCGTGACGGCGTGACCGACTAACAACACAGTAAACATACATTCAATTAAGACTAAATATATGAGAATAGATAAATTATTCGTCATTGGCGCGATGCTTGCTGGTGCGTTCGCTTTCTCGGCTTGCAGCGACAACGATGACTACAAGGCAGGCGAGCCCGCTGGCGAGAACAATGTGACGTTCCTGACCTATTCCAACCCCGTGATGGAAAAGACGGCCACCACTTTTGACGTGACGCTCAACCGCCACACCACTCAGGGCACTCTCAGCGTGCCCGTGGAGAAGCTCATCGTGCCCGAGGGCTGGAACGTGCCAGAGACCGCTAGCTTCGCGGCTGGCGACTCGCTGGCCACGATCACGGTGACACCTGCCGCCGACATGAGCCTGAACACCGACTACCAGTTCGTGATCCGCGTGCCAGAGAGCTATACCAACTCTTACAAGCAGAACTATGGCGGTGAGACCAACACCTACAAGGTGGAAGTGGTGAAGGAAGACTATGAGACATTCGCAACCGGTACTTACGACGAGACGTTCTTCGCCGAAGCACAGTGGCCTGTTACCATAGAGTATTCGCCCGCTCTCGACGTGTATCGCATCAAGAACATGTTGGAGC
>ERZ808240.4311-NODE-4311-length-12732-cov-5.560306_pt1 | contig 12732 bp, 11 predicted proteins | sample MGYA00521084_ERZ808240 | MGnify/ENA primary metagenome ERZ808240 (study PRJEB31516, sample SAMN03275571) | gut metagenome | biome: mammalia-associated habitat; material: feces | host: Papio cynocephalus | place: Kenya | collected 2012-08-06 ... | reverse complement strand
TCTGCTTGTAAGGCAGATGCTCTCCCAGCTGAGCTAAGATCCCGTTCGCTTTGTTTACGTTTTGTCTCACGCAAACTGCTTCGCTATTATAATATTAAAATGCACTAGTTGTCAACACTTTTTTACAAAAAAATTCAAAAAAGTGTTGATTTTATTAAATTAAACAATACAATATACAAACTGCACAAAAATTATATACACAAGTTGTGATAATAAGACAAAATAAATAAAAACACTTGAAAAAATAAAAAGAGTATGTTATTTTATATCTACCATTACAAATACTTTTTACAAGATTTTATTTTTCATATCGAATTCTAGTTGTTAACAAAGATTAGAATTCTCCCTCCTTTCATCATGATGGTATATTCCATTATGAGTATTATTTTTCTTCCCTGTGGCTGCTATAGTCACAGGGGCTTTTGATTTATTCATAGTTTCAACTTTTTGATTTATTCATGTTTTCCATTTTTTAAATTTCACGTTCAGTTCTACATTTTAATTTTACATGTAATTTTTACATTATTCTCCTCTTGACATAACTTATATAAATGATATAAATTATTAATAAATGGTTTGACAAAACTAACGCGTGTTAGTACAGTAGACGATTAAATAGTTACATATAACTCATTGTTAATGTTTCAGGTAATTGTTTAACTTAAGAAGTTATGGAGTAGGCGATAAAACCAAATAACAAGATAATTAAAATACCTGAAATAAAAATGCAAAATAATAAACAGAATATCGATATGCGCAAAAAACGTGCGCAGAAATGGAGAAATAATATGATAAAAAAACGTCTGGTACAGGTTGTACCTGATAGCAAAAAGTACATAGCGGGAAATGTAGCGTTTCAGTGGATAGCATTGATATCCAATATAGTGTTTATGACAGCGATTACATCTTTTATTGCATCTTTAGTGGTCAGCAGGGATGCACAGACTATAAAAGGTCAGATATTATCGCTTGTTGGAATATCTTTTATATGTTTTTTAGTCCGTTTTATATGCAATACCGGCTCGTCAAGAATGAGTTATGAATCATCAAGAACGGTAAAGAAAACATTAAGAAATATGATATATGAAAAGCTGTTAAGACTTGGTGCCTCTTACAATGAAAAGATAAAGACATCAGAGTTGGTGCAGATAACGGTAGAAGGAGTAGACCAGCTTGAAACATATTTTGGAGCATATCTTCCACAGTTTTTCTATGCTATGTTAGCTCCGCTTACGCTTTTTATATATGTATGCACTATTAATGTGACATCAGCAGTAGTCCTTCTTATATGTGTGCCATTAATACCTGTATCTATAGCAGTTGTACAGACCTGGGCTAAGAAGCTTTTGTCTAAGTACTGGGATCAGTATACAGCATTAGGAGATACATTTTTAGAGAATCTTCAGGGACTTACAACACTTAAGATATATAAGGCAGATGGATATAAGAACAGGCAGATGAATGAGGAATCGGAGAAATTCAGAAAAATCACAATGAAAGTTCTTACTATGCAGCTTAATTCCATAACAATAATGGATTTCGTTGCATATGGAGGAGCTGCTCTTGGACTTATTATATCAGTACTTCAGTTCAAGAGCGGACATATTGATATGGCGGGCTGTCTGCTTATCATACTTTTATCAGCAGATTTTTTCATACCTATGAGACAGCTTGGCTCATTTTTCCATATTGCCATGAACGGAATGGCAGCAAGCGATAAAATATTTAATTTCCTTGACATACAGGAATGTGATAAGGGAAGCATGCCGTTTCCAGATGATAATAGTATAAGCTGCCAAAATGTACAGTTTTCATATGAATCAGAAAGGCAGATACTTAAGAATATTAATATAGATTGTCCGATGGGAAGTTTTACAGCAATAGTTGGAGAAAGTGGATGTGGAAAATCTACATTTGCAGGTATTCTTATGAAAAAGAATGAAAATTATGTTGGAGACATAACTATAGGGGGTGTGCAGCTTTCTGATATAAGTGAAAGCTCACTTATGGAAAATGTAGCATATATAAGTCACCAGAGCTATATATTCAAGGGAACAGTAAGAGATAATCTTCTTATGGCATCACCAGATGCAGATGACGATACGATGTGGAAGGTTTTAAAAAGAGTAAATCTTGCTGATTTCATAAAAGAACAGGGTGGACTTGATATGAAGCTTAACGAGCAGGCATCGAATCTGTCGGGCGGACAGAGACAGAGGTTGTCACTTGCAAGAGCACTTATGAGAGATAACAATATTTACATATTTGATGAGGCAACGTCTAATATAGATGTTGAAAGTGAAGATGATATTATGACTGAGGTTCATAATCTTGCAAGAAACAAGACAGTTATTCTTATATCTCATCGTCTTGCTAATGTTGTTAAGGCAGATAATATATATGTGTTTAGTAATGGCTGTGTAGCAGAACATGGTAATCATCAGGAACTAAAGGAAAAGAATGGTGTTTATAGAAAGCTGTGGGATATGCAGTGTGCGCTTGAAAGCGTATAGATATGTTCGTATAAAGATGTTAAAGAAGCGGAACGGACATAATATATGAAAATAACAGACAGGCACAATATATGAAAAGCTATAGAAATGAGGAATTATATGAAAAATGGGATAAAAGAACGGAGCGGATTAATGGTCATGCTAAGACTTATAGGCCTTGTTAAACCGCTTGCTGGATACATGATCATAGCGATACTTATGGGACTTGCAGGACATCTGTGCGCCACATTTATAACTATATTTGGTGGATACGCTATACTTGATGTGGCCGGATATGATACAGGGCTTAAAGTTGGAGTTATATTTGTATGTGTTTTAGTCTTTGCACTCATAAGAGCCGGATTCAGATATGCAGAACAGTCATGCAATCATTTTATAGCATTCAGACTGCTTGCAATAATAAGAGATAAAGTGTTTATGGCATTGAGAAAGTTATGTCCAGCCAAGCTTGAAGGCAGGGACAGGGGCAATCTTATATCAGTCATAACATCAGATATAGAACTGCTTGAGGTGTTTTATGCACATACGATTTCTCCTATAGCAATCGCACTATTGTATACAATTATAATGTGTGCATATATAGGTTCATTTCATTGGATGTTGGCATTGATTGCGTTAATTGCATATATCGTTACTGGGATAATTATTCCATTTGTAACATCTAAGACAGGTGGAAGCGATGGTATGGATTACCGCACTAAATCAGGTGAATTAAGCAGTTTTGTGCTGGATAGTTTAAGAGGCGTGCAGCAGATAATACAGTATGGTGCAGGTGATAAAAGGCTGGATGACATGAATAAAAGAGCTGATGAACTTACATCAACTGCTAAGCGTATGAAATATAAATCAGGCATAAACACAGCAGTTACTAATGTATGTATTTTGATATTTGATGTTATTATGCTTGCTGTTGGTTCACTTCTTTATACGTATGGCAGCATAGGGTTTGATGGTGTGGTGCTTACTACCATAGCTTTGTTTTCATCATTTGGACCATCTGTTGCACTTGCGGCACTGGGAAGCACATTGCAGAATACATTTGCTGCAGGAAACAGAGTACTTGATATATTGGATGAAGAGCCAGTTATTAAGGAGGTATCAGGAAAAGAGAAAGCTGAATTTATGGGTATAAGTTCAGAAAATGTTACATTTGCATATGAGGATGAAAAAATACTTGATGATTTTTCTATAGACATACATAAAGGTGAAGTTACGGGGCTGATAGGAAAGAGTGGAAGTGGAAAGTCAACACTTCTTAAACTTTTTATGAGATTCTGGGATACAGACAGTGGAATAATACGAATAGGAAAGCAGGATATTAGGAATATTAATACTACCGACCTAAGAAATATGGAAAGTTATATGACACAGGATACACATCTTTTCTGTGACAGCATAAGAAACAATATAAGGATAGCAAAACTTGATGCGACAGATGAAGAAATAGAAAATGCGTGTAAAAAAGCATCAATACATGATTTTATTATGACACTGCCAAATGGATACGATACGCCTGTTGGTGAACTTGGTGATACACTTTCTGGTGGAGAAAAACAAAGGATAGGTCTTGCGAGAGTGTTTTTACATGATGCAGACCTTGTGCTCTTGGACGAACCAACAAGTAATCTTGATAGTCTTAATGAGGCGGTTATTCTTAAATCAATAGCAAAGGAAAGAAAAGATAAGACAGTTGTACTTGTGTCGCACAGAGAGTCCACTATGAGAATAGCAGACAGGATGTATTCTGTTGAGCATGGAAGAGTAAGCTGAAACAACATTTTGTGTTTTTGACACCTACATTACATCATAGATATAAATAGAAAAGAAATAGGTAATGATAATGAAAAACATAGATATTAGCAGAAAACGAAGCCAGGAAAAAGAGATGGTTACCAAGATGATACAGATATATTGTCATGGCAGGCATCACACAAAGAATGCAATGTGCAGTGAATGTCAGGAATTATCTGATTATGCAAATATGAGAAGTAACAAGTGCCCTTTTATGGAGACTAAGACATTCTGCTCTAACTGCAAGGTACATTGTTATAAAACAGATATGAGAAATAAAATAAAAGAGGTTATGCGATATGCAGGACCAAGAATGATATTTCATCATCCGGTTGCAGCAATCAGACATCTTGTGTTGACGAAGAAAGAAAAAAGAAATATTAAGAAAGCATAAAAGAATGATAGAGGATAGTGTATATAGAATCTTATTAAGAACTGTTAAATAATTATATGGCAGAGTGGAGGGATATATGAAGATAGAAGTTATATATGGTATTTTGATACCTTTGATCGGAACAACGCTCGGTGCAGCATGTGTGTTTTTTATGAAAAAAGCAATAGGAGATAAACTGCAGAGATTACTGATGGGGTTTGCTTCTGGCGTTATGGTTGCGGCTTCTGTATGGAGCCTTCTTATACCATCCATTGAACAATCTTCTTCTATGGGAAGGTTATCTTTCATACCAGCACTTGCCGGGTTATGGATTGGAATGCTGTTTTTGCTTTTATTAGACTGTATAACTCCACATCTTCACATAAACAGTACAGAAGCAGAAGGTCCTAAGACACATATGAAGAAGACAACAATGCTTGTATTAGCTGTGACTATCCATAACATACCAGAGGGGATGGCGGTAGGCGTTGTATATGCCGGATATATATCGGAAAATACAGGTATAACCGCCATGGCTGCACTTGTTCTTGCGTTGGGCATAGCTATACAGAACTTTCCAGAAGGAGCCATTATATCACTTCCGCTAAGGTCAGAGGGACTTGGCAGGGGGAAGGCCTTTTTATATGGATTCTTATCAGGGGTAGTAGAACCTGTAGCAGCGTTTGTTACTATCATGGCAGCAGGGATTATAACACCGGCACTGCCATATCTGCTGAGCTTTGCAGCAGGAGCTATGCTGTATGTTGTAGTTGAGGAGCTTATACCGGAGATGTCACAGGGGAAACATTCCAATATCGGAGTTATAGCATTTGCAGTTGGCTTTGGTATTATGATGATGCTTGATGTTGCATTAGGATAAACATATGAATCAACTATGTTTATTAATATATGCTTGTAAATGTCACGAAAATGTGTTTTACTTATAAAGATAAGAACAAAGTTGGGAATATACGATATCATAGAAAGGTATGGTTATCATATGAGAGTTGGACTTGGTTACGATGTTCACAAGCTGGTTGAAAATAGAAAGCTTATCATTGGTGGTGTTGAGATACCATATGAGAAGGGACTGCTTGGACATTCTGATGCAGATGTACTTCTTCATGCGATTATGGATGCTCTTCTTGGAGCAGCAGCACTTGGTGATATAGGAAAGCATTTTCCAGATTCTGATGAAAGATACAAGGGCATATCAAGCATAAAATTATTAGAACATGTAGGTACGCTTCTTGATGAGAATAATTATATCATAGAGAATATAGATGCGACTATTATTGCGCAGAAGCCTAAGATGCGCCCATATATAGATACTATGCGTGAAAATATAGCTAAGACACTTAAGCTTGATGTTAATCAGGTGAATGTCAAGGCAACAACAGAAGAAGGTTTAGGATTTACAGGAACAGGTGAGGGTATATCGTCACAGGCAATATGCAGTCTTGTTTCGGTGTCTAATTATATATACGGTGATTCTGATATGACAAACTGTTGCAGCACTTGTAACGGATGTGCTGCAAAAAGAGGAGTATAAAGAACAACAGCATATCTGAGATATAAACTATTATGTCTGGCAGAACACAGGGTTAAAAGCCGTATCATGTTTTTATGAATGGTTTTTTGACCTTTTTTGCCGTGGCATCATATATTGATGTAGTTTTAAAAGTCTTAGCATATAGGAATAAACGGCTTTATGACTTTTTTATCATTACATCATATAATGAATTAAGAACATATGGAATGGTTAGGAAGTTATCAGATATGAAGTATTTAGATTTTATTAAACAGGAAATGGCTGTTATCATGGATAGGGATCCAGCTATAAAAAGCAGGATGGAGGTGTTTCTTTATCCAAGTTTCTGGGCATTGTTAAAGTACAGGAAGGCTCATAAGCTGTATGAAAAGGGACATTTTTACAGGGCAAGAAGATTATCACAAAGAACGGCCAGAAAAACAGGTATAGAGATACATCCAGGAGCTACTATAGGTGAAGGATTGTTTATTGATCACGGACATGGTGTGGTTATAGGTGAAACAGCTATTATAGGTGATAATGTTACACTTTATCAGGGAGTCACACTTGGTGGAACTGGTAAAGAACAGGGAAAGAGACATCCTACACTTGGAAACAATATTATGATAGGCGCAGGTGCCAAGGTGCTTGGCTCTGTTACAATAGGGGATAACTGTAAGATAGGTGCAGGTTCAGTTGTTGTTAAAAATGTTCCTGCTAATTCTACCGTTGTCGGAGTTCCTGGACGGATTGTTGTAAGGGATAATGTAAGAGTTGCATCAGACCTTGACCAGATACACCTTCCAGATCCTGTTATGAACGATATAGAGAATCTTAAGGAACAGAACCAGAAGTTAAAGAAGCGTCTCGCAAAGTTAGAAAATACGGTTAATGAATCAAGAAGAGACGAGGATGATGAATAGATAACAATAGTGTAAAATATATTTTTACACGCCGGATTTGTGTCTTACGCGCACTTGGCACAAGCCCGTTATGTGCAAAACGTGCGCGGAAATGAGGATTATTATGAAAATATATAATACACTTTCAAGACGTAAGGAAGAATTCCAGCCTTTAGAAGAGGGAAAGGTTAAGATGTATGTGTGCGGACCAACTGTATACAATCTTATCCATATTGGTAATGCAAGACCTATGATAGTGTTTGATACAGTAAGAAGATATCTTGAATATAAGGGATATGATGTTAATTATGTATCAAACTTTACTGATGTAGATGACAAGATTATTAAGAAAGCCATAGAAGAAGGCGTGACAGCCGAAGAAATATCTAAAAGATATATAGAAGAATGTAAGAAGGATATGGCAGGCATGAATATAAAGCCAGCTACAACACATCCGCTTGCCACCCAGGAAATAGATGGAATGATAAGCATGATCCAGACTCTTGTAGATAAGGGGTATGCATATGAAAAGAATGGAACTGTTTATTACAGAACAAGAAAGTTTGAAGGTTATGGAAAGCTTTCCAAGAAGAATATAGATGATCTTGAAGCAGGACATAGAGATGATGCCCATAAGCTTAAGGTTTCAGGTGAGGATGAGAAAGAAGACCCACTTGATTTCGTGTTATGGAAGCCTAAGAAAGATGGAGAACCATACTGGGAATCACCATGGAGTGAGGGACGTCCTGGCTGGCATATAGAGTGTTCTGTCATGGCAAAGAAATATCTTGCAGATGAGATAGACATTCATGCTGGTGGAGAAGACCTTATCTTTCCACATCATGAGAACGAGATAGCCCAGTCAGAAGCGGCTAATGGTGTTCCATTTGCAAAATACTGGATGCATAATGCATTTCTTAATATAGATAATAAGAAGATGTCAAAGTCACTTGGCAACTTCTTTACAGTAAGGGATATATCGAAGGAGTATGACCTTCAGGTATTAAGATTCTTTATGCTGTCTGCACACTACAGAAATCCTATCAACTTCAGTCATGACCTTATGGAATCAGCTAAGAATGGTCTTGACAGAATAGTGACATCTGTTACGAATCTTGCACATCTTGAAAAAACTGCAGCTGAGTTACCAGTGACAGAGCAGGAGCGTAAAGTGCTTGATTCAATCGGTGACATATATAAAAAGTTTGAAGCTGCCATGGATGATGATTTTAATACAGCAGATGCCATATCAGCATTGTTTGAGCTTGTAAAGCTTGCTAACTCGAATTCTTCAGAAGCTGATACAAAGGCTTATATTACAGAGCTTAAAGAAAGTATAGTAAAACTTGCTGATATACTTGGACTTAAGGTTGTTAAGGAAGAAGAACTTCTTGATGAGGATGTAGAGGCACTTATCAATGAAAGACAGCAGGCAAGAAAAGACAGAAACTTTGCAAGAGCAGATGAGATAAGAGATGAACTTACAGCTAAGGGAATAGTACTTGAGGATACAAGAGAAGGTGTAAGATGGAAGAGAGCATAAAAAGCAGTGCTCGTCTGGCAGGTGATGATGTGAGAAAAGATGATAATATAATACAGCCGGAAGGATTCATATGTCAGGACAATCTTACATATGATATATGGAAGAGTCTTGGACTTAAAGAGGTGAATCCAAGGCAGCTTTCACCTCTTGTACTTGCATATATAGGAGATAGCATATTTGATCTTGTTGTAAAGACTATGATTGTAACAAAAGGCAATACGCAGGTTAATAAGATGAACAGGGCTGCAAGCAGCATAGTAAAGGCAGAATCGCAGTCTAAGATGATAGGTTATCTTGAGGATAAGCTTACAGAAGAAGAGGAAAGTGTATACAAGAGAGGGCGTAATGCCAAGTCATACACATCGGCTAAGAATGCTTCTATAAGTGATTACAGGCGTGCCACAGGCTTTGAAGCACTTATGGGATATCTGTATATGTCAGGAAGGTATGAGCGCATGTGTGAGCTTATAAAGGATGCGCTGGATTATCTTGAAGGTGAAAGAAGTGGTAAGTGATATCGGTATCCGGTATGATAAGCTGCAATGGTATCTGCTGTATGACATATAATGTGCGGCAGAAGCAGAATAAGATGACCTGGCCTGCAAAGAAGAAATGGGAGTTAGATATAATGCGATATAAAGAATTAACATTTGAAGGACGTAATGCCGTTTTAGAGGCATTTCGTTCTGGAAAAACAATAGATAAGCTATATATACTTGATGGATGTCAGGATGGTCCGATTAAGAGCATAGTAAGAGAGGCCAAAAAGACTTCAACTATAATTAATTACGTTGAAAAAGAAAGACTTGACAGGCTTGCTAACACTGGACATCATCAGGGGGTTGTAGCTATAGGTGCTGCATACGAATATGCGGAGGTTGAAGATATATTAGAAGCAGCAAGAAACAAGGGAGAAGACCCTTTTATATTCATACTTGATGAGATAGAAGATCCTCATAATCTTGGTGCAATTATAAGAACAGCCAATCTTGCAGGAGCACATGGTGTTATTATACCTAAAAGAAGAGCAGTGGGACTTACAGCAACGGTTGCCAAAACCTCTGCAGGGGCCATAAACTATACACCAGTAGCCAAGGTTACTAACATAGCTTCTACTATAGAGTCTCTTAAGAAAGAGGGCTTGTGGTTCGTGTGTGCTGATATGGGCGGCGAAACTATGTATAACCTTAACCTTAAAGGACCTATAGGACTTGTCATAGGTAATGAAGGAAATGGTGTAAGCAGGCTTGTAAAGGAAAAGTGTGATTTTGTTGCATCTATTCCCATGAAAGGCGACATCGATTCACTTAACGCATCTGTTGCAGCAGGTGTCATGGCGTTTGAGATAGTAAGACAGAGAAGTATGTAAAAATGAGGTGCTGGTGTCTATGGAACATTATGAGTTATACAGTGATGAAGAACTTGTAAGCATGTATCGCAATGGCGATGAGAGAGCTGTAGATGCAATTATGGAAAGATATAAGAACCTTGTAAGAAAGAAAGCACATGCTATGTATATAGTGGGTGGAGAAAAGGATGACCTTATACAGGAAGGTATGATAGGTTTATATAAAGCGGTTACGACTTATGATATGGATAAGGATGCTTCTTTTTTTACATTTGCATCCCTTTGTATCAATGGTCAGATAATGAATGCTGTCAAAGCCTCTAATGCTAAGAAAAATGCTCCTCTGAATGGTTATGTATCTTTAGATGAGCCTGTCAACAGCACTGATGATAATGCAGATATGAAGCTTGTGGATACATTAACGGGGATATATGAACAGAATCCTGAACTGCTATATATAGATAGAGAGTACACAGGGAATCTTGAACAAAAAGCACTGGAGACACTAAGCCCGTTAGAAAAACGTGTTATAAAGATGCTTATGAGTGGAAAAGACTATGTAAAAATAGCAAAAGAACTAAATCGTTCGCCTAAATCAATAGACAACGCCATCCAGCGTGCCAGAACGAAAATAGGAAAAACAATTCACCAAAATAATACTTGATAAATCATCATAAAAATGTTATAAATAGAATTGCTGTTATTAAAACAGCGATTATGCTATTGTAGCTCAGTGGCAGAGCACTTCATTGGTAATGAAGAGGTCGGGGGTCCAATTCCCCTCAATAGCTTGCGCGGGTAACGATGAGAACAAAGTGAAGATTATGCGTATATAAGACACGGCTGCCAATAATCATAAAATAACAATCATCCATAGACCAGCAGTTCATAGTCAGACGAAATAGAAAAAACCACATATTGGTATGCTTGCATACCAATATGTGGTTTTTTCTATTTCGTCAGGCGTATACGCCATGCTGAGCGATGCAACGCATTGCTCAGCATGGCTATGAACAGCATCTGTTTCACAATACAAAGCATAATTTTTCCTATACTCGAGGAGTACCGCGACATCAGAAAGCCTGGCACTGCAAGCTGCCAGGCTTTCTAATGTCCCTTCCTGCAGGCGCTTAAAAGCCGCCAGCGCTACAATACATACATCATTACAGTCCAAACACATCCATCTCTTACTCAATAACCACTGCCTGATAATAATATTTCTTATAATAATCCTCAAACCTGTCCATATCCCTCTCAACAATCCCATAAGTTGGATCGGCAAGTGTAACAGTTCCCTTATCAATATCATATCCTGACAGAACAACACAATGCTCATTTCTTGGCCATGTAAATACAGTTCCATCATCAAGAACTACTTCGTTATATTTAATCTCATTAACACTATAATCAAAACATGTCCACACAATAACCGGCTTTCCTTTTGCTAATTGTGCATACAACATTTCTGGTGGCTGGTAACTCATAATATAAGCGGTGTGGGAATCCTTATTTGCCTTGAAAAATGCATTGGCAGCATTAGCAATAGCAGGCGCAAAACATCCACTGCCGGATGTTTTCCATGGTGAGCCCCAGAAGTATTCTACGAAACAGCCTTTTGTTGCAACATCCTTCATCTCAAGATAATTACTTGCAAGGTCTTCCTTATCAATGCTGTAGCCAAGATAATGAAGTACCTCTGTTAAAGAAGTGATTTCACATCCGGTAGGAAGCTCTGGATACTGGCTTATATAAGGAATATCCATATAAAAACTATCCGGATAGCTGTAATCAGAACCTTTTATTGAATATTCGTTGCTGGCAGATTTGATATAGTCTGGCTCAACAGGGGAGGTTTCAACAATATTATCAACAGACATTGAAAGAGAATTGTCTGTTGAATTATTTTTGTACCTGTCGTTATAATAAAATACACATATGATAATAAGTGCTATAAGCGAAATAAAAAACAGTGTAAGAACAGGTTTATTCTTTTTTTTCTTTTTCTTAACAGAAGAGCGTTTGGTTGTACTCATTGTTATGTACCATCCTTGTAATTATTCCTATATACAATATATAAAATCTAACAAATATTTTTAAAAATGCAAGTCTTTTTACAGAATATTAATATGTCAGAGATAAAGACGTATGGGGACTTTCTGGATTGGCTGCGGATGTCAGCATAATATAATAATAATTTACGATAATTTCATAAACCCATTGATTGAATATACTTACTTGTGTTATTATATCAGTTGTGGTTTTATGTGTTGCTATAAGACTACTAAAGTTATATGCTATATTAGTTTTAGCAGAATGGAGGAAACTATGGTAAAAGCTATTGTTGGTGCTAACTGGGGCGATGAAGGTAAAGGTAAGATTACAGATATGCTCGCTGAAGAATCCGACATTGTTGTAAGATTTCAGGGTGGAAGTAATGCTGGACATACAATTATAAACGATTATGGTAAATTCGCATTACATCTTCTTCCATCAGGTGTATTCTATGATCATATTACAAGTGTTATAGGTAACGGTGTTGCCCTTAACATACCATATCTTATAAAGGAGCTTAAGAGCATTACAGACAGAAATGTTCCAATGCCTAAGATTCTTGTGTCAGACAGAGCACAGATTATGATGCCTTATCATATTGATTTTGATACATATGAGGAAGCAAGACTTGCAGGTAAGTCATTTGGTTCAACTAAGTCAGGAATTGCTCCATTCTATT
>ERZ808240.4310-NODE-4310-length-12736-cov-15.172542_pt1 | contig 12736 bp, 9 predicted proteins | sample MGYA00521084_ERZ808240 | MGnify/ENA primary metagenome ERZ808240 (study PRJEB31516, sample SAMN03275571) | gut metagenome | biome: mammalia-associated habitat; material: feces | host: Papio cynocephalus | place: Kenya | collected 2012-08-06 ... | reverse complement strand
GATCGGATAGCGGCGGAAGCCATCGAGGCCGCGAAAGAGGCTGAAGCGGAAAGGATTGAGACCAGGTCAGCAGAATGGGGAAACCGTAATTCCTCCGATGACATTCTCGTGCTGAACGCACGCGATCTCAAGGGATTGGACTACAAGATGTCCAAGTGCTGCCATCCGGTGTTCGGAGATGACGTGTTCGGATTCGTGACAAGGACCGAGGGCATCAAGATCCACAGGATTTCCTGCCCGAACGCGGCGCGGCTCATAAGCGCCTACCCATATAGAATCCAGAAAGTGAAGTGGGCGGACTCACCTGCCGGAGGCAGTTTCCAGAGCTCGCTGAAGATCATCGCCGACATGGAGTCATCGGTCATCGGTCAGATCACAGAGATCGTGAACACTTTCAAGGCATCGCTCCGGACGTTCAACGTCAATGAGAACCGCCGGAGCGGCACCTACGAGATCACGATGAGGATCTCCGTGCCGTCCAACACTGAACTTGACAAGGTGATCTCGCAGATAAAGACGCTCAAGCACGTCACCAAAGTCAACAGGGTTTAGCTTGGTCACTTCGACAAGCTCAGTGACCGAAAATAGTACAGGCTCAGCAGCCGAATCCACTGGTCGCTGAGCCTGTCGAAGCGACTTTATGTCCTATTCCTCAACTGTAAGGGCCAGACGGACGGTGCTGTGCATTTCGTATTCATGACCCGGTGATTTATGATCACGGAAATAGACGCTGATGAAGTCAGTGTCAGCTCTATCCGTACTCTCGCGGCTTCTGACGACCTTTTCCTCTCCGCTCTCCGGGCCGACAGGATCAGTCTGAGTCGCTGCACTATACGAAGCGTACCAGTCCGAACACCATTCAGGACAATTGCCAGACATATCATAAAGGCCAAGCTCATTCGGCTTCTTTTGCCTGACAGAATGAGGCCTGGCACCGGAATTAGAAGCGTACCAAGCCACCTCATCCGCATCATAACTTCCAGAAAAGAAGAAGTCTTCACTCTTTATTCCTCCTCTGGCCGCGAACTCCCACTCCGCCTCGGTCGGGAAACGGAACTCCTCACCTGTGAGGTCATTGAGTCTTTCAATGAACGCCTCGCTCTCATTCCACGACATCGCACAAGCGGGCATATCATCTCCAGATATTCCATCTTCCATCCATCTCGCCGTCACGTTGTCATCACCCATAACGGTTCTGTACAGTTTCTGTGTCAGTTCGGTCTCGGCGATCCAATAGTCTTTGGTAATGGTTACCTTGTGCTGTGGTTTCGCATTGTCCAAGGCACTGGAGAAATAACTTGGGGCTCCCATATCAAAAGAACCAGCCCGAACCTTGACCATCCTGAACGAGGTGTTATCCACCCAGAACGTCTTCACATCCTGGTCAAGATTCGCCGGCACAAGAGTATAACAGCCAAGCAGAATTAAACGGCCATCCAGGCTTACGGTGACTTCCAATTTCGCGCCCAACCTTCCGGCAAAGAAAGCGTCTTCTAACGAAGCGGCCGACAATGTCAAGGAAAAACCGCCAGAGTAATAATCCGCGTCAAGCACTGTAACTTTTTCTATGTCACCAGCTTCGTCCTCATCGTCACCGTAATCGATGGTATAGTGCGCCAGGGCATTCTTAATGCTTAGATGGCCTTTAAGGCTTTCCTGGCAGGAAGTGGAAAAGAAAACATCAAAGTTCTCGGTAACATATTTGCCATCCTTCAATCTGTAAGGGACTCTTATAAGTCCATCGGTATATATCGGTTCGTGAATGATGGAGACAAGAGCCAAATCGATCTCATCCTTTGTGTAATAGTTCTTCAAGATCTTGTCAATATATTCCTTGATTCCATTGATTTTGACCTCAAGGTCGTTGACCGCATCCTGAAGTGCCTTTAAGCTTTCGCCGGTGATGTCCTCGATGGCCGCACTGACTTTTTCCTTAATGTTTGAATCAAGGTCATTCTCTATCTTGTCAATCCGGCTGGAAAGACTTTCCAAAGACTTCTGGACAGTCCCGACCGTACCTTGGATTTCAGCCACAGATTCCGCCAGTCCGGATATTGTCTTGTCGTAATTATCCTTGGTCCAATTCTTTATGTCTTCAGTCAGTTCTTGCTTCAGGGCGCTTATCTTATTCTCAAGATCCACGTCCTTACTTTTCAAGTTTTCTATGGCCTGGTCAACTTTTTCTTGATTGGCCTCCATATCCTTCCTCAACGAATTCAGGCTGGCAATAAGCTCCTCGCTTCCACCTTTTGACAATCTCTCATTAATGGCATCAATAGCTGCCTGAAGGTCGGATGATTTCTTCTCAAGGGCTTCAATGTAGCCTTTCAGTTCCTTGTCGGTGTTGTCTAGGCTTGTCAAAGATGATTTCAGTTCTGTGATCTTAGTCTCCAAAGCCTTGCTTGTCTCGTCAAGACTACTGATGTCAGCATCGTAGTTGCTGCATGCGGAAGCCACGCAGACAAGTGCGGTGGCAATGATAAAACGAATGATTCTTCTCATATTGGATTTACTTGATTATTGCAGACATATCATTTTCTAATCAGGAGAAGCGAATTTAAGCAATCATAAGGTAAGCACAAATTTAATGGCTGGTAAATTTCATCAGCCAACGAAATTTACCAGTCAAAACACCTAATTTACCACTTTCCACATTCGGAGCAAAGCGACGCAAGGGGTCTGGGGAATACGGTCCCCAGCGCCCCACCGGGGCTGTCACAAAGTGACTGGGGGTTGAGAATATTTGAAGGTCTGGAAAGATTAGTCTTTCCAGACCTTCAAATATTCTTGTAAAGCCCACATCTCGTCGCGGTAGCGGGCGGCCTCGCTGAAATCAAGATCGGCAGCAGACTTCTCCATCCTGCGCTTGTCCTCAGCGATGGTCTTCTGGATCTGTTCACGGCTCATGGAGCGGATGACCGGATCCTGAAGCACTGCGGCCAGATCAGCCTTGACAAAACCGTCGACGTAAGCCGTGTTCCCTTCCCTCTTAGAATCGTGTCCGAGTCCAACGGAGACCGTACCGCGGCCCAGATCACTTGGATTAGGAATATACGTTGGATTGGAAACTGAATCCGCTGCGCTGACCCTTCCGCTCGTGCCATTCTTGACACGAGGGTTGACAGCCTTCTCTGGCTCACCATAGAGTTCGGACACGAGTATATTCCTTTTCACCTCAACCTGCTTAGGGGTGATGTGGTGGAGTTTGTTATATTCAATCTGCTTTGTCCTTCGGCGGTTGGTCTCGCGAATGGTCTGCTCCATCGACTCGGTTACTGTGTCTGCGTACATTATCACAAGTCCGTTGACATTTCTGGCCGCGCGGCCCGCCGTCTGGGTCAAGGCTCTCCCGGAGCGCAGGAAGCCTTCTTTGTCGGCGTCAAGGATCGCCACAAGCGACACTGTAGGAATATCCAACCCCTCGCGAAGGAGGTTGACTCCGACCAGCACGTCGAAGAGTCCGTTCTTGAAGTCCTCGATGATCTCGACCCTCTCAGCCGTGTCCACATCGGAATGGATGTAGCGCACACGGATGTCGATCTTGTCCAGATAGTCGGTCAATTCCTCGGCCATTCTCTTGGTCAGGGTCGTGACGAGAACCCTCTCATCTTTCTCTGCCCTCTTGCGTATCTCCTCAACAAGGTCATCCACCTGATTCTTGGTAGGTCTGACTTCAATCGGAGGATCCAGCAGACCGGTAGGCCGCACAACCTGCTCTACCACAAGGCCGTTGGAGCGCTCCAGCTCATAGTCCGACGGCGTGGCGCTGACATAGACCTTCTGGTCGGTTATGGAATTGAACTCGTCAAAGGTCAGAGGGCGGTTGTCAGAGGCAGCGGGAAGGCGGAAGCCATATTCAATGAGAACAGACTTGCGGGCATGGTCGCCGCCGTACATCGCCCTTATCTGCGGGATCGTGACGTGGCTCTCGTCGATGAATGTGATGAAATCTTTCGGGAAGTAATCAATGAGGCAGAACGGTCTTTGACCGGGCAGACGACCGTCCAGGTAGCGGGAATAGTTCTCGATTCCGGGGCAGTAGCCCATCTCCTTGATCATCTCTAGATCATTCTCGACCCGCTGCTGCAACCTCTTGGCCTCCAACCCTTTGCCAATCTCATTAAAATAGTCGATCTGTTTTTTGAGATCGTCCTGGATCATGCTGACGGCCTTGATGCTACGCTCCCTTGTGGTCACAAAATTAGTGGCAGGAAAGATCGGAACTTCATCCAGTGACTCAATGTGCGCTCCGGTCAGCGGATCAATCAGCGAAAGAGAATCCACTTCATCACCGAAGAACTCGACCCTGACGGCTTCATCAGAGCCTCCGAGGAACACATCGACTGTGTCTCCGCGAACCCTGAACGTTCCTCTTTTGAAATCCACCTCCGTACGGCTGTAGTTGGCATCAACGAGATGATAAAGGAGCCTTGTCAGGCTGCGTTGTTCTCCTCGTTTCACCAGAATCGATTGGGCATGGAAGTCTTCCGGATTTCCGATACCATAAAGGCAGGACACACTGGAGACCACAATCACATCCCTTCTTCCTGACATCAGAGCCGACGCGGCGCTGAGGCGCAGCTTGTCGATCTGGTCATTGATGCTGAGGTCTTTCTCGATGTATGTGTCGGTGGTCGGAAGATAGGCCTCCGGCTGGTAGTAGTCGTAATAGGAGACGAAATATTCAACGGCATTGGACGGGAAGAAGCTTTTGAACTCCCCGTAAAGCTGCGCCGCCAACGTCTTGTTGTGGCTGAGAATCAGCGCCGGCCTTTGGAGTTTTTCTATGACATTGGCCATCGTGAAGGTCTTTCCCGACCCCGTCACCCCCAACAACGTCACATCCCCCACGCCCTGACTAAGCGCGTCACAAAGTCCCTCGATCGCCCCCGGCTGATCCCCCGACGGCTTGTATGGTGATTCCAAACGAAATTTCATGGCTTACCTCCTGCTCCTGTTCACAGTTCGCAAAAATAACAATATCTTTGCAGATAATAAACTACAATGAACATGAGACTGCCTGCTGAATGGGAGAGACAGAGCGGGGTGATGCTCACCTGGCCTGACGAGACGACACCTTGGTACGAACTGGAGAAGGTGCAGGAATGCTATGGACGGATCATCTCTGCGATACTGCGCTTCGAGAAGGTGCTGCTGGTGACTGCCGATGTAGAGGCCGCCACTGGCAGACTCGCTGAGCTGGGGGTGGACACTTCCGCGATCAGTTTTCATGAGTGTCCAATCAACGACACATGGGCGCGCGACCATTGCGGAATCGCTGTCTATGGCGACAAGGGAGAGAAGTACCTCTATGATTTTGTTTTCAACGGCTGGGGGCTCAAGTTCGCCTCCAACTTCGACAACGGAATCACCAAGAAGATATTCTTTGACAGGGCCTTCGCCGATGAGGTGATGTGCGTGGACATGCGTCCGTTCGTACTTGAAGGCGGCAGCATCGACACCGACGGGAACGGAACCCTGATGGCCACCTCGGAATGCCTTTGCAGCGACAACAGAAATGAATATCTCACCCAAGAGGAGATTGAAGGTGAACTCAAACAGGCGTTCGGTCTCAAACGAGTGCTTTGGGTGGACAGCGGCAGCCTTTCCGGTGACGACACCGACAGCCACATCGACATTCTGGCGCGCTTCTGCGATCCGGAGACCATCGCCTACCTAAAAAGCGACGACCCGGAAGACCCTGACTACAAGTCATTAATGAATATGGAAGCGCAGCTTCAGTCCTTCAAGACGCTTGACGGAAAGCCGTACAGACTCGTGCCGCTGCCGAAGCCGGAGCAGATGTTCCTTGACGATTATCCTCTCCCGGCATCCTACGCCAATTTCCTGATAATCAACGGAGCGGTTCTCGTGCCTGGCACAGGTTCGGAACTCGATGAGGTTGCACGCCAAAGGCTTCAGGAAGTGTTCCCGGACAGAGAGGTCATCATCATCGACTGCCGTCCGCTCCTTTCCGGCCACGGAGGCCTCCACTGCGTCACGATGCAGTTCCCGTCCGGTTGGCTGGAATAATCAGTATTCCTGTAATTCCTATATTAGGATAGGAGTGTGTCCGCAGGCCGGCAAGTACTTATCGAGAAGGTCGCTGACCTTGATTTTCACGAAGCAGCCCACCGTACCGTCCGTGCAGCAGTACCACTCGCCTTCCAGAACTTCCTTGTCAATCACAAAGGTGACTTCCTTGGCTGAATCCAGACAGGCGCTCAGAACGGTCGTCGCCCCGTGTTCCGTCCCGGCGATCTCAAGAAGCTTTTCAGCAGAGGCGAAAGACACCCTCGGAATCCCGAGAGCCTGACCGAAGTCCTTGGTCACGAACGGCTTGTCGTCACGGGTCACATAGAGGTAGAACTTGGTCTGCTGACGGTTGCAAAGGAATATGCTCTTGACTATCCTGCCACCTAGTCCGGCATTGATGTTCCGGCAGTCCTCCATCGTGATTCCTGGATCGGTGTCCACCCTCTCGAACGGGATTCCCAATTTGTCCAGAGTCTCGTACACTTTTTTCTGCAACGGAGTGGAGAACGTCTCCGGGGGCGTGCGCTTTATCTCACTGACGTAAAACATTTCTAATCAATAGTCATGTCGAACTGGTCGTAGGCCTCGGTCCTGTGAGCCAAGTGCTTGGTGCTTGGAGAGATGCCGAAGAGCGGGGAATATGTTTTAACCTTCACGGTCCTGCCGTCCGGCATGAACTCAAGGATCCTCAGCCAGCCGTCACCGCCGTTGCCTTCCCAACCGCCTCCAAGGATCTGGACGTTGAACATCATCTGATGCACATTGCGGCCCGCCTCGTTCTTGTCCACACGGTAGGCCACAGAATCCTCGAAGCCGCCCGGCCGCCCCGTGTGGCCGCAGACCACGAGCACAACATTAGGCGTGACAGACACGAACTTGTCCCAGAAATCCTTGCCGGAGGTCTGAGGCCTCACCTTGTAACGGGAGTTGTCCGTGTACTCCGCCGTCCGGTGCTTGAGATAGCTGTGGGTCATCGCTATGACCTTATGACCGATGTACTTCTCGCTTGCAGCGAGATTTCTGGCCCATTCCAACACCTCCGGCCTCGGGGCGAACTCGGTGGTTATGACCAGGATGTCACCCCAGTTCCTGTCGTGGAACTCAAACGCGGCGTTCTCCATCGAGATGTCACCGTTGCGATTCGGGAAATCAGCCACAAGGCAGTCCCTCCAGCATGAGTTGCGCTCGAAAGGGAAATATTCAGGGAACTTTGTCCTGCCGTTCTCGGCTGTCTTATAGCCATAGTCGTGATTGCCGCACGAGATGATGTACGGGACCTTGCCGTCAAGACGCGACAAGGATCTTGACGCGGCCTCCCACATCTCGCGGCTGGTCTGGTTCACCATCTTACGGTTCATCTTGATGTTCTCGTTCTGCTCGACCAGATCACCGGTGCAGAGCACGGCCTTAATGTTAAGGTGATTCACATTGTCTGCAATCCATGCGGTACACAGCTCAAAGATAGGCTGGTTGATGTCGTACTTATTGTAGGTCTGAGGATCACCAAGGACAATCATGGAGAACGAATCCTCGTTCTCAAGATTCTGACGGTCAGCCCTGTGCTGGGCAAAAAGCGGATTTGCTCCGACTGCGAGCAAACCTAAACTCAAAAAGATAAAGATGTATTTTCTCATACTTTCAGTGTTAATGACGCTGCAAAGATATACATTTCCAATGTGGAGGCCAAACATTCCGGCCACCTCCTGAAAGTCTGAGGAAATATTCTTAAATTGCGGGAATATGGAAAAGATCAGAATCTGGTGCGGAGGTGATGAGTCACTTCCTACGGTTTATATTCATTCTGTAGCCGGGGACGGGCACAATGTCTGGGAGGCCTGCCGGCGAATCGGCTGCCCGGACTTCAATCTAGTGTCGGTTTATGGTTTCGATTTCGAGGGCGACCTGACTCCGTGGACGGCTCCGGGAGTCCGTAAAGGCCAGCCTCCGTTCAAAGGAAACGCCGAACATCATCTGGCGGATCTGCTGGGCAGGATAGTGCCTTATACCGAGGCTCAGTTGCCGGCCAAGCCACTCTACAGCGCGCTGGCGGGATATTCACTAGCGGGACTTTTCGCCCTCTGGAGCATCTGGAAGACCGATCGCTTCGCACGGATAGCCTGCGGTTCCGCCTCCTTCTGGTATCCAGGATTCATTGAATATGCAGTCTCGCATCCGATGATCAGCCGGCCGGATTTCGTTTCACTATCGCTCGGAGATAACGAAAGCAACACGAGGCACCCGGTGATGAGCCGGGTCGGGGAATGCACCGACAAGGTCCTTGAACTCCTTGCCGAGTCGGCCATACCACACTGTTTCGAGATCAACCCCGGCAACCATTTCACGGACCCCGACCTGCGCCTAGCCAAGGCCACCTCACGGATGCTGGGTGGTTGAAAATAGATATTCATGAACATTAATTATGGGGGAAATGATGCAAGGAACGGTTCTTGCGGGATTTAGGGAATTGGTTAGTCAGTGCGGCGGGCAATCGCCGTTTTGAATGAATATATTCACTGAAGGCAATTGCCTGCCTGACGGGAAAAAGAGAGAGATGAATAAGACAACAAAAAAGGTCATGCTTTCGGGCATGGCGGCTGTCATGCTGATGTCATGCGGTACAGCGAAAAAAAGCGGGCAGAGTGATGCCGGACAAGTTATCATGGGGAATATGGAAGAGATTGACAGCGATTATCTGATTTTGGACGACAGCCAGAGGAATCTTTTGACGAAGAACAACACTTTCGCCCTCAACCTGTTCAACAAAGTGTCAGGCATGGATTCCAAGGTGGTCTCGCCGCTAAGTGTGACAGGACTGATGAGCATTCTGGCCAACGGAGCCGAAGGTGAGACCCGTCAGGAGATTCTGAACATTTTGGGATGGAACGGAGCCTCGATGGACGAGATCAACGCCCTGTACGGCTATCTCATCAAGAAGGCCGGAAAGCTTGATCCTTCAACAACCGTCAGCATCGCCGACTACATCGCGGTCAACAAGAACAACAAGGTCAAAAAGGAATTCGAGCAGACTATAAGCGATTGGTTCAAGGCAGAGGTCGGAAGCCTTGACTTCACGTCCGGAAAGACAACCGGCATCATAAACGATTGGTGTTCAAGGCACACGGAGGGAATGATTCCTAAAATCATCGACAATGTGGAGCCGGACGCGGTCGCCTACATCATGAACGCCATCTATTTCAACGGCTCATGGACAGACAAGTTCAACGCCAAGGAGACCAGGCTGGAGCGCTTCAGAGGCTACACCCGCGACATCAAGAAAGTCAAGATGATGCACCGGAACGATGAATATCTCTACACATCAAACAAGACTTATTCCGCCGTCAGGCTTCCTTATGGCAACGGATCATACACAATGACGGTTCTGCTGCCGAACGAGGACAAGTCGATCGATGACATGATGAAGGTTGTCAACGCCAAAGAACTCTCATCTCTTGGCCGCTCTATGGAGAACTGCAAGGTTGACCTCAAGCTGCCTAAGTTCACGACTGAGGTTGAGTTACCGCTGAACGATGTGATCTCCGCTCTCGGCGCTCCGACAATGTTCCACCCATCAGCCGACTTCAGCAGACTGGCCGATGGTGATTTATTCGTTTCAAAGATGTTGCAGAAAGCCAAGATCGAGGTCAGCGAGGAGGGTACCAAAGCTGCTGCGGTGACAGCTGCCATCATGACGATGTCAGCTCTCGCCCCGGAGCCTCGTCAGGTAGAGTTCCACGCCGACAGACCGTTCGTCTATTTCATCAGCGAGTCCGGCACCGGCGCCATCTACTTCATCGGACAGTTCACCGGCAGCGAGATCTAAGCTTATTTCAGTCTCCATACGGGCCAGACAAAAACAAATTTCCGATTTCTGGTAACGTGCAAAAAATCGGAAATTTGTTTTTGTCTGGCTATAACACTTATGATAAGGTCACTTCGACAAGATCAGTGACCGGAAGGAGAATGGTTCACCGGCCAGCGGTGCGGCGGGCGTCGAGGGCGCGCTGGAACTCACGGGCGTTGCGGAGGTGTTCGGAATAGGTGGCGGCGAATTTGTGGGTGCCGTCCATGGCGGCGCTGGCACAGAAATAAAGGTAGCCGTGACGGTCAGGATTCAGGACGGCCTCAAGGCTGGGTCTGTCCGGCACACAGATCGGACCGGGAGGGAGGCCTTCATGCAAGTAGGTGTTGTACGGAGAATCGTACTCTAAATGCTTGAGCAGAATTCTATTAAGGGTGTACCCATAACAGAAGGCAACTGTCGGGTCAGCCTGGAGCCTCATTCCTTGATGCAGACGATTCAAATACACACCGGCGATTGAGGAATATTCAGGAGCATGGTTCGACTCGCTCTTGACTATGGACGCCACAATCGAGACCTGCTTGGGAGTCAAGCCTTGAGCCTCAGCCTTGGCGACATTATCAGCGGTCCAAAAGGCATCGTAGGCGGCCTTCTGCTTGTCCAGTATGTCTTTCATCGAGGCTGTCCAATAAACCTGATAGGTGTCCGGTATGATGAGCGAGAACACTTCGGAGGGAGTGAAACCGTAGCCGGAAAGCAATGATGAATCATTCAGAGCGGAGGCTACGTCGGCGGAGTCCAGCATCATCTGGTTAGCGATCTTGCGGGCAATTAAGCCCTTAATCCTCATCGTCCCGGAAAGGACCAGATTCACAGGTGTCTGCCAGCCATTTCTCAGCATCCGGACTACATAAACACTCGGCTTGTTCCTCTCCACAACATAATGTCCCGGCTTCAAATCCACATCCGACAAGCCTTTTCTCACCACACGCGCCAAGCTGCGATGATTTATGACAATGCTGTCAGGAATCTGCGCAAGCACCTCATCCACAGCCATCTGCGGACGCACATACAAATCTGCCTTTCCTGAAAAATTCGGCTTGCGATTGTCGGCATACCAACGCCCACCAACCGCACCAAGAATCACGATCACCAACAAAGCGGCGACCAGAACGATAAGTTTCCAAGTCTTCATCACTTCTTCAATCTCTTGCCGCGAAGGATGATGGTGTCACCCTCGCGAGGTTCATAACCGGCCGGAAAGCCGTTCATCTTCATCACACTTGACATCTTCACGGCGAAGCGTTGGCAGATGTCACGCAAAGGCTCATCGTCTCCTCCAACTATGTACTTGTCAAGTCCCTTTTCAGACTGGTTCTTCTTCGCCTGCAGATAGACAACCGTCCCCGGCAGAAGTTCTTCGGAACGAGACAAATCATTGAATCTAAGCAATTCGTTCAAGTAAAGGTGATACGATGCGGCGATGCTTGAATATGTCTCCCCTTCAACCGAAGTGATGAACGGAACGCCGTTGCGGGAATATGCCTCTCTGGTCAACGAGAAACTGAACACCTCCAGTCCGCTCTTGTCTATCTTCTTTGGCTCTTCAAGGGACAGAGGGGAAGCAGGGATCACATCTGAGACTGGTTCATACCTGACACGCTTCTTTCTGGCCCTGCGCGCCTTGCGGTCTTTCTTGGATTTTTCTTTCTTCGCCTTGTCTTTCTTGACGGAGGCCGGCTTCCTGCCAGAATCCACATTGGAATCCCCACAAGCGGCCACAGCGATTTCCTCCACAGACTCAGCCACACGTTCAGACTCCTCGTAAGTCATTGTGTCATATTCATAAAGCTTGTAGTCCTCAATGTATTTGATGAGTTTTGCCGGATAGTTGGGATCCGTTGCGTAACCGGCCTTCTTCAATCCGTACGCCCATCCCTTATAGTCGGTTGTCTTCAGATCAAACAGGAACTTGTAGCGGTCCCGGTAACGCAGAAAATCCGAATGATCCTGAAACGACTCATCGGCAGAGTCATAGACCCGGAAGCACTCCCCTTTCGCGTCGTCGTCATAGCGCATCGATTTGCCTTTCCAATCCTTGTGGCACTTGATTCCGAAGTGGTTGTTACCCTCGGCAGCCAGCGGCGAGAGCCCATAACGAGACTCCAGAATACCTTGTGCCAACGTGATGCTGGCCGGCACACCGCTGCGATACATCTCCCGCACCGCCGTCGGAGCCCATTTCTGAATATACCGTTCCTGAGGCGTGCCCTGGGCGAGAGCGGCCACATGACACAATACAAGACTTATGAATATAACAATTTTCCTCATCCTGAATATTTACAATCCATAAAGATCTCTGCCAGACCCGCAGCAGATCATGTTTTGCCGCTTACTGACTACAAAATGTAAATATAGTGAAATTTAGCCGATAGAAAACCACACTGACCACCAATCAGACAATATCTACCCTAATTTCACCAAAGGAAGATCGAAAACATCCCCGTCTTTGGCGGCATAAGTCTCCGGGAATATGCTCCTGCATTCAGACTCGTACTTGGAAATGTCCTTGCAACGCGAGGAATAATGTCCGATCACGAGTTTCCCAACGTCGGCATCCAGTGCGCACCGGGCGGCCTGCAGGGTCGTGGAATGATGCCTGACAGCCGCCAGGTCTGTCAAGTCGGCAGTGTAGGTTGTCTCATGATAAAGCAGGTCAACGCCCTTTACCCAAGAGGACAGTTCCGGGAACGGGGCCGTGTCGCTGCAATAGGCGAAGGAGCGGGGAATGTACGGCTTGTAGCCAAGTTCCTCGAACGGGAGGATTTCGGTGGTTCCGTCAGGATATTCACGAAACACATCCTCGCCGCGCTTCACAGCGCCAATCTCGGTGAGCGAGAG
>ERZ808240.4309-NODE-4309-length-12739-cov-3.328288_pt1 | contig 12739 bp, 10 predicted proteins | sample MGYA00521084_ERZ808240 | MGnify/ENA primary metagenome ERZ808240 (study PRJEB31516, sample SAMN03275571) | gut metagenome | biome: mammalia-associated habitat; material: feces | host: Papio cynocephalus | place: Kenya | collected 2012-08-06 ... | reverse complement strand
TGCTCCATTGGAGCTTCTGTTCCAAGTGTTGCAGATAGCCTTACAGGAAATGTGCCGCAATACATCCAGATGCAAAAGTTAGGCGGTAGGTCATTAAATGACGCTTTCTTTGGCAAGTATGCGCTACTGCTTAATTCTTCGGTTGGTTCGCAAACTATTGGCGATACTGTAACATTCAGTAATATGGTAAAGGTGCAGGGCGCATTAAGCATGGGTGATGGAGCTTCTTTTACGAAGGGAGAAGCTACTTGTCGAATGTTCTATGACGGTAATGTCTTTCATATCCAGTCACGCATAGGTGCTGGAGTGATTTATGATTTTGCTTTTGACCATGACCGAGGTTATGCGTTTTCAATAGGTGGAGTAAGTATTATATCCATTTCGCCAAGCGGAATATCATTTGCGCAGCCGTTGACAGTAGGCAAAAGCATTATTGGGAGTGTGACTTGTAATGCAGATCATATCTATAATTCTGGTACAGGGTCAGACTCTGGCACACTATATCTTAATTATAAAGGATATAATGATGGCAATACTTATTATCGCAACACAATTATAGGAAATGGTAAAGGGGTTGCTATTGTTTCTGTAAATGGCAAGAACTCTATTGTCAATTTACTTGGTACATTAGTAGCAGAGTCATCATTGCAAACAGGTATTGTGTTGAAGCATAACACATTGCTGCAATCAAATACGAGCCTTTCTAAAGTCGTAAGCTGGACAGATGAGTCAGACTCTCAGATGGCATACATTGGATTTGGTTCTACCGCTGATAACATATTCTATATACATAATCGTATTGCGAATGTGTGCATCAATGGTTTGAGTGCTGTTAATCTCCTTCCAGCTATTATGGAAAATGGAATATTGCTTACTGATAAGTATGTACAAAAGACAGACTTAGCAACGCAGATGATAGACAAGGCTGACGTATCTGCTGTATATTCCAAGTCTGATGCAGAATCCAAATTCGCTGATAAGACTGCTGGATTAAGCCAGTTCATTACTGGAAGTAATACCAAGGAAGCCTTGCGCAGCCAGATAGGAGCGATAGCTATTGGAGCTTTGGATGACGTACCAAGAACTTCAAATCGCCTGTCTGATATGGCTAAAACAGAAGCTGATAAGAAAGCTATTTGTGACAATATTGGTGCTGCACGCTCTGGTGATTTCCAGTCAAAGATACCAGATACAGGCTGGATAGCCATTTCTGGAACCAGTTTATATGCTCGTCAGATAGGTGATCAAGTTTGCATACAGGGTCAAGCAACAACCGTTCATACAGGAAACGTAATGTTCAGATTGCCTAATCAGATTTCAGCACCACGATATGATGTGGCATTTAGAGCATCACTTGATTGCAATTGTGATTGGGGTTGTAAGATAGCTGGAGGCAGTAAGGATTGTACAGTTATTTACTGTAGTCATCATGGCAAAACAATATCATTATCATTCTCATATATGGCATAACAATGAAAATACATCGTTTTATTAAAGACTCATACGGTATGGAGCGTAATGAGCGAGAAGCAAGAGAGAATTATGGCAAAGTCACAGAAACAAGAGCTTCCGAAACGTCCGATAACGGATTGCAGCCAGAGTCAGAAACAAAAGAGCGCAAGAAGCGGAAGGCGAAAGAAAAAGAAGTCGAAGCGTAGAGAGTTCTATGAAACGAGGCTTGGCTACTTTATCCAGCATGAAGCACCTTTGGAATACGACATTATCATGGAGGTTTCTGGAGGATGCGAACCTAATGTTGACATGATAGAAGCACTTGGATATGCGTCATTAAACCCTCTATTTCGGAAAGCGAAGTTCAGACGTGCGCTGATAGAATACCGAAAAAAGGGATGCCATACACATCATCCGAAACAAGCTGATGCTTTAACTGAATTTTTGTACATACGAAAGCGCAGAAAGTTAAAAAACGTATAAATTACATCTGAAAAGCCGTCTAAAAGCAATTTTACTCGGCTTTTCTTCGTTTTTACAAAGAAAATGCAGTAACTTTGCGCTCCATAAATTGATTTCGTACATCTTCCCATTTCTTATTTTCGCTTTAACGAATATCGTATGAAAGATTTTGTTGTGTCGGTCAGGAAATTGACCGATGCCGATCTCATGCGAGAAGCGTGTCAGATGACCTTTATTGGGAAGAGTCATCAATCGCTTCTTAGCATCTACAAAACCGAACACTCCCCAGTACGTTCACAACTCTTTTGGGTAAAGTTTGAGGGCATCCCCTTGTACATTTCAACCCACTTGCTTCGTCATCATGTAGGTTCCGTTCCATTCCAGCTCACTTGTCGCACAGATAGACAAGGCGGTAATCCTGGACTCATCCAGAAAATCGACTATATCAAGCAGCGGCTTGAAGAAGTGCCAGAGCTGGATGAAGATAGCAGAAATGCAGCAGTGCAAGAGGCTATCCATGATTTGACGTGGTTACAAGAAAATGCCGACCGTTACACACCAGTAAATCTTGGACTTCTTATCAACGCCCAGTCACTCATTGACATGGCAAAGTTGCGCCTGTGTCTGCAAGCAGCAGCAGAGACGAGAAAAGTATTCCAGGCACTTAAAGACGAGATACGCAAGGTGGATCCAGACTTGGCAAACATGATGGTGCGCAAGTGTGTGTATCGTGGGGGGCTGTGCGGTGAGTCACGTTGTTGTGGATTTAATCACACTCCAGAATTTACAAATGAAATGCGTAGTTACGCATCCTTGTTCTCAGAAAAGCAAAGAGGACTATATCTTCCATCAATCGACTAAACAACTATCAACAAGAAATGGTTAATAAAGTTAGGAAACGTGACGGAAGAATCGTTGATTTTGACTTCAACAAGATTGTAGAAGCCGTCAAAAAGGCGTTTGAGAGCCAAAAATCAGAGTGCGATAAGCAATTTTTTGATGCACTTCGCAATAATTTAGCACATTTCGATGACGATGCGACAATCTCAATTGAAAAAATACAAGACGAAGTAGAAAAAACATTGATTGGCTGCGGCTATAATAAGATAGCAAGAGCATACATTCTCTACCGTGAACAGCACACTGAGAGTCGCTTTATAAAAGAACGCATTGACTATATGGATAGGTATAGTCAGTCTGGCAATAATGCCGCAACTTCATCCGAAACAGACTCCAATGCCAATGTCACAATGAAAAATGTGGCAAACTTGGAAGGTGAAGTATATAAGACAACCAATCGCATCATCCAGCGTCAGAGAATGAAGAGCGAGTTGAATAAACTCTTTCCAGAAGTTGCGAAGCAGTATGAGAAGGACTTGAATCATCATATCATTTATTGTCACGATGAAGCCAGTACGCCAGTATTGAAGCAGTATACATATAGCCCCTATGAGACCGTAGAAGTCAAGTATGGCGATTTGCATCTGCTTACTTCTTTACAGTCGCTTTATAACGAGGTTCAGTGTATGGAAGTTTTGGAAGATGAAAAGGTTGGCGTATGGTGCAAGTACCCCTCGAATCTTTTTGTAAAAGATAGAACAGGCTGGACAAGAATAACCAGACTTACCAAAAAGAAACGCCATAGAGACTTAGTGCGTGTTAAAACGGCTTTTGGAGAAGATATAGTTGTTACAGATAATCATCCTATGATTATTGCTGATGATAAAACTTCAACAAAACAGGCGATTGACGTTGCTGGTGAGAAACAGTTGCGCCTTGATAATTCCATTACCTTTGATGGCATCGAAGTTTTGGATTTGGCAAGTTGCGTTGAATGTGATGGAGTTTACTCAAACTTTATTACATCACATGAGTCTAAATTTACTCCGTATTTCTATTCAAAGCGTTTTGTAAAAATAGACAGGGCGTTAGGGTATGTAGTAGGCTTTTTCATTGGCGATGGCAATTACGACAATACATTTGGAACACTTTCATTCGCCCAAAAGGAAAAAGAAACCTTGGACAAGCTTGCTGAAATGCTATTTGAATCTTTTGGCGTAGTGTCTTATGCCAATCAGAATGGCGGCTCAAATCCAGAGATATGGCACATGAAGGTATGTTCAAGGATTGTGGCGCAAGTGTTCCGCAATTTCTTCAAGATTAAGGATAAGGCAGAAAATAAGTGCTTGCCTTATAACTTATTAATGTTCAATGAAGGCTTTGCGAAAGGAATTGTTGAGGGTTTGATAGATTCTGATGGAACCGTCCAGAGTAACAATTCCACTATTCAGATACGATTGAGCAGTAGAGAGTGTATTACGCAATTAACAAAATTGTTGAGGCATTTTGGTTATGGCGTTGGGAATAGTTATCAACAAACACCTTTTGGTAATAATGTGAAAATACGTACAAACTATGATCTTTGGGGAGTGCTTTTCACTAAAACCTCTAAGGCTGTGTCTTTTGATTGGTCATACAAGTTCCAGAAAAATGTTACAAATAACATAGATAAGGGGTTGAAGTATTCTGTAGGTTGGACTACGGTAACAAATGTTCAAAAGATTGAGAATGGTTCTTTCTTAAACAAATGCAACTATATCTATGATATAACGACAGAGACCAATACGTTTGACTGCAATAACTTATGGGTGCATAATTGCATGGCTGTTAGTCTTTACCCACTTATATCAGAAGGCGTTGGGAATATTGATGGAGTTACACCTTCAGCACCTAACGATTTACAGTCGTTTAGTGGTCAGATAACAAACCTCGTGTTCTTGCTGTCATCACAATGCAAAGGCGCAGTGGCTATCAGTGAGTATTTTATCGCCTTGAACTACTATGTGGTAAAAGAATTTGGCGAGAAGTGGTATGACTATCTGGATGCACCGACAACTACGGATTACTGTGCAATCCGCAGAACCGTAAGAGACAATATCCTTAAAGCGTTTAAGCAGTTCGTGTGGGGCATTAACCAGCCAGCTGGAAACAGAAGCTATCAGAGTCCGTTTACAAACATTTCGTACTACGACAAAACCTACTTCGATTCGTTGTTTGGAGAGTTCTACTACCCAGACGGCAGTAAACCAGAGTGGAAGGCGATAGACACACTCCAGAGAATGTTTATGAAGTGGTTTAACCGTATTCGTCTGAAGCAAGTACTGACATTCCCAGTGGAAACATTTGCAATGGTGCATGACGGCAAGGACATCGTAGATAAAGACTATAAGGAACTGTGTGCAGAAATGTATGCTGAAGGACACTCATTCTTTACATATATTTCAGAAAGCGCAGACTCGTTAGCGAGCTGTTGTCGCTTGCGCAATGAACTGGCAGAAAACACTTTCAATCCGACATCTGGCTTAACAGGCGTGATGACTGGAAGCTGCAATGTGATTACATTGAACATAAGCCGTATCGTACAGGATGCAATAAGAGAATATGCTAAAGAACATGGAGAAGATACTTCTAAATATCAATGCTGGTCAATAGATGCAAAAGATGCTATTACAGATACTCTGCTTGATATTTTAGATAGAGTATACAAGTATCATATTGCATTTAAGACTATGCTCTATGATATGGAGGACAAGAAGATGTTTGCTGCTTCTAATGGCGGTTATATCTATATCAACAAGCTCTATTCCACTATCGGCATCAACGGCTTGAATGAAGCTGCCAGATTCTTAGGGCTGGGAGTGTCGAACAATCCAGAGTATATTGAGTTCTTGCAGTTGATACTTGGCACGATTAAGGAACAGAATAAGTTACACTCTATTCGTGACAAGAAGCGTCCATTCCTGTTCAATAGCGAGGTTGTGCCAGCAGAAGGACTTGGTAGTAAGAACTATGAATGGGACAAAGCCGATGGATATTGGGTTCCAGATGACGAAAATCTGTACAACTCATACTTTTATGAAGCACATGACAATACTTCTGTGCTTGACAAGTTTGTGCTGCATGGCAATCAAACTTACCAGTATACCGATGGTGGTTCTGCCGCCCACATCAACCTGGAAGAGCATTTGAGTAAGGTACAGTATCTCAAACTGATTGACTTTGCGATAGACAACGGCACCAGTTATTTTACATTCAACATACCTAACTCAAAGTGTGAAAGCTGTGGCAAGATTGTAAAGCAGCCAATCAATAAGTGTCCTTGTTGTGGCAGCGAGGACATCACGCAGTACACAAGAATAATCGGTTACTTGCGCCCCATCAAGAATTTTGGTATTGAGAGACAGATTGAAGCTGGAAAGCGAGTGTATAGTAAAGGATTGTAAGTATGCTGAAATATGTTGATACGAAGGTTGTTTTCCGTGAACTTCCAGATGAGATCACATTAGCTATAAATTTGAGTGGTTGTCCTTGCCATTGCGAGGGTTGCCACTCTCCTTATTTAGCTGATGATATAGGAACGAAACTTGATTATGCCGCTTTGGAAGAGCTTGCAAATAGCAATACAGGAATAACAGCTATATGCTTTATGGGCGGTGATGGAGACCCTAAAGCAGTGTTTGATTTGGCTTGTCAAGTTAAATGCAACATTCCGAACGTAAAAGTTGGATGGTATTCTGGCAGACCAAAACCTCCAGAGTGGTTTTATCCGATAGATAAAGCCCATGTTGTTTTTGACTATATAAAGCTTGGAGCATATATTGCCAAGTTCGGAGGTCTGGATAAGCCGACAACCAATCAAAGACTATATAAGATTTCATTGAATGACGTGGGTGGTTATGATGTAAAAGACATAACGGAACTGTTGCGTAAGACTGAGTGTATATCTTAGTTACTAAAACAAAAGCATAGTTTCACTTACTATTCAAACGAAATATTTGAAATATTTTAAGTATTGAAATACAGGCACTTAGTAAAGTGTTAGATTTTTAACGAGCAAAAAGTTTGAAAATCATTTGCATATTTCACTTTTTTGCTATACCTTTGCAAACAGAAAACAAAACAAAGCATCATGCGATGATGAAAAAGAAGGGCATTATCAATGTCTACGAGGGTAGTGCCGACATCAATGAGCTTAAAAGTTCGGTAGACAGTTTGCCAGACGGAGAATACGGATTCTACATTTTTGACAACTCCAAGAACCGCCCATTACCTCAATTGAAATACCTCTTCGGTGTAGTGTTGAAAACCATATCGCAAAAGTTGGATTCACATCCATCACCAGGGGCATTATACAGATATTTTGAAGAGGTGTACGCACCTATTCATAAATCTAATATTCAAGGCGAAGAATTTGAATACTTCGACCTAAAAAGCGAAAAATCAATTGAGTTGGATAGTGTAATAGAAATGATTATCCAACATGCCGCAGACCAGTGGGGAATAAAGATTCCTACCAGAGAGGAAATACGAGAAGCAGAAGCTCGTACACCTTATGCAGAAGCATACGCTGATATGTGGAAGTTTCTATCTCAAAACTAATTCATATCCAACTCAACTATGAGTGAATTAACGAATCAGATGTCTGCTCTTGACATCTTTGCATCTACCCAGGAATCTTTTGATGATGCAAAAAAGAAGAGCGCAGCAGAGAGTGGAAACCGTGTAAAGTATTTCCGTATTTCGGGCGATGGCACAGTGGCCGTCCGTATTTTACCTCTTGCGCCTGTTATTGACGCAGACGGAAATGTTCTTCCTATGGATCGTAAGGGCTACGAATATCCAGTGAAGGAACTTGTACTTAAAATCAAGGGTGATAACAACAAGCAGACCTTTGTGAATGTCTGCAACGCCAAGTATGCCTTCCCGAAACTGGAGTCAGACCTTATTGACAAGTACACTGAACTCGCACTCTCCTTGTATTCAGATGATGAAAAACTCTGCAAGAAAGTCAAGGAGACCAGCTTCAACGGTGGTTTGAAGTGGGATTCCAAGCGTTGCATGTACATTCTCGACTTAGACAAGCGCAACGATGGCATCCAAGTATTCCAGCTTTCTTACTCGCAGTATAAAGAGCTGGAAGAGCGTAAACTCCAGACTTGGGCAAAGCTCAACAAGAAAGGCAATGTGCCTTGCCCTATCTCATCAATCGCAGACGCTTTCCCAGTAGAGATTACTCGTAAGACAGAGAACAAGAAAACCAACTATTCTTTCAATATCGACACTATCTCCCCGAAGGATGAGCTGACCGAGGACGAGTTGCAGAACCTTCTCAACACGCCTCGTCTCCCAGAAGTACTGTATCGTTATACACGCTATCATCTGGAGGCAACCATCGCCTACCTCAACCAGTTTGATGAGACAACAGGAATGGAAGTGATGAAAGACCCAGCTATCAAGGAGTGCATCGACCAGATTAAGCTCTGCTTGCCAGCTGATGACCAGTCGCATTTCAACATGAATGGCAAGAACAATGGTGAAGCTGGAAGCGATGATGCCGCTACCCTTGATAGTCTTTGGGACTTGTATGACAAGTTGTGTGACGAAGGACTCGATGACAAGAGCGAGGAAGGCCAGAATCTCCGCACCTCTATCAAGGAGTTCATTGAGGACAACGATCTTGATGTCAGCATTACTCGTAAGAAAACCAACGAAATGCTCCTCAATGAAATCCAGGATATTCTGGATGAAGAGAATGGCGAAGAGAAGGAAGCTCCAGCTCCAAAGAAGTCGGCAAAGAAAGACGAGCCTGTAGATGAGCCAGCCGATGACGAGGAAGAAGAGGAGAACGATGCTCCAGCAGCAGCTCCAGCTCCCGAAAAGTCAGAGGAGGAAGAGGAAGAAGAAGTTCCAGTCCGAGCAAGTCGCAGACGTGAGCGCAACGATGATACAAACGAGCCAGCAGCAGAAGCACCTGTTCGCACAGAAAGACGTGCTGCTCGTCCCCACAGACGTAGATAAACTTTATTCAACCACCAAGGGCGGTGTTGTGGTTTCGCCATGATGCCGCCCTTTTAACTTCAAAGCTATGTCTAAAGAAAAAATACCGTGCGCTTTACTGATGAATGATATTCATATCAGTAAAGACAACATTCCAGAATTTCAAAAAAACTGGGATGAAGCATTGAAAATATGCGAGAAGCAAGACATCCAAGATTTAATCATAGGTGGAGATATGTTGCAATCACGCTCATCATATCAAACACTCGATGTATTGCTGGCAGTGCGACAAGCATTGATAAAGGCAACACTTGCAGGACTGGAACTGACTATTGCAGAGGGCAACCATGACCTTGTTGATCAAGAGGCGATGTTGGGTTATTGCCATGTGTTCTCAGAATATCCGCACGTCCACGTTATAGATGACTATACAGTACTTGATTTCTCTGATGATGTTGTGTTGTATGTAATGAGCTATTTCCCAGAGAAAGGCACATTCGTCAGCAGACTGCAAGACATTCTTGACAATGATTTCGATGCCGACAAATACAATATTCTCTATATCCACGAAGGAATCAATGGAGGTTTGACTATTCCAAGTGAAAACGAGTTGCCAACAAAGATATTTAAGGATTTCGATAAAGTGCTTGTCGGACATTATCACAACCGTTGTAAGATAAAAGGCACGAACATCGAGTATATCGGAGCTTCACGTCAGCATAATTTTGGTGAGGATGAAGAGAAGGGCTATACCATATTATATAGTGATGGTTCATGCGAGTTCGCCAAAAATCAAGCAAACATTCGATACAAAGTGATTGACTTGGCATTACAAGATGTTGACAATAATCTGATTGATGAGCTGAACAATGTCAAAATAGACGGTAAGTATAAAGTCAAAGCTCGTATAAACTGCTCCGCTACTGATGTACAGAATATTGACAAGCAGAAGCTGTTAGAGGCTGGGGCTGCAAAAGTGGAGATAGTTACTGAAAAAACAGTGGCAAAAGCCATTGAAGCACATAGCCTTGACAGGAAATTTGACAAGACAGGCATCAAGCAAGAATACGAGAGTTTCTGTTCCGAGAAAGTAATTGACTCCTCAATGGGGTTGCAGTATTTGGATAAAATTAATTGACTATGTGGAAGTTAAAAAGCATATATGCAAAGAACCTGTGCGCCTTTAAGGAGCTGGATTACACCTTGGAGCAAGGACATACAACGCTTGTATTCGGTAACAACCAAGACAACGATTCCCAGGTTTCAAATGGTTCTGGCAAGTCTGCATTGATTGAAGCCATCGCTATTGGTCTGACAGGAGAAACGCTCCGAAAGATTAAGATGGATGAAATCATTAATGATGCAGAGAATGAGGCACAAGTTAAGCTTGAGCTAAACAACAATGAGTTAGGCAAGACATTCTGCATTATTCGTATCATTTCCAGAAAGTCACCACAGGCAATAACTGTTGAGTTTATGGATGCTGACGGCAATGCAGAAAGCATAGCACAGGCTTCGGTTACAGACTATAACAGATTTGTGCTGGAGACATTGGGATTGAGCAAGGACGATATATTCTCCAACTTTATTCTCTCCAAACATAAGTATTCGTCATTCCTCTCCAGCTCAGACCGTGATAAGAAAGACTTGATAAATCGTTTCAGCAATGGAATTATGGTAGATGAGTCGATTGAAGCACTCCAAAAGGACATGGAGCCAGTTGCTGAAGAGTTGACACAAGCCGAGTTAAAAGTTGCTGGTGTCAAAGGTGGTATAGACACGCTGGAAGAGCAGATACAAAATGCCATTCAAAAGTCATTGGAAAATACCTCAACTAAGGCGCAGCGTATTGAAGAATGGACGCAAGCAGTCGCTAACAAGCGAGCTTACATCCGTGAACAGAATGAACAAGCAGAACTCTTGGAACAGAGCCTTTCTAAGTTGGATGCAATATATAACTGCATTTCTGATTTGGAAGGCAGTGGCAAGGCATTTGATAATTGCTATGATGGCATTATCGCAATGTTCACTCCAGCTAATCTAAAGTCAATCAGTGACTATAGGGAAAAGATTGCAGAGGCTAATAAAAAGCTCGCAACACTCCAGCAATCACTGAAAGATAAAGAAGCGGAGATTAAGCAGCATAACAAAGAATGTTCCAAGCATAAGAAAGCACATGACAAGCTCGTCAAAGAATACGAAAAGTTTGCTGCCTCATACGATGGAGACTTAAAAGAAGTTACGGCAAGAATCAATGATTTACTCGCTTCTGTAAAGTCTTTGAGCAATGCCGATGACGCTTTGAACAAGCAGTATCGTACTGTTAGTAGCCGCATTGCAGCCATTAAGAATATTCTGGGTGGTGTTATTACTTGTCCGAAATGCAAGCATGAGTTCTTGCTTGACCCAGATGCCGATTTGTCATCGCTTCGTAAGGAGTTGGAGAACAAGGATGCAGAGTTGCAAGAAATAGACGCAGAAATCTCCAGCAATCAAGATAAGATTGATGCAGATACCGCAAGGGGAAAGAAAGTTCGAGAAGAGCAGAATGACTTGATAGCGAAAAAGTCAGAATGGTCGGCAAAGGCAACTAAATCACAATCCAATATTGATAGCTTAACTCGCAAATCATCCAGACTTGAAAACGACATCGCAGACATCAACAGCCATATTGCCCAGCTCAACAAATTCATTGGGTCAGCTCGCAATAATATGTTTGATGAAGCTTACGATATTGTTGACGATGAGACCAACAAGTGTGAGAACAGCAAGAAACAATGCGAGACCAATATCGCAAACGCAAATGGTGCTATTGAATCATACGAGGAATCAATCAGAGACATTGAACACGCAGCTGAGAACAACATCATTGAAACGCTAAAAGAAAGTAAGGCGAAACGTGAGAAAGAGCTGGAAACCGCCATCAAGGGCAAGGAGCAAATTGAACAGAAGCTCGCAGCCTATAAGAAGCAGGAAGCGACATTCGTAGAGTTCAAGACTCACCTTGCCAACTCTAAGATAGAAGCATTGAGCCAGATGACAAATGAGTTTCTGGAAGCCATTAACAGTGACATAAGAATCTTATTCAGTGGCTTTACAGTGCTAAAGTCTGGAAAGATTAGGGACAAAATCTCTATCTCCCTTATTCGTGACGGAGTAGATTGCGGTTCATTTGACAAATTCTCAGAAGGAGAAAAAGCAAGAGTAAATCTCGCCAATATCCTTGCACTGCATAAATTGACGAATGTAAACTGCCAAGAAGGAAAAGGCTTAGACTTGTTAGTATTGGATGAGATTCTGGAGGCTTGTGATGCTGCTGGACTTGCCAATATGTTCAATGCCTTAAACAACTTGCAGATTACTTCACTGGTGGTCAGTCACGGCAATGTAGCCGAAAACTATCCATACAAACTTATAGTCAACAAGAAGAATGACATTTCATACATTTAATGTTTAATCATGCAAACGAAGAGAAACTGACAATTGACCAAGTGGCGGCATTTGACATAGCGACCCATACAGGTTACTATTCAACCCACGAAAGAGGTACATGGAACTTCACGGAGTCGATGAGACGCAACAACAACAAACAGCACGGAGCTTTCCGTCAGACACTCATTGACTTCATCCAGAAATACAATATCAAACAGGTTGTGGCAGAGGACGTAAGCTGTGGAAGAAGCGGCAAGGAGTTCAAATCATCTGTCAAGCTGTCTGAATTTAGAGGCATTTTGCTGGAAGTATGTGACACACTCGACCTTCCAGAACCAGTATTCCTCAACCCCAGAACCATCAAGGCATGGGCAACAGGAGACGGCAATGCCGATAAAGCCAAAATGATGCGATTCTGTAAGTTGCGCTGGAAAACAGACCCAGTAGACGATAACGAGGCAGACGCAACGCACATCTTCATGTACTATGTAAAGAAATTCAAATTGTAATATGAGTATTGCCAGAAAGAGGCGTAGAAAGGCGCAAAAAGAACTGT